>Ga0334722_10002396_pt1 | contig 21349 bp, 13 predicted proteins | sample C3_bottom_MG_FD_207210 | JGI IMG/M metagenome (GOLD analysis project Ga0334722, IMG submission 207210) | Sediment microbial communities from Yellowstone Lake, YNP, Wyoming, USA - C3_bottom | ecosystem: Environmental > Aquatic > Freshwater > Lake > Sediment | place: USA: Wyoming | collected... | reverse complement strand
CCCTACTGCAAAATATGTTGACCCTTTTGAATTGATTATGTGGTATGCTGATTCCCTTACCTGCTTCTCAATCTTCTCCCTCTCCTGACTCCATCCGGGACATTTCCCGCAAACATTGCAGTAATCACTTATAGCTATACCAGCAATGTTAGTCATCGACCATGCAGCAAACTCACTGTCACCATGCTCGCCAAGGAAATATGCATGTACATTATGGACATCAACATCACAGTGATTACCAAGGATATGACGGAACCTGGCACTATCGAGAACTGTACCTGAACCTATTACCCGACCTCTTTCCCATCCACTCCTCTTAAGAGCAGTATATGTGAGTACATCAACAGGATTGCTGACAATCAGCATCACACCCTGACATTCCTGACGGGCAACTGTTTCTGCTATTCCTCCAACTATTTCAGAATTCTTCTTAAGCAGCTGAAGGCGAGTCTCCCCGGGTTTCTGTGCCGCTCCGGCTGTAATTACAACAAGCTGTGAATCAGCATAATCGCTGTCCGAACCTGACCGGATATCAACGGTCGGGAAAAATGATTGCCCCTGTACAAGGTCGAGGACCTGACCCTTAACAAGATCTTCATTACGGTCTATCAGAACTATTTCGTCAGCCAGACCGCTCTGTGCCAGTGAATAACAATATGTTGCTCCTACCGAACCTGCTCCCACAACTACAACCTTCCGATGTGGTTCGGATTGTCTGTCTGATTTCATGATATGTTTAAGTTAAATATGTATAACAAAGTTAATGATTAAAATGTTTTGAGACCGGGGTGGTGAGTGTGTGGCATAGGGTGCTCTGTGTTATTTGAAATTTAAATAATCATACCCGGGAATCTGATACAGGAAAAAACTATCTTTACATCCGTTTTTTAAAACTATTACTATGCAGACAAAACTATATTACAGACTGTTGATCCTTTTCGTTCTGAGTACAAGCATATCCGGTACAGGATACGGACAGAAGAACAGGGAGGAGATCCCCGATAAATATAAGTGGAACCTTACAGATATCTATAAATCAGATTCAGACTGGACAAAAGCAAAAGATGCTCTGGCAGCAAAAATTGCCGGCATTGATAAATTCAAAGGCACTCTTACCCGTTCGGCTGCTGACCTTAAGAAATACCTTGTTCTCAGTTCTGACCTGGGAAAAGAGGCGTCAAGGCTCTACAGCTATGCCAGCTTCAACTCTGACCTCGACACCCGTAATATGAAATATAACGGTATGAAACAGGAACTTCAGCAGATGTTCTCTGATTTCGGTACAAAAGTAGCATTTGCTGAACCTGAGATCCTGGCTGCTGACTGGTCCAAAATAGACGGATATATCAAATCTGATGCTGAACTGGCTCCTTACAGAATGATGTTAGAAAATCTCTTCAGAATGAAAAAACATTCCCTCTCAGAACCTGAAGAACGTTTAATGGCATTATCCTCACTTGTTACAGGGATTCCCGATGCAACATATAATACATTCAGCAATGCTGAAATGCCTGCTCCGGAAGTTACTCTTTCAAACGGTGAAAAGATAAATATAACACAGTCAGTATATAACAGTTACCGTGCAAGCGCAAACAGGGCCGACAGGGAAATAGTATTCAGGGCATTCTGGGATAACTGGGAAAAATATAAAGGTACCTATGGCGAAATGCTGTATGGCACTGTCAAGAAAGATGTTTTTTATTCAAAAGCCAGACATTATGAATCATCTCTCGAAGCATCACTCTATCCTAACAATATTCCGACTGATGTTTATAAATCACTGGTTGACAATGTAAACAGAAACCTTCCGGCGTTCCACCGTTACCTGGCAATCAAAAAGAGAATGCTTGGGGTGGATACACTTAAATATTCAGATCTATATGCTCCTGTTGTAAAGAATATCGATCTCAAATATAATTATGATGAAGGAGCTGCAATAGTACTTGAAGCGCTTAAACCGCTTGGTGCGGATTATGTTGCTACGGTAAAGAAAGCTATCGACAGCAGGTGGATCGATGTCTATCCGACACCTGGAAAACAGTTTGGCGCTTATTCAAACGGAATGGACAAGGATCTTCATCCATACATACTGATGAACTATACCGATCTCTATTCGGATGTAAGTACAATGGCTCATGAGCTGGGACACACAATGCAGAGTTATCTTTCAAACAAAACGCAGCCTTACCCGCTTGCCGACTACCCGATCTTTGTTGCTGAGGTTGCATCTACCTTTAACGAGGTCCTGCTTTTCGACAATATGATCAAGAAGGTGAAAGATGACAATACCAGGCTCTCTATGCTCATGACCTGGCTTGATGTATTCAAGGGGACTCTTTTCCGCCAGACTCAGTTTGCCGAATTTGAACTGAAGATTCATGAAGCTGTTGAAAGCGGGAAACCTCTCACAGGTGATGACATATCTGAAATATATATGAATATCCTCAGAAAATACTACGGTGCCGATAAGGGAGTCTGTGCTCTCGATAAGAACCTTGAGATGGAATGGGCATTCATACCTCATTTCTACAGAGGTTTCTATGTATACCAGTACAGCACATCTTTCACAGCCTCGATTTCTCTTGCTGAAAAAGTCAAGAGCGGTGACAAGGAAGCTCTGAATAAATATATCACATTCCTGTCATCCGGAGGATCTGATTATCCGATCGGACTTCTTAAGAAGGCAGGAGCTGATATGACTACAAATGAGCCTTTCGATATGTCCATCGCATTCATGAACAGGGTTATGGATGAGATCGAGAAGATCCTCAATAAGAAATAATTGTTTGCCGTTGTGCCGTTGTACCGTTATGCCGTTGCGCCATTTAAACCCTGTACCTGAAAACTAATCAGCTACAAGCCAGATATTGGTTCGCGCTTTCATAGTCAACCGGACAACACTGCCTTCAGATGGGACAGACTGACCTGTGAAACCGTCAGTATATCCGGACGCTTTCGGAAAGGTAACAGTCACATTAACAGCATTCTGGTTATAGTTATGAATGACAAGGCTCCCATCCCCCAGTTGCTGGACTGTAACTCTTGCAGGGGCATCAATAACCGGTTCACCCTGCAGAAGGAATGTTTCCCTTACAGTGTTAACCCATGGCAATGGCAATTCAACCAGGCCAATCTGCCTGGGTGCCAGCAGATGTTCCCCGACTGCAGCAAAATCCTCCTGAGAGAATGTGTGGGTATTAATTACAAAAATGTTCTTATCCCTGTTGCATAGCAGGAATGGATTATTGCTCCTGACAGATGGCTGCAGCAAAACCTCAGCACCATCCGGTACAATCCGGTAATCTGTTTTTAAAGGAAATGGCAGTTTAAAAAGACTGTCCTTCAGTTCAATCGACTCAAATATCTCCTTCGCATCGCCGAGAGGCCATTTAACCTGGGCGAGCTGAGCTAATTTCTCTCCATCCCTGGCTTTTGCAAGGAACCCTGATGTCATCACTATTTTAGATCCATTCCCGAGTGATTTTTCAATCTTTGTAAAAATCTCCTGATCAGCTGCGGCCTGGGTAGGAAGGAAAATAACCTTATTATCCGACGGGTAAGCTGACTCCGGAACAAGAGATATCCCAAACATTCCGATATAATCGAAAAGATAAAGATCGCCTCCCGCGTCGCTGTTGGGCGGTTTGTAACCGGCAGGCCCCTGAACCGGCGCTGACGCTACTTTTCCGGCAAGAGCAACAAGTTTTTTATAGTCCTGAAACAACAGGTGATGACCGGGATGTCCGCTTATAAAGCTGTCGAAGCTGAAGAGGACCAGCTCTTTTGACCCGGCAAGGACACTCTGGTATGCCTGCTCTATGAAATCCCTTGCAGCACAATCTTCGTGGTCGAACCATGAGTTGCCTGCCTTTTCACCTGCAATCGAATTGAGCCACCGTAGATTAACAAATCCTTCGTATGGCTGAACAAATCCGAATCGCTGGGTGTATTGTCCGCGCGATTCAGTTCCGGCCCATATACCATCGAAAAGCTTTGATTCGGCGGCAGGATCATATCCGAAAATATGAAACCGGTCGTACCATTGAGGATATTTTATTATCATCCTTATATCCGGATTCTTCTTTTTTGCAGGATCGATAAATATTGATTTTGAAAGCCCGGCAAACATAGCACGTCTGTATTCCGACCAGCTTCTGTCGCCTTTGGCAGCTTTCGATTCAAGACTTGTATCTGATGTACAGAGAAAATCATCAACAATAAAGGTGCTGAAGAATGGAGCTGAATCCTCAATCACTTTTTTCAGGTCATCCTGTGTCTTTCGATTCTGCCAGTTGAACCAGCCAAGCGGACCATCCTGTTTCACTCCGAAATCATTTCCCGGTACGGTGGCTATACCGCCTGCTACTTCGAATCCATTCTCCTCAAGAAATTTAACACCTGATTCAATAAGTTCAGGCCCTATTACCATCCCACTCCGGTAGACTTCAAAGTAGACCTTTGTTATTCCATAACATCTCAGAAGGGAGAGAACTTCTCTCCTTCCTTCATCTGTTCTGAACATCTGATCAACTGTTTGAGCAGTTATGTAGTTACTCAGCCGGAGTGTTTGTTTATTATAGTTTGCCAGTTTCCAGAAATCATCCTGAGCTTTTTCCGGTCCCTTGCATGATATCATTATTATGATAAAAAGAATAATTGAGGCAGCTTGTCGTATCATATAAAATCATCATTTATAATAAAATACATTACCTTAAATTTCTCTGTGGATCAAATTTAAGAAAATTACATTCAGCCTAGCATGCCATCTCTCCTGCATTCTTCTTTGCAGACAGAAGATTATAGGCCCCTCTGACAACAATCTTATCTGAGTCAGCTGCAAACCCTGATGGCAGATTAACTTCAGTATATCCTGAAGAGGTGATCCCTTTCTTTACTTCAATCATTTTGTATTCGGTAAATGGCTGACCCAACTCCTCCTTGTTCTTTTCAAAAATAAAAATGTAATCTTTATCATCAAAACTTACTATCGCTTCAGATGGAAGAGTAGCTACTTCTTTACTTGATTCCTGGATATTGGCATTTACATACATACCGGGCATGAGGTTTTTACATGGGCTTTCAACTGATGCAAAAACCTTCACTGTTTTATCATCAGTTACAGATTTCCCGGTTTGCATAATAACTGCCTCATGCTCTTCATCTTCATTATTCACAAAGAATATAACTTTTTGTCCACCTGCTGCTTTCTCAGCATCTTTTTCAAACAATGTCAGTTCAAGGAATAGCTTGTCACTGTTTACAATTTCAAACAGGACATCGGTGGAAGAGACATATTTGCCAATATTGACATTCACTGATTTCAGATAACCGCTTATGGGAGACCTGAGACTGACTGAGCTGCTTATTGTTTCCTCTTTAAGCTGTGCAGGATCAATGCCAATCATTATAAGTTTCTGCTCAAGCGATTTGACAAGTGCCGTCAGGTTCCTGTATTCTACAGTAACCTGCTGTACGTTTTTTTCAGAATAGACATCATCCTTGAACAGGTCAGTATGACGGTCATACTCAGCTTTAGCATAGACAAGCCGGTTCCTGGCCTCCAGATAATTCTGCTGTATATCTACGAACTCCTGGTTTTCAATCAAAGCAAGCGTCTCTCCCTTTTTGACAAAATTGCCGGGAAGAAGCGTTGTATTCTTTATGAATCCACCAAGAGGCATGCAGACTGTTGCATGATTCTGTGGTGATACAGAAACAATGCCATTCGTCTTAAGCACATTGCCCATCGGCTGCATTTTTATACCTCCGAACTCGATCCCTGCAAGTTTAATCTGGTCATCACGCAGTTCAACAATATCTTCAGGCAGGACCTCAAGTTCAGCTTTTGGCTCAGGCTTTTTCCAAAGGTTGCATGATGCAAGCATCAGAGCCGTACCAAGTAATACTATTGAAACCTTTTTGTTAATATCTGTTGTGTTCATGGTAATTAAAATATTTTGCCTGTAATAAATTCAATCGAGATAATGGTCTGGTTACAATCGTTAACTGCATCAAGATAATTCTGCTTAATATTCAGGGCCCTGGTTAGAGTCTGAACAAAATCAAGATAATCGAGAGCTCCTGTTTTATAACTCTTTACAGCCTGATTAATTATCAGATCAGCTTCAGGCACTGCCTGATTTTCATAGTAATAAACACTTGATGAGTATTTCTTATAGTCATCGATCAGCGACTGGTAGCTGCCTGAAACAGACTTTGTGTAATTCTCCGCATCGACGACTGCCTTGTCGTAGTTGATCCTGGCAGCTTTACTCCTCGAAGTATAGGGTACGAACCACAACGGTACCGATATCCCGGCCTGTATCCCGTTAAACCTGTCATTGCTTCCAAAGTCACGTGAGATACCATTAACATCCTGAGTACCGATCATTGTCTGACTGAAATATCCGATATTCAGGTCGGGAAGCATCTGGCTCTGTTCAAGTTTCTTTTCAAGCCTTGTGACCTCAACCTGCTGCTTTACATAACTGAGTGCAGGATTTTCGCCGACTGAGATACTATCAGGATTCATGATAAATCCTATAAGATGCAGTTCAGATTCTGAAGGTATCACGGGTGTTTTACTGTTGAGAAGCACACTCAGCTTTCTTCCGTATACTTTGATATCTGAACAGACCTGGAAGAGCTGGTTCCTGATCTCAAGACTCTGCGACCTTGCAGTGATCATCTCCAGGTGGTTTGTTTCTCCGGCTTTTGCCCGAAGCTCAGCGGCCCTCAGAAATCCTGTATAAAGGCTGTCCTGGTAAATGAGCAGTTTCCTCTTCGATTCAAGGTATAAAAATTGCCAGTACACCATTTTCACCTGCGATGCTATCTCAAGCTGCGACACTCTGTATGCCCACTCACTGCTCTTTATATTGGCATTTGCCAGCTTATACCTGTTGGCATAAACTGTAGGGAAGGCAAAAGACTGGGTAACTGAAAAGCTGTTATCATCCGAAAAGGAATTAATCTGTCCATACTGTCCATCAACAGTTGTCTTGGGAAGATCAATCGATGAACCTTTAAGAGCCTTGCTGACATCAACTGAGTATGCAGCAGATCTTATTGCCAGGTTGCTGTCGAGGGCTGCCTGAATTGCATCATGCAGATTTATTGTTCGTACATCCTGGGCATTAATCTTTCCGGTAAATGATATTGAAAAAAGAAGAAGCGCCATTGCCGCTGCTTTTGGTGCTCCCTGCCTGAAAATATGTTTAAGTTTTCCGGAAGAGAAAAAGATATATAAAACGGGAAGTACAATTAAGGTGAGCAGGGTTGCGGTGATAAGCCCGCCTATGACAACAGTAGCCAGTGGTTTCTGCACTTCAGCTCCTGCTGAAGTTGAAATGGCCATAGGCAGGAATCCGAATGAGGCAACTGCAGCTGTCATTATTACCGGCCTGAGCCTTATATTCAATCCTTTGATGACTCTTTCGTATATGTCTGTCACTCCCTCCTTTTCGAGCCGGTTAAACTCAGCAATCAGAACGATCCCGTTAAGTACTGCCACACCGAAAAGAGCAATAAATCCAACACCTGCAGAGATTGAAAAATTCATTCCGCGCACCCATAAAGCAAAAACACCACCTATGGCTGACATCGGAACAGCCGTAAATATCAGCAATGATTGTTTTACCGACTTAAATGTGAAATAAAGCAGTACAAATATCAGGAGCAAAGCTACAGGTACTGCAATTGACAATCTTTTGCGTGCCGCTTCCAGGTTCCTGAACTCTCCTCCATACGAGACATAATAGCCTGTAGGAAGAATCATCTTCTGGTCCACCTTATCTTTAACATCATTAATAACACTTTCTATATCCCTGTTACGTACATTAAATCCGACTGTTATCCTGCGTTTTGTATTCTCTCTTGATACCTGGGCAGGACCTGACTTAATGAATATATTTGCAACCTGGTCAAACGGGATCTGTTTCCCGCCGGGAAGTCCGACCGACAGGTCTTTAATATCTTCAAGGTTATTCCTGAAGTCTTTATCAAGTCTGACCACAAGAGCAAATCTCATCTCCTCATCATAGACAACACCGGCCTGGCTGCCGGCAATAGCTGCACGCAGCACCGAATTGACATCATCAATACTCAATCCGTACTGGGCAAGACGGTCACGGTTATATTCAACCTGTATCTGGGCAAGCCCGGTTACTTTTTCAACATTTATATCTTCAACTCCCGGTACTGACTGAATTATCTTTTCAACCTCAGCAGCCTTTCCGGCAAGAATTGACAGGTCATCACCGAATATCTTAATGGCAATATCCTGCTTTGATCCTGACATAAGTTCATTGAACCTCATCTGTATGGGCTGCTGGAATTCAAACTTCACACCGGCAAGAGCAACCAGCTTTTCTTCCATTTTGCTGACAAGCTCTTCACGGGTTGTTGCAGAAACCCATTCACTTTTATCTTTCAGCGTTATGATATAATCACCTGTTTCCATTGGTGTGGGATCAGTCGGAATTTCACCTGCTCCGATCTTACATACAGCATGTTTGACTTCCGGAAAGTTCTCAAGAAGTATTTTATTGGCAGTTATTACTTTGTCAACAGTATTGCTCAGGGAACCACCCTGAAGTGTCATTACACCTGATGCCAGGTCACCCTCTTCGAGCTGTGGAATAAACTCACCACCCAGCCGGCCAAACAGAAAAAGACTGATTGCAAAAAGCAATACTGCAATAAATGACACGAATCTTTTGTGCTTCAGGGCATAGTTGATTGCAGGATCAAATAGCTTTTTGATCCATCCCATCAGCCTGTCGGAGAAGTTAGATTTATGTTCAGTCTTTTTGCTCAGCAAAAGTGCAGAAGCCATAGGCACATAGGTAAGAGAAAGTATTGCTGCACCTATCAGTGCAAATGTAACTACCTGTGCCATAGGACGGAACATTTTTCCTTCAATGCCAACGAGCGCCATTATCGGAAGATAGACAATAAGGATTATTATTTGTCCGAATGTTGCGGAGCTCATCATCCGCCGGGCTGAATCGAGAACATTCTCATCCATCTGTTCCTGGTTAAGCCTGGTTATACCCGGATGATGATGCCTGCTCATTGTTATCCTGTGAACAACACTTTCCACAATAATCACGGCGCCGTCGACTATAAGTCCGAAATCTATGGCTCCAAGGCTCATAAGGTTTCCTGAAACACCGAAAATGTTCATCAATGAAATGGCGAAGAGCATCGAAAGAGGAATTACCGAGGCAACAATCAATCCTGCTCTCACGTTACCAAGAAGAAGGACAAGAATAAATACCACTATCAATGCCCCTTCAATGAGGTTACGGGAAACAGTACCTACTGCACGGCCAACAAGATCCGACCGGTTAAGGTATGGCTCTATCCTGACCTCATCAGGAAGCGACTTCTGAATTGATACTATCCGTTCCTGTACATCATTAATAACCTGGTGAGCATTAGCCCCTTTAAGCATCATAACCACACCGCCTACTGCTTCCGTTGTGTCAACTACCAATGCTCCGTACCTGGTAGCGCTTCCATACTGAACTGTGGCTATATCCCTTATCAGAAGAGGCATTCCGGAACTGGTTGTTTTTACAACTATTCTTTCAATATCCTCAATCGATTTTACAAGGCCTATTCCTCTTATAAAGAAAGCCGTGGGCTTCTTATCAATATAGGCGCTTCCGGTATTTTCATTATTCTTTTCAAGTGCAGTGAAAATATCGGTCAGCGTAAGCTCCATTGACCTTAATCTTTCAGGGTTAACAGCAATTTCATACTGTTTTACAAAACCGCCATAACTATTAATGTCAGCTACTCCGGGAGTACCGAGCATCTCGCGTCGTACTACCCAGTCCTGCAGTGTTCTGAGAGCCATGGGATCATACTCCTTCTCATACCCCTTCTCAACTGCAAGCCTGTACTGGTAAATCTCTCCCAGTCCTGTTGAAACCGGAGCCAGTGATATCTGTGCGAGACCCGAAGGTATTGCTTCCTCAGCTTCCTTAAGTCTTTCGGTAAGCTGCTGCCTTGCCCAGTATACATCGACTTTATCTTCAAAGACAACTGTAACAACTGACAGACCAAGTCGCGATATTGAACGCAATTCAATAATATCGGGAACATTAGCAACTGCCACTTCAATCGGAGCAGTAATGAAGCTTTCGACCTCCTGTGCTGCAAGTGAAGGTGCAAGTGATATGATCTGGATCTGGTTATTTGTTATATCGGGAATTGCATCTACCGGTAATTTGGTAAGGGAATATGTTCCCCACCCGATCAATGCAAAAACGAATAATCCGATTATGAACTTGTTTTTAACTGAAAATGTTATTATTCTGCTGATCATCTTAAAAATTTATTTATCAAAACCTGTTTCATATTCTTTCTGAACCGGGCAGATTTCTATTGTCTGTGCTCATCAAAAATGTTGATATTGGAATTAACAGCGTATCAGAAAATGTCGTACAGGGAGAATTCATTTCCCCATCATTAAATGAAAACACGAAAGATCCTAAGAAGAAACAGGAGGTGCCCGTAACGGGAATGAATTGACGAAGAATTGTTTAACTAACGGATGGTCATCATCTGAGAGATATGTAAAAGGTGAAATAAAAGCATACAACAAAAATTCATTATCACAATTGAATTCAGCAGTATTGACCTGTATAAGGCTGATGAATATATGCTTTATCTCTTTTTCTGTGGCAAGGTCGTTGAATGCATGGCAATGAACCGGGAATCCTTTATGCTTATTGTGGTGGTCATCACTTACAGGACAATTTGACTCCTGCCTTGATGATGAATCTGGATTATGATGATCATGAGGAATAATAAGATGTGCACACAGAGTCAGTCCGGCGAGCCAGAAAAGAGATACCTGCAGATATTTTAAAATATTCCTCATAAGATGACCGGAATGAACCCGGCATTTTTGCTTTTACCGATACTCCCTGGCCGGGATATTATCAGTTTCAGGTGCAAATGTAATTATTTTTGAATTGATTTATCCGCCCTTTCCTGCCGTTGAATTATAATAGATGTTAAAATCTCCATCATCTTTTTCATTTCAGGATCTTTGCTTACCGACATCTTAAGCCATGCTCCTCCCCCTTCATAATAGGCAACCTTACCGGAAGCCCATATTCCATTGGATTCATATGACTTAATATAATCGTAGTAACGGGTCCTGTATTCAGGACTGGCAACATTATTGTCGAACTCCATTTCCATTCCCAGACCATGCTGCGCCGCAAAACGGCAGGCATCGTCAAGACGCTGAGAAGGGATCTTAGCATTGAAAAAGTAATTGGGCTGCTGGTAAGCAATATCGAAACCCAGCGATGACCACTCGTCTGCCCGTTCAGCATTCCAGTAAGGAATCCAGTACAATTTAAGGCCTTTTCCCTTAAGGTGTTTTTTTACTTCAGGAATTATGCCAAAGTCCTTGCCGGCAGCCTCATGCACCCAGTAAAAACCGTCAAGCTGAATATGTTTATACTTTTTTTTCTTCCATTTTTCCAAAGTTTTATCAATAAACCAGTCTGCTGCTGCTATCTGATCCTTAGCTTTACCAAAGTCCATTTTTCTGCCATCAATCTCACCCCACTCTGCAAATCCCTGAACAGGACAAGGTATGCTTATTACCACTCTCCTGGTTCGTACAGGGGTTTTCCCATTCGCTGAAAGACTGTCAAGAATTGCTTCCAGAGCATCAGGTCCCCTTCCCTGAGCAAAATAACGATCTAAAAGCCAGGTCCATTGTTCCTTTGCTGCAGTTTTGAATTTAAACCCCGGATCCCATTCATAGCCCTGGATATTATCGAATATCTCAAGAAATAAAAACCCATCGAAAAGCCAGTGAAAACCTGTTCCGTTTTCGGTAAAAACATATGGCCTCAGTTCATTTTCATTCCATGCAGGACGATGAGTGGCCCCATGATAAATCAGCACCAGATCAGTGATATCAGTTCCTTTTTTGTCGGGTTTTTTATTATTCGCAAATACTCCGGTATTTTTATATGCTATACGAAAAAAGAAACAAACGATTAATAAACCCAGAAGGATAATAGAATTTATCTTTTTCATATTGATCCGTTTAAGACTTTTCAAATAATATTATAATTCCGGTCCCGAGAGCGCCAAACATGACGAAGAATTATTAAAATAACAAGTCAAAATAAAATTAATCGAACTTTTTATTATCTGCCATTCATTACTATAATTTATTATTTAAATATTTTTCTTAGTTTTATGACACGATTATTAAAAATAATAACACGATGGCATTAGCGCGTTTCGGTGTGAGTCTGGATGAAGATATTCTTAAGGCCCTTGATGGTTTTGTTATTGAAAATAACTTACCAAATCGTTCTCAGGCAATCCGACATCTGGTAGAAAGAAACCTGGTTGAGAAAAAATGGCAATGCAACCAGATAGTTGCAGGTGCAATTGTTATGCTGTATGACCATCACAAAGGGGATGTCACAACTAAATCGAATGACATTCAACATAATTATTTTGATGTAATATTATCCTCTCAGCACTTTCATTTAGGACATGATAATTGCCTGGAAATCATTGCAGTTAAAGGAACTGCTAACAGGCTGACTGAGTTATCTGATAAACTGATCGGTATCAAAGGTATTATTCATGGTAAGCTGGTAATGAGCCGGACTGAATAATTCATTTTTCGACTATGCAATAACACGGAATACTGAAAATGCATTTTATATTAACTGCCCTCACGGGTTTTATTTTTAACGTTACTGTAACACGAAATTAACAACCAGTAACACTTCAACTGTTTTAAATGAGAAAGAGAGATTTAATATTAGTGATTGCTATTTTGATAATTTCAAAACCCGGATACTCACAGCAGGAAAAGAGTATCCTTAAAGATACAATTAACATAAATGAGGTTATCATAACAGGATCCAAGACGTCTGTAAATCGGAATAATGTTCCGTTAACTGTTTCAGTAGTCTCGAAAGAGAAAATTGAAAGCAGTTCGGAATCAGCATTACTGCCTGTTTTGTCAGAGCAAGTGCCTGGATTATTTGTCACCGAAAGAGGCATTACCGGTTTTGGAGTATCGACAGGCTCAGCAGGTCAGATCTCGCTCAGAGGCATTGGCGGAAGTCCCAACACACAAGTTCTTGTAATGCTTGACGGTAATCCCCAGTTTATGGGTATAATGGGGCATCCACTGCCTGATGCATATATCGCCTCCGATATTGAGAAGGTTGAAGTAATACGCGGACCAGCATCGACCCTGTATGGTACGAATGCAATGGGAGGGGTAATCAATATTATCACTAAAGAACAGAAAGAAGATGGTTTTAAAGCGAATAGCCGTTTAATGTATGGCTCTTACAATACTCAGAAATATATGATTAACGCAGGATATAAGAAGAATGGATTAAGTGTTTTTGCTTCTTTTAACCACGACCAGACTGATGGTCATCGTGATTCATCTGACTTTAAGATAAACAACGGATACATTCGTGTTGGATATGACATTAATAGAAATTTCAAGATCAATGGTGACTTAAGCATTGCAAATTTCGATGGTACGGACCCTGGACCTGAAAGTGGTAACGCAGGCAGCACTTATGATATTACTCGTGGCATGGGCGCAGTGGCTCTTGATAACAAGTTTGATAAATCAAGTGGTTCGGTCAGATTTTTTTACAACTTCGGGGAACACAACATATCTGATGGATTTCACTCAATAGACAAAAACTATGGCATAATATTTTATCAGGGGTTTAACTTATTTAAAGGGAATACAATAACAATAGGCACAGATTATAAAAAATATGGGGGAATTGCAGAAAACCTAAAGGCCATGAATGGCGACGGGATTGTATTTGGTGACACAACTGTCTGGGAGATGGCTGGTTATGCCTATGTTCAGCAAGAATTATTTACAAAATTGACATTGAATGCGGGCTTCAGACTTGAGCATAACAGTACATTCGGAAATGAACCTGTACCAACAGGGGGACTGGCATATCATCCTACTACAAAAACAACATTAAAAGCCTCAGTATCGAAAGGATTCCGAAGTCCTACAATTCGCGAACTTTACCTGTGGACTCCCGCTAATGCCAACTTACAGCCTGAAAGAATGATGAATTATGAGATTGGCGTCTTACAGAATTTATTTCAAAACAAAGTTTCAGTTGAATTGACTCTGTTCAAAGCCAATGGTGATAACCTTATACAAACAGTAATGAGCTCAACCGGACCTCAAAATCAAAATTCCGGGAAATTCTCAAACACGGGTATAGAATTTGCTGGTTCTTTTAAACCGGTTAATATGCTTTCAATTAATGCAACATATAGTTATATTTCCATTAAAGAGCCAATAGTTGCTGCTCCTGAACAACAATTGAATTTAAGCGGAACATATAAATGGAACAAATTCAATTTTAACCTTTCTGCTCAGTACATTAACAATCTTTATATACAGGTCACACCGCAGGAAGTAAAGAACAGTTACACATTATTAAACTCAAGAATATCATATATGTTTAATAAGTATTTTGATATTTTTATAAAGGGTGAAAATCTTACCAATAAGAAATATTATATTAACTATGGCTATCCTATGCCCGGAATTATAGTATTTGGTGGTATTAACCTTCATTTTTAGTTTAATGTCAATCTATTCTGAAATTCTTAAATATTCTATTGATTAAATCATGTTCACTATGAGAAAAAGTTTTGCTTGCCTGTTATTCATTCTGCTGGCCATCCGTGCTTCGTCACAGCCATTACCTGAAAAATTAAACCATAGTGTTATTATTGATACCGACTGCGGATTTGACGATATGCGGGCCATAAGTATATTACTGGCAAGACCTGAGATAATTGTAAAAGCAATAATAACATCCGATGGTTCATTACCTCCCGGTGAAGGTGCAGAAAAAGTAAGTGCACTACTTCATGAATTCAATAAGGATAATATCCCTGTTGCGTGTGGGGAGGCATTGAAAGGTATTAATCCGCCATGGCGCCAGTTTAACAGGAGCATCAGATGGGGCAGCCATACCAGTGGTCAGAAAGCAGATATGAATGGAGCTGATTATATTTTAAAAGTATTGAACAATGAGACTGAGAAAATAATCATGGTTTGTCTTGGTCCCTTGACGAACATTGAAAAAGCGGTTAAAAAGGATATACGGATCTCTTCTAAGATTGAACGTATTGTTTGGTACAATGAATCTGCAAAACCCTCGCAGGGATTTAATTATGAATTTGATAAGGAAAGCGCTGACGCACTTTTCAAATCAAAACTAAGAATTGACGTCATTTCAAACCTCAATCTTCCTGATGCAGTATTTGATGCTTCAATGGTTGGTATAGTGAAACAATCCGGCACCAGGCTTGCTCATGTTCTCAATTATGTTTTCATTCAGCAACCAGTCGTTGAAAAAGTGAAAGAAAACCACTTCAGATTATGTGATGATCTGGTGGCATTGTACTTAACAAATCCTGAACTGTTCGGTATCAATACCGATATTGACAAATTAAATGTCAGATATAACAAAGAATATGACGTTCGTGGAGTACGCGAAGCCATCAATGACATGATAAATGGTGTTTATGTTTCAGAACACAATGTAGTATTCAACGGGTTTCCGGTTCAGCGGGAATTGTTTAATTATGATATACGTCCATTCATTGACTCTGCTATTGCCCTTTATGGACCTGAAGAATGGAAAGCCAATGTAATGACTGACGAGTTTCACGGGCACCTGGGCGTATTTTCAATTGTTGGTGCAAAGATGGGTATAAGGGCGCGTGAATTATTCGGGGTTGGACCCGATGTGCTCGAAGTTACTTCTTATGCAGGAACAAAACCGCCGTATAGTTGTCTCACGGATGGCATCCAGGTAAGCACTGGAGCGACTTTAGGCATGGGGACGATCCATCTCGCTGCCGACAGCCAGGTACAGCCATCGGCTGTTTTTAAATATAAAGATCGTTCTGTCAGAATCACTCTAAAAAAGGAATATCTTGAGCAGGTAGATGCAGATATTAATGAAGGGATTGTGAAATTCGGATTAATGGACGATGGCTACTGGAAACTTATTCGCCATAATGCAATAAAATACTGGCTTGAATGGGACAGAAATAAAATCTTTGATATTGTCGAGATCAGTCAGAAATAACACAAAATTAGCAGGATTTATCAGCCTTTTGGGCGGTTAACGGTGAACTCCATCACCTTAAACAAATGTAATTAATATTAACGATTATGAAGAATTCTATTTTGGAGAAAATAGCAAATGGCCCCGATTGCAAATCGCAAGTGAAAGAGCAGCCAGATCATCTTCGAGCCTTTTAAAACCAATTACATGCGAGCGAAACAAGGGTATTCAGCTATTTCTGGTTATACTCAAAAATTCCATCCCATACTTCATCTATTCTGATGAGAGCCTTGTCTAACGGGATAACTTCCCATTTGCCGTTAGTTTCGATGCCAAGACCAATATTTTTCAATTTCAACAAAGCATCTTTCACATCAAAATCAAGGTCTGTATCGAGCTTTGTTTTAAACCATGATTCAATCTGATAATCGAGCTCTTCTGAAGTTAAAGGGTTCCTGCTCCTGTTTAAAAATGAATATGCCAGAATTGTCTCCTTAAGCTCTTCTTCTTCCGAAGAGTTTAATAAAGAGTAAAATGCTCCGCTATTGTTTCCCAGATTTTTAAAGTAAAGACTATCAGAAAGCATTTTTGAGAATTTTATTTTCTTGTTCACAAAGCTGCTGTACTGGCGGAACAGGTAACCACCCAATACTCCAAGTGCAATTAAACCCTGATTTAATGCTGTTTTGCTATTTAACAAGTCTATTGACTCACCTGATTTGTAAGCCGCATACATTAAAATCAATGCAGGAATTACTTTTGTACTTAATAACGAAATGCCTCCGCCGATACCAGGTACCCAAAACAAAATTTTATCTGTTGTCGACATCCTGGGTACTGCATTCGGAAAAATTGTTTCGAGATCGTTTTTAGGAACACGCTTGAAGATTTTTAATACTATACATCCCGGATCAAATGGCAGTTTGCCTGAACGAACCTTCTTTTCGCTGAAATAATCTGCATCGTTATAATTAAGATAAATCATTACACGGTCATAGTACTCAAACTCAATCTCTTTCTTCCAAAGAAAAAAATTAGTTACCTTTCCCCTTGTTTTATGATGGCCCCTTACGTACAATCCATAATCTTTAAAATCGTTAAAGTCAATTGCAAGTTTCAAACCTATCAAATCGGAATTTTTGAAAGCTTCGCTTAATGTGTCCTGGTCGACACGATTATAGTTGCCTCGCTCAAGAACTTTAAGAAGAGTCTCTTTAAAAACTGTGAAATCACTTTTTCCGATAAATCCTTCCCGTTCTTTTTGATTAAGATCAGGGTCGAATAACGCATAATTTTGTTTCAGTTTACGGATAAGGTCAAATGCCTCATAGTGAAAATAATGTTCCAGAATATCGAACAGTTTTTTAAAAGCCCTGGTCTCCTTCTTATCTGCAGTGTATTCTTCTATTTGTTGTTCGAGCAGGAATTCTTTATCAAATGGGATATACTGTTCCCGTTTCATTATTGATTCTGTTAAATTTATAATTGCTGTAAAAACAATTAAAGTTAGTGCTTTATTAAAAAATAATCAACGCAGGATACAAAGTAATTGGTCAGGTTTTATTTATTCTTTCTTGTTACCCAAACAGCCCTGTAATTCTGGTATTCACAAGACCCTTTGATTTGATGAGTCGGAGTGAAAATCCCTGTAAAATCAAAATGCCCCAAACAAAAAATTCAGGGCATTTAATTGATATTTAAATCAATGCAACAAATACTTCAAAACTATATATTACCTGACTTGATGCTTACATCAGGAAAGCAAGCTGATAAATAAGTCCTGATTCTTCAGGCGTTATTTTATCTCTTCTATCTCCGATAATTTCCATGTCTTATCAAACCAGGGCTCTAACGGACCATAAAGACGGAATAATGTGTTCCATCCTTTGCCAGGTATTGTTTGTATCCAGTTGTTTTCCATGCCAGATGGCGCTTTAGGACCAAAGTAAACGTCAACTGAACCATCCTGATTGACAATTAAATTCTTGTTCTGACTTGTAACCATTGGGAATTGCTGGTCAGTCTGAAGCATTGAACGTGTTTGGTTATCGTATAAGATAACTGACCAGAAATCCTTAACCGGAACATTTGGCTGCACATGTAAGCGGTAATTTTTACCACCATCCAATGGATTGCCTTTTGAATCCACAATGCCTACGGCATACTGAGACCCCTGACCAACCATTTTCGCTTCCATAGCAGGGGTTACACCTGTTGCATAGAAATAGAAAAATGCTGCAGCATCCAGATAACGTACACCTGATTGTGACTCGAATTTATAGCCACCTAACCATTGCCGCCATGTACTGTTAGGATAATAAAATGCTTCCGGAATACGACTCTGATATGTTAGTGTTCGGGCAGTGGCATCGCCAACAAAGGCTGCCTCGGTAAGAATTTTCTTCATCCTGGCATCAGGTGCGAAAGGTTTCCCCTTTTCTATGCCGATAGAAGCAAAGAAACCTAAGGTCACCGGGTCAAGCGATTCAACAGGTTCATTTTGAACTACAACATTTAAGTAATCCCAAAAGGTATAATCTGCCGGGGCAATGGTGCTGAAATCTTTTTCTGAAACATTAACAAAGGTATTGGCCTTCGGATTTTTTAACCGGGATAAGGGATAAATCTTAGTAAGGTTTTTAAGATTCGCTATAGAAGGTTTGATATCTCCATTCACCGGGAAATTGCGCCAGACAAGAATAGATTCATAGGTAGGTATTTTTACAACTATGTAACCATCAGGTATTTCTCCCTGATAATTGGGTGGCAAAAGAAGGTACTTACCACCTTGCCCCTTGTCAGGACCAACGATACCTATGTCTGTAACGTAACGAAACCAGAAATCGTCAATCATACCAAGAATCATAGGTGGAACTTCTGCTACCAGAGGACCTTCATGCAGGTTAATCCAAATCCAGGTATAAGCGGTGTTTGCATTGGCTGTCAAAAACAATGAACGGGAATCCATCATGGATTCAAATGTGGGAATCGTAAAGTTAGGTGGACCAAGTTTTGTCAATCCTTCCCTCAGACCCATCATGTTAACTGCCGGAAGTGCGAGTAAATATGATTGCACAGCCCTTTGAAAATCCAGATTATCATAAAGAATGTCAACGGTTGCCTTATCGGGAAATCCATCACGGAAATTTAATGTTCCCAACCGGGAGTCTACCTTGTCAGGTATGGCTATTCCCTCAGGAAACGTAGTAGTCATTTTAAGCTTCACTGCTTGTGAAATTGGTTCCTTCTTCTCCTGCTGTTTACATGAAATAAACACTGTCAATGCACATAATAATGCTACAGAAACTTGTTTTGTTACTCTAAAGTCCATGTTATTTATTTTTAATAATTTCATTTGGCAGCCCAAAGTTAATTAAAACAAAAGATACCCATTATGCTATGATCAAATTTTCAAAATCAAACTATTAAACTACATTCAAAGTAAGACACATGCTTCTGGAGGTGAATCTGCATTTTAAAATATGGCAAATAAATCAACCATAAAGAATAAGACAGTTGTAATATATTGATTTACAAAGGTCTTATGATTCCAAAAGTCGGGATGAGAAGCTTAGTATTTTTTATGCGATTAATTATCAGCATAATAAAATCTAACGATCTATTCCAGGTTTTAACTTTTTGTAATTCAGATCTTTGATAAGAAAACCCCCTATATGGATACAAATGGACATGTTTTACGGCCATGTCCAAAAATATTAAAATATTGGACATGCATTATAGGCAGCTTATAATTCTTCGGGATCCTCTTCAAAACCGCGAAATGGTATGTCATCGTCGGGGTCTTTGTCGAAGGGTCCTATACCCGGAGGGTTAAATAGTCCCCATCGGTCAATAACATAATCCCATTTATCAAATCCTTCCACCCAGTCAATGAAAAGGAGCCGGTATTCTTCAATAAGGTCTCTTACAATCTGATAGTATTCAACATATTCAAAACTAAACATATCAAGTGAATGCTGCTGGACCATCAGGTCGCGTGCTGCCTTACGTATTATGGCAGCGTTTTCCATTTTAAGGTCATACAACCCTGCTGCCTCAGCGCCAGCCACTTTCACAGTCAGCAGTGCCGCATTATTTAACATGCAGGCTTTAACCTCATTAAGATATTCTTCGTTCTCAGGGATAAGATCAGTTATTTTAATTACCATATCAAAAATCTCTTTTCCTTTCCGGTAAATAGGAAGTCTTTCCGGCTTTATGATATCATCATCTTCTTCTGAATACATATTTCGCGATTTAACTTATCACATAAATTTACTGATAAAAATTAAAATAGATTTTTTGCAAAAAAGGCCGAAAAACGGCACCTTTCGCAAAATATCACTTTTAACTATATGCTGGAACAGCTTAACATAAATGTAAGTCAATGGATTGAAAATCTTGAAAAAAAGGGAAGAATTTCATTTTCATTGAATCAGTTAGAGGAGGAATTACCGAACTACTCTGGAGTAGCAATAAAAAGTGCTTTAAAAAGATTATCGAAGAAGGGGAAAATAGTTTCATTCCACAAAGGATTCTATTTAATAATCTCTGCACAATACGCAAACAGAGGGATTCTTCCTGCTGCTTTGTTCATGGATAATTTCATGAAATTTCTTAACCGACCATATTATGTAGGATTATTAAGTGCTGCAGCTTTATATGGAGCGGTACACCAGCAGCCTCAGGAATATTTTGTTATAACTGATTTCCCAGTGCTTCGTCCTTCTCATAAGAAAGGATTAAAAGTGAATTTCATCAGTAAAAGTAATATTGAAATCAGGTTGTTAAAAGAACGTAAAACTGAGTCAGGTTATCTTAAAGTGTCTTCACCGGTATTGACTGCCAGTGATCTTGTCCAGTTTGAAAAAAGGTCCGGAGGAATTACCAGGGTAGCTACCGTATTGAACGGGCTTGTAGAGGAAATGGATCCCAAGGAGTTTGATCCAATATTTTTTACTTCAACTCCTTCTACTGCTATACAAAGACTTGGGTATCTTATTGAGAAAGTTATAAATAACGAGACCCTTGCTAATGAATTATTTGAAGCCTCTCAGAACAATGGCTTAGATTTTTTCAGGATCCCGTTAAAAGCATCCGCTCCAACCAAAGGATTCTCATCAGAAAACCGATGGAAAGTAATCGTTAATGCAGAAATTGAAATAGACGAATGATCCCACAACAATATATTACAGAATGGT
>Ga0334722_10002395_pt1 | contig 21351 bp, 40 predicted proteins | sample C3_bottom_MG_FD_207210 | JGI IMG/M metagenome (GOLD analysis project Ga0334722, IMG submission 207210) | Sediment microbial communities from Yellowstone Lake, YNP, Wyoming, USA - C3_bottom | ecosystem: Environmental > Aquatic > Freshwater > Lake > Sediment | place: USA: Wyoming | collected... | reverse complement strand
TCCCCGCGCCAAATGGTTACGGACCCCGTGGCGGTGAGGAACATGGCTAAGACCGCGCCGCAGGTCATGCGCGACAGAATTATCAAGGACGGCCAGTGTTTCTATACTATGCAACCGGACTGTAAGCGGCATCCGGCGGCGAACTACGGGGTCGGATGCTTACATGTGTACCAAGGACTGGACCCGCTTAGGCCGGAAAAGATTTACCGCACCCCAGCAGGGGTCTATCTATGCGCCACGTGCTTTAAGCTAATGGAGCGGCGCAAGTTGAAGGCGGTTTTTGACAATATGGGAATGCACTGCTTTCAGTGTATGGTGGCGGAAGTCAACCGGATAAAGCAGCTAAATCCAGAGAACTTCGTAGAATTGAGAAAGACTTAGCATGAGCGCGCAACGCGAGAAAACCAAAAAGGAACCCGTAGGGACTATGGCCGTAGGTCTATTCGCGGCGCTCTTGGGCGCGGGCGATGACGCACTTGCGGGCGACTTATTACGGGAGTTGAAGGTTGACAAGGAGGTTTTAGGTGAAGCCGCCACTAATACTGCGAGCGCCTCGGTGGTGACACCCTCTGGGGTGGGCGCTCGCAAGGGGTAAAGGGCTTGACGTGTAACATCTTCGGCCATCGCAAGGCCGAGCGCGATTACCGCATGGCCGCTTTACGCGCCAGGCGCTCGCGGAACGCCATGGAAAGCGTGGGGATTACAGGGCTTAGGCCCATGGCCCTCACAGTCACCGGAGAAACGTTTAAGGACTGCGAGGGTACACCACGGATGCGGGTCCGATTACGCTAACGGCCTCACAGTCACCGGAGAAACGTTTAAGGACTGCGAGAACGGCGGCTATTAGTTCGGCGGAACCCTCACAGTCACCGGAGAAACGTTTGAAGACTGTGAGGCGGGGAAGTAGTGTTCCGAACTCCGTAGTATCCCCGCCCGTCCAGCGGCCACTAAAACGTTTTGCTGTAGCGCGGCGGTATTTTGTCCCGCTTCGGACAATTCCTGGAGCACGTCTTGCCAGTCCTGGACGGTTTCCCTTGCCGCCGCGTAGCCTTCTTCCGAAACGACTTTCTCAAGATAGGCTCTCGCCTTCTCCGCCTTGTCGGTGCAACCGCTCGATTTCATCCCTGTCTCCCACTATCTTAAACGCCTCGCCACACGTAAAACATACGAACTCGCCCTTGTCGTTCCGCATCGCGCGCCGGATCCCCTCGCACTTCACGCATCGCCCGTAGAGCCTGCGCAAGGGCTGTTTCGTGCCTTCGTCCATGTGAAATGGCTTGCCGGGTAGCCTTTTTCCGCCCTTTCCAAAGGGCTATTTTCCCTTACCATCGTAAGGGACTAACCAGACGTTTTAGTGGATTCATAGACCACCCCCTCTCCTGGCTCCGGCAAGTCAGATCGGCGTATTGACTCTGTTAGTCTGAGTGTACAATGTGATTTTGTCCGTGCTAAAAAAAAGGGAAGAGTGACGGTTGCTGGGCATAATAGTGAAGATGTCCATCCAAAAACGCTTAAGAGCATCTTTTCTCAAGCGCAAATAACACCGCCTGAATAGTGGAGAAAAGCCATGGAATACGCGATTGTAATTGAGTAGGGAGAGTGGAACTATAGCGCGTATATTCCAGACCTTTCGGGAGTTGCCGTTACTGGAGTGACGATGGAAGAAATTGTCGAAAGAATGCAAGTAGCGATTTCTATGCACTTGGAGGGTATGGTTGAAGATGGAGATGAAATTCCAGAGCCGCAAACTCTTGTCGAGTATGTCCATGTTGTTTAGGCTTGAAGATTGCAGCATGGCTATTCCCACGGCTGGTCCGTTTCCCTGTTAAGCGCCTGCGCTCCCAAATCGTTTATGACCACGCGCGGGTTTTGGATGCCTGACCACACGGGCAAGCGAAAGCCTTTGCGCCGCATCATAAACTCGAAACTATTTGAGTTGTCCCGCTGAGTTACAAAAATGACTTGGTGGCCTTCCTGAATCATCCAATGCAGCGCGTCCACGGCCCCCGGCAGGGGAATATCCGTGCCCGCGTAGGTAAAGGAACCGTCTATGTCCCAAAACACAGCGGCCATGGCTCACCAGTAGGGGGAGAAGAGGCGTCTAGTTCTGCATCTGCCAAAGGCCATTCGGGTCCGCCGCGAAGCCTGCCGCCGACAGAGCGGGCGTAATCGTGCCGCGCCGGAATTGGCCGTTATTCAGGATAACCCCAAGCGTGCCGATGAAGTTACCCACGGTATCTATGGCGTCGAGGTTGCTTTCGCCCGCCGACGCTCCGGGCGTGCAGCGCACTTCCACCCAACCGGGAATCGAGTAGCCGTAAGCCGCAATGTTCGTTGCTGACATGGGATGCTTCCCTTTCGTTTTATGCCCCACGGAAGAAATTTTTGGTTTCTTGTGAGGCATTGAGTTTGCCCGCAAAAGACTTCTCTCCACAACTTTTACTAAAGCATACCGTGTTGTAAACCAAAAACCCATCCGCAATCCACACGGGCGCGTGAAATCTCGCCAGCGGCAGCACAAGGCCAAGAAGGTTATTCACCTTCAAGACTTTTTTGGGCGGCTCAATGCCAACCCTCTTACAGCACCAGCCGCCAAGCTCGGTGCAATAGAGCGCTTTGGGACTGGCCTTGAACTCGAAATCGTAGGGAATCCCCACCCGTGAAATCGCGCGCTCTACGATTTCGTCCTGCTCGTGCTCGTTCTTCCAAGGACGCACGGCACACACGTAGTCCTCATGGAAAAGCACTTCGCCAAGGTCTTGGCAAACCACGCCTTCGCTTATGGCGTGTACAATGACGCGCTCGTGTAGGCCGTCCTTGGCGCGTCCCGTGTGCCGGTAATCAGTCCCCATGGGAAGCGGGTTATCGATAAAACGAGTTTCCGCGTCAAAGTCGCCTTCCACGGCCCCGACATAAACGGCCAAATGCTTGAAAGCGGTCCCGCTTATGGCTGCATTGGAAAGGAAGTATGGCTCCGCGCGCATGAGCAGGAAATCGCCTGGAAGCAGTTTCTTTGTGAAAACCCGGTAGTCGCGCCATGTAAATCTTGAATGGCGCGCGCCGTACACCACGGCGGGCCACGGCCACAAGGCCAGATTACGGGCGGTCGCCCAAATATCGCCACCCACCCCGGCTATTACGGCTTGGAGGCCCATTAGGACGCGCCCTTAGCCTTTTCCCGGCGCGGCTCAATGGGAATATCATGGGAGAAAACGATTTCGCATAGGAAGCCTTTAACCACTTCCTCCGCCGGAGCGGGCGGCGCTTCCTTGCGCGGCTTAAACTTCCGCGTTACGCCGCGCACTAGCACTATATACGCATTGCGTAAGTCAGGCACTTGGGGTTTCTCCGCGCGTCGCGCGATAGGTCAGGTATCCAGCCGCCGCAAGTCCAACAACGGTAAGACCGCCCCAAAGCAGGACCTTCCGCCGCCGTAGCCTAGAGAATCTTAACGCGGCTATGCGTGCCTTCTTCCCGCGCCGCTTGCCATTCTTGCGCCGGGCGTGGACCCATTTAGATAAATTGTAAAGCGGGCTGACGATGGTGGCAGCCTTAAGCCAGTCTAGGGTGGAAGGCGGCAGGTCGGCCATGGCTATTCTTCTTCCCCGTCCTCTTCATTACCGTAGTAGTCTTTGAGTTGTTTAATGAGTTCGCGCTTATTTGTGTCGAAATTCCAATCGGAAGAATCTAAGTAACCCGGCATGTGATAACGCCCTATCCACCCTTTCACATATTCAATCGTCCAAACCTTCCTATTTTCCGTGTAGTCCTTTAACGCGCTAAAAACTTCCTCAAGCTCTTCTTCGGGAGCGCTTCCGCCGGGCCAGTCCTTCCCGCCCACGTATCCAGAAACGTCCTGTGGAACCACAAAGGTTCCCGCTGGACCGTCAACGAGGTAGGCGTATCCGTGGAATACTTCGGGTTTCCAACTCATTACATCCTCCTTACGCGGGCTTGATTTCCGCGAACAAGCCGCCAGTTTCCTGAACGAGGTTTCGGGTGAAGTCGCCGGTAACGGGAACCTTAAACACGATGGGACTGCCCGCTTGGCCGTCCACCTTGGCGTACTCCATGCCGGGACGCCGCGCGTCTATGACGCGGTAGCTCTGCGCCGTGACGGACTCGCCCTTGGTCACGCTGGCGGGGCGCAGCCACTCGGACAAGGCCACGAGCACGTCGGCAATCTGCTTGCGCGCGGCGAACCCGCCGCTCAAGACCACGGCGGCGGCTCCACCGATAAGAAGCCACTTCTTGGTCTTGGGGTTCATCTTGGATTTCTTGGTCTTCATTCTTTTTCCTTTGGCGCTGGAACCGGCTCGCCGTAGTGCTCCAAAGTCTTCTCTTCGGGCGTCTTTTCTTTCTTGGCGCGGCTCTCCACGTTCCCGGACATAAGGCCCCGTGGACCGTCACTGGCGCATCCGGCCAGCGCAAGAATCGCGGTTAAGACGAGTTTCTTTCTCATGCTCTACCCGCCAACGCCTCCGCCTTCTCGGCCCCGCGAACCGGGTCTAGCAACTCGTACCGCCGTGACCTTACCAGCTTCGCGTAAAGCTCTGGGGTCACGTCCGCCACAAACCCGTTCGCGTCCTTGCTCCATTCCGCTGTGACCCGCTCCCCCTCGAAATCAAAGATTCCCCAAACCGTTCCATCGTGCAGCTTGTCAAATAACAACGGCTCTAAATGGCATAAGGCGATAGTATCTCCGAAGTCCTTAAGCAGTACGTGGCAGCGGCCCTCCCCGCTTAGTTTCACCCCCAGGCTTTTGGAGGATTCGCGTATCGCCACCGGGTTTTTGGCCCAAAAGGGCTTCGGATTGGACTTCATTGGAAACTTCATCCTCCGTATGAATGACGACGGGCAGCGGCATGGCAGCCGCGAACATGGGCGACGGCGTTAATCTCGAAGAATGCACCTTCGCGCATTGCGCGATGTTCCGCTCGCAAGCCGCTTCGTGCTCCTCGAACTTCTCCCGCAAAATTTGCGCGTTCGTCTTCTTCTTCGCAAAGAGCGCGGTAATGAAGTCGGGTAGCATGGGTTATCTCCTTGCTCTTCCGTCGCGCCCTTCAAAGTACGCCAGAAGCTCGCTCATGGTCTTGCTGTTCTCGGTAATCGCGTCATCGTGACGTTCCAAGGCCACCGTGTTCCGGTCTATCGCGGTCACACTCTTATCCAGCGCGGAAATGACGAGCTTTGTCGTTTCCTGATCCTGCCTCCGCGCCCGCATGAGTTCCTTGATAAGCAGTCCTATTGCAACCGTGAAAAGCAGTAGGAAAAGGCCCGCTATCCCCGCCTTTTCGTACACACTCATTACTTCATCGGTGCCCGGCATGAGGTTACTCCAGGTTGAAGGGCATCTAGCACTGCTTCGCGTACACTGCCAAGACCTTCATCGGCCCGTAACTATCCTCGTAACTAAGGGGAAGCTTGGCATTGAAATTCGGGTCGCACTCGTTGAATTGCGCTTGTCCGGGTTGCGCGCCTGCCGGGGTAGGCATTCTAGGCCCGCCGCCCCCGTCTTCGCCTTCAATGATAGGTCCGGTATCCTGTGTTCCAGGAACAACGCCAGGGGAAAGGTTCTCGTCGCCACCAGCGCTCGCGCCGCCACCAGCCGCGCGGCGTTGCTCTTCTTCGCCATATCCTTGGTACTGTTGTTCTGAGAATTGGACGGGTCCGCCGGACGGAACGCCCGCGCCCGCGCTGCCAGCGGGAGTGAACCCAAACGCCGGATAATTGTAAACGTTCGTTCCCGTTTGACCCGTGCTCGTGCCCGCTGGCGGAACCGTTCCGGCTGGGCAGTACATGAGCGGCCAGACGGGCGCGGCGGACGGATTCGCGGCATTGTATGCTTGTGCCTGTGACGGCGAGACGGCCCAAAAGCAATTCGTACCCAACGCGGCGTTGAAGTTTTGGGTGAAGAAACTCACGTAGCCTGGAGGAAGTGGTTGCGCGACGGGTGGAGCGTTCGCCGCCGGAGTCGTGCCGGGCGGTTGCGCTTGGTACGGCGGGCAGTAAATCAACGGCGAAATGGTTTCCGGACCCGCCTTGGCCTGCGTGGAGTTGTTGTAGTTTTGCGCCTGCGTAGGCGTGATGCCCCACACGCAACCAGAAGGAAGCGCCACGTTGGGACTGAGATTGTATGGCCGGTAATCTGTTCCAGGCGCGGGCATCGGCGCGGGCGGCGAAAGGTACGAAGGCGTGCCGGGAGTCGGCGCGGTCCCTGGAGGCGGAATCACGGGCGGCGGTGCGGGCGTTCCAGGTGCAACGGGTGTACACGTGTAGGTAAGCGGGTCGCGGCTCGTGACTACGAACGCGGAGCGCTTTCCGCATTGCCGCTGCGCACGCAGGATTTCCGCCGCGATACGGGCTTGTTTTTGCTTCTCTAGGAGCGCCGCGTGCGCGGCGGCGGCTTTATTGAGCGCGGCTTGGCGTTTGGCCGCAAGGTCCGCCTTGTGTTGCGCGGCGGCTAAAGCGGCCCTTTTCGCGGCCTCCGCCTTAGCGGTTAAGCGCGCCTTGCAAGAATCGTAGAGTTTTTGGTATTGCCCGATGAGTTTTTGCGCGGAATTGGCGTGGGCTTGCAACTGCCGATGTTCGATGGTCTGCGCCCTTGTGAGCGTCGCCTGCGCGTTGAGGAAGTTCAGGCGGATTTGCGCGGCTTGAAGATTCGCCTTCTGCTTGTCTATCGCGGTCTGGTAGCGTGCGCACGCGGAAAGGTCCACGTCATCCGCCAGCGCCGCCATGACCCCTTGAAGCCCGTCCATGGGTTAGCCTTTCTTTTTGAAACCGTTACTTCTTTTTGAAAATCATCCAGGCGACGAGCGCGCCTACGGCAAGCGTTCCAATCCCAACGCCGATAACCGCCGTGGCCCCCCAATCATTCGCGGCCGTTTGCACGGGCAGGTACACGGGGCGTCCAGCGGCCTGTTGTTTGGCGAGTGAAAGCGCGTACTGCTGTTTTTGGTACGTGGTGCCCCACTTTCCGAGGCCACCGAGCAGGTCCAGCCAGCCCGTGTAGGTCTTCACCGGCGCTTGTACGGTGCCGGGTTGCGCCGTGAGAGTGGGTAGCGCGGAAGAGCCTCCACCGCCCGCGTCCATGTTCGCGGTCACGGGCGCGGTGCCGTAATCTGTAAAGCCAGGACTGCCCCATGTGCTTTGTCCGGGCTGCTCCATTGGCGCGGCGTTATCGGCAAATGCAAACATACGGCTCATGGCTACTTCCTCCGATTCCAGTACCACAGACCAAGGGCCGCAAGGGCAATCCCGCCTACGAGCCACCATGAAGAGGACGTTTTGGTTGAGGAAGGCTGTCCGAACGGATAGCGCAAATCACCAGCGGGCTTTCGGCTCGGAAGCAACGCCTGTCCACTCTTCAACCGCGACAAAGGCGACACATTCAACACCACGTCATTGAGGTACACGTCCACGGGTTCACCCGTCTCCACGTCAAAGCGCGTGGCAATGTGGCTGCCGTAGGCGGAGAGCAACTGGTAAATAATCCGGTCCTTTAGCTGCGTGACGGTTTCACTGCCGAGCGGGCGTAGCTCGTACTGCTCGTCCAGAATCCAGGACGCCACGGCGGCAAGCTCCGCGTCGGCATGACGCGCGCCTTGCGTGTCCATGAAGTCGGCCAGATTAAGCAGACTGCTTTGCGGAACCATGCTTACCTCTTCTTGAACGAGAAGTACACCAAGGCCCCGACAAGGCCGATACCAAGAATCATCGGCCATTTACTTGGCGCGGGTTGTGCCTTTAAGGTTTGTATCGCGGATTGACTTGGAATGGTCACGCCCGTCTCCAAGTTCTGCGCCATTCCGTTTCCGAGATCCACCCAAGGCGGTTGTAAGGCTGCCATGACGCTCTCCTTTATTTTCTTCGCTTACTTCTTGAGGAACATCCCCAGCGCAATCACCGCCGCGAGTCCGCCCGCGATGTAAAGCACGGGCTTCCAATTCGTCTGCATTTGAGGCGGAGCGCCCGGAACCGGAGGCGTGTACCCATGCTTCAACTGGAATTGTGCAATCTGGTACTGGTACTGCTGGTTTTGCAGGGTTTGCCCGGTCTGGAGAATCGCCTTGGCAAGATCGAGTAGGGCATTTTGGTCTGCTTGCGCGGCGGCGGTGGGGTCTGATGGACCCACGCCAAGACCACCCGCGCCCCCGTGGTCCGCGAGTTCCGCCAATCCCGACATGAAGCTAGGGCAACAAGGAGCGTTCATCTTAGCCTTCCTTTCGCTTGTAGCGTTTGAAGAGGTAAATTCCGCCGACTACGACCGCCGTACCTAACAGGACTTTCCCCCACGGAAACCCTGAACTTAGCGGAGTTTGGGAAAACTGATTTTGAGTCGGTTGTCCGGTAGTCGGGTCAATGATTGGCGGAATTCCAGGTGTAATTTGAACTACTCCACCGTCTGGCGGCGTGGTGCCCGGAACGGGATCTTGTTCCACCGGCGCGGCGGAAACCGCGAAGGACTTTCCTTGAAGCGTGGTGTTCACTGCTTCGCCCGCCATGCACTGCGCCGCTATCGCGCGTAGTTGTTTGGCGCGGTCATTCGCAACCTTCGCGTGGGCCGCATTGCGCGTTTTGGCGACGGCTTCCAGTCGCGCGGCCTCGGTAAGCAAAGGCTGGCACGATGCCGCCCGCGAAGTTGACACGTCGGCAAGACTGGCGAACCCGCTTAGGAAATGAAACATTACGCGCTCCCTACCACCTATTCCTGACTTCCGCGACTAATGACTCTAGCCCTTCCCAATCCGGCATCCCGCCACCCTTATTATTTTGGTAGCGTTTTCGCGCTTCCCGTATGGCGACGTGGAGCCTAGGCCACTCTTGCGACTCGTCCTCCGCCTCGTGCAAGTGCCCTACCGCCCGTAACCGGTGCGCGTACCCGTCGTTTGACTCCGTGAGAAGCACGTAGGCCGCGCCAAGATGTTTCTCCACACACTCTAGGCACGAACGCCGCGTAGGCGTCCCCTCCGCCAGACCAGATAACCCACCAAACCATCCGGCCATGTTATGCGCCCTTACTTCGCGTCTTCTTAATGACCACCGCGCCTACGGCGATAAGCGCGATGCCACCCAACACCCAACCCCACGGGAAGCCCGAAGTCGGCGCGGGAGTCGGCGTTGGCTGTAAAGGCAGTCCGCCTCCCCATCCGCCGGGGGGTGTGGCAGTAGGTGGAGGCGTCCCGCCGCCCTTTGCGTAAGGAAGCCTGGTGGGCGGGGCCTGACCCACCATGCACTGCTCGTATTGCGTCTGGAGTTGGCGGGCGTAAGCCGCCGCGTCCTTGGCGTGCTGGCCACTGCGTATCTTCGCAAGCCCTTGGTAAAATTGAATGTCGGCGGATAAAGGCTGACACGCGAACGCCTGGACGGACGCGGACGTGGTATCGCCCATGCCGGAAATGCCGTGTGGTATGGGGTGCACTGGAGGAATAGGAATGATAATTATGTGCCCTCCCCCCTCTAAAACCCGCAAGTCTCCATGGATAGCCGCGCGCTTTATTTGTTCTATGCCAAGTTTTTGGTGTAGGTTTAGATTTGTTGTTCTACAATCAAATCCACCACCTATTGAACCAACTCTATTCGCGCAAAGTATATGGTAAAACCTAGATAATTTATCTACGCGCTTTAGGGCGTCCTTTTGCTTTTTACTAATAGGATGCGTAGGAATTTCATGCTGCACCGGTGGAGCCTCCGCCAATCCAGAAAACTGCGAATAGTGCTCTTCGCCGATGCCCGGACCCTTCCCGTTCGGAGACTCGAAGTAGTTTACGCCCATGTTAGTCTCACTCTCTTCGGCGGCTGGCCTTTAACTGGATTAAGAACATCCCCACCATCGCGGCGGTCGAAACGAATTGGAAAAACAACTGCGCGCCCGCGTAGGCAATCACGGCTTGCTTGGCTTCGCCAAGGTCCGCTTGGAATTGCGGTGTTTGTACCTGCTGAACCGCGCCCGCAATTACGTTCACGTCCTGCTGGGTCTGCGGAACGCCAGACGCGATTTTCGCGGCGGGCTGTAAGATGCCCGACACGATGGAGCTAAAGTCGAACGGATGCGCGGGGTCGGCCATGGTCATTTCCTTTTAAGGTACATCCAAAGTAGCAGTCCGCCCAACAGCACGGCCCCACCGCCGCCAACCCAGTACAATGTGCGTTTCGTCTTCTCTTGTTCGAGTTTCTGCTGCTCCTCGGCCATGAGTAGTCCTGCCGTCGCTTGCTGTTGCGCAATCTTTCCTTGCTGGACCATTTGCTGAAGCTGTTGCTTTGCCAAGTCTTTATTGGCACTACTCCCAAGCCACGTAGAGATAACAGGGGCCAGCGCGCCAACCCCGATAGTCGCCAGGGTAATGGGGTCGAAACCAAGCCCGTCCATCCCTTGTGTCCGATAGACGGGATAAGTGGCCCCGGTATCCAAGTCGCGGATGGTCACGGCGCTTTCTCCACAACCTTCTTACCAAGCCAGCGCCGAAGGACCATCTCCGCCACAACCGCGCCGTCCGCAAAGCTGCTTTCCTTTAAGTAATTAAACGCCCCGCCTTGAATGTGTTGTTTCGCGCAATCCCAAAGCGACGCGGCCAATAGCTTAATTTCCTCGCTCTTTATCGTGCCGTCTAGGAGCGCGTTCTTGAGTCCGTCATTGAGCTTGGTAAGGAGTTCCGGTATCGCCGCTTCCAGCGCGTCTATCACGGCGTCGTCGGCCTTGATTTGTCCGCCTAACGCGGTCGCGTTGAGCTTTACGCGCATGTCCTCAAGTTCCTTCTTGATAAACGCTTCGCCCTTGCCGTGGAGCCAGTCACTAACCCACGCGAAGAGCCGTTGCACCACTACGCCGCCAAGAAGTAAAGACGCCCAAGCCCACCACGTATTGCCCGCGTCCGGTGCCGCCGTGGGAGCCGCTTCCGCCGCAAGAATAAACCAAGTCATTTCGAGTCCCCTTTCTTATCGTCTGTCTTGGGCGCGGGTGTATCGCGCTTGATTCCCAAAGCCGCGTCATTCTCCCCATTCACGCGCTTCGCGTAGCCATTGTACGTGTCCACCGTGGATTCTAGCTGGATTGCATAAATGCGCAATCGGGTAGCATTCTCTTCAATCGCCGCACGTGTGGTATTTGGAAGCTTGCCGTAAGCGTCGGCGTCTTGGCCCTCTAAAGCGGATAGTTTGGGGCGGTCGGGCTTGGGGAGTTCCGGCATGTAGCCGCGCGTGGAGCGGCTACTGCTCATGGACGCCTCGCAGCTACAGAGGAAGAGCAAGGCAAGAACGGCCAGCTTGCGCATAGTCAGGTTCCTTTGTTCCAGTCGTTTGCCCCGAACGGGTCATTGGGCGCGCGAGTCTTCACCTTCTCGCGTTCCTGCGCTTCCACTTCGGATTGCTTGTGCTCGATTTCGCGTTCAACCTTCATACCTTCCTCGACAGTCGTTGCGTGTAGGAGCGCGGCGTCTTTCTGGCGATTGGCCGTGTCGGCTTCCTTGTTCTGGATATTGCCGACTAGACCGCCTAATAGGATTTTCAAGAGCCAGCGGCCAATGACTAGGAGGAAGGGGGGCATGTTACCTTCCCGCCTTAAAGGGCTTGATCTGGTCAATGCGATTCACGTTCGAGTTTTGCGCGTCCCATTGCGTGGAGAGCTTGTCGCGGAGTTTGCGTTCATAAGCGTCCAAGGACGCCATGTTGGGATTATCGCGGGACGACTCCGCCGAATACGTCGCGTCTTTTTCTACGGCGGAAGTGATTTCAGCTGCTTTGCGCCGCGCACGCGTATCGTCCGGCTCTTGTAGTTTTGGCTCACGAAGCGCCATGTCAACGCCAAGGTCCGTCGCCTTGTTAAACTCTTTCACCGCAAGTTGGCCATATTCTTTTCTTTCTTCGGGAGTTTTCGTGCTATCCCAACTACCCATAATTCCAATCCTAGTCCCGTAACTACCCCATTTATCGAGATAGTTTTTAATAGCGTCTTTTTCAGATTGCTTTAATCCCGCTCCGCCTTTAACAAGGTCTTCAATCGTACTTCGGATTCCATAGTAAACCGGAGAGTTTAGGTTTAGATTGCGAATGTCATTCAATGTTATGGAACCAAGTCCGACTCCTAATACTTGCTCTGGCGTGGAGACATGGTGAAGACTCTTTGCCGTGGCTATCTTTGCTTCAGTCGCAACCGGAGAAGTAATTTCAGAAACCTTCTCTATGGCTTTCTCGCTAAGTTCCTTAACTTGTTTGATTGTTTTTGCACCCCATGAAAAAATGTCATACGTAGGCGGAGCTTCGGGAGGCTGGCTTGGAAGACCCTTTGGCGTAACCGGCTTTCCCCGAAACGCGCGTTCCGCTTGCGCTACGCGCGTTTCAAAAGTCCCATCTACGGGAGGCTTTGGAACCGTTACGGGCGCGGGCGCTTCGCCTCCGCCTTTCGGGGGAGTATATGTGCCGCCGCCTTGCGCCTGATACCGAATTGGCGGCAATGGTGCAACGGGGCGTACAACCATCGGCTTATAATCAACTGGTCCCGTAGGCCCTTGCGCCTGCCACGTGGGCCTTCCCGCTTGCGGTGTAAAGAACGTGGATACTACCGTGGAAGGGGGCGTGTAAGGTGTAGTGGGTTCGTAGATAGGTCCGAATGGAGTAGGTTGCGGTTCTTGCCACGACTGTCCACCCGTCGCTTCCACGGGCGCGTCACCCATCCCCGCGCTTGTTTTCGGTTCGCTAAACATGTCGAAGAATACCCCCAACTGGAAAACCGTTATGCCGGGATGCGACTCTTTCGGTGGCGGTATGTAGGCTGGTTCCGGTTTTCGCGGCAATCGGATTTTCGCCACGCCGGGGCGGTCGTCTGGATCGCTCCACCCTTGCGGTAAGGCCGTCGCGGCGCGGGGCGAGTACGTTGGGCGCGGGCCGTAGTCGGTCGTAAGCTGCATCTGGCGCGCGTAGTAGCCAGGGACTTCGGGACGCTTGTAGAGGCTGTAATCTACACTGGTAGGCTGGCGTAGTTCGCGCGGCGGCGTTTGCGGTCCAGGCGGCTTCGGCTGGTCCGGGCCAGCGCGTTGGGCTGGGGCTAATCCTATCGGCCTAAACGGGTCTTGCGCGCCGCCACCGCCACCAAATCCTTCACCGCCCACAATCCCGGCCCCGCCATTACCGTCTTCGCCCCACGACGCGCCGGAAGGCGCCGGGGGCGGGTGAACACTTATAACACGCGGGGGCGGCGGGTCGGGGTCGTCTTCATCCCCGAAAGCCCCAAGGCCCTCGTCACCCATGCTCCGGGCGCGGCGTGGTTCTTCAAAGTCCGACATGCAAGGCTTGCTCCAAGCACTTGGCGTTTGACTCGGCCATATCAAGACGCACACGGAATGACTCAGTAGGCTTGACCACGAGCGCTTTTTTCTTAAGTTCAAACTCGTATTTCTCCCTGAGTTTCTGAACCGGCGTATTAAAGTCGGGCGTGCTCTTAAACATCCTCTCCGATTGTGGAATAGCGCGCTTAGACCGCATGGAGCGGGTGTTGTTCCAGTGGCCTAGGCGCGCTTGCTGGTCGAAGTTCACTTGCCGTTGCCCTTTGCTTCCGTCGCTTCTTCGATGCGGTTTTTTGTAACGTGCTGGTTAAACTCCTTGCGCGCGGCTTCAAGCGCTTCGTCAAGGTCGTCCAAGCCTTCCGTGATTTGTGAGCTTAACGTCTTTGACTTCAACATGGCGTCGAGGTGCTTATTGAGCCACGTAAAGTGCTCCGCTTCAAGCTCCATGTACCCGCCGCCCATCTTGGGGCTGAATTGGAAAGGAGTCTGTTCGTCCGCCCCCGCGTGCTGGCGGAGTTCAAGTAGGATTTGCCGACGCCGTTTCATGTCGTCACGGTCTTCAAGGGGTCCGGCCTGAACGAGCAAAAAAGCCGCATTGCTCGCCTGTGGGGTGAGCTTCACTTCGTAAAGTTGAATCGTCCGTTCCCGCGCCATGCTATTCTCCTTGTCCCGATTCCAAGATTGCATTCACGTGCCCCAAGTTTACCAAAACCGCCCCGTTCCGTAAACCATAAAGCACGCTACAATTTCTGCACAACCAGCGTGGAGCCTACCAACACGCTACTTGTGCCATTCGCCACACTCTGCGCGAATTGAATGTCCAATGTCACGCCGTCCACCGCGCCCGTGGTCACGTAGCCCTCAACCGTGGCAAAGATTTCAGTGCCGGTAACCGACTCGCCACTCTGACCTGAAGTGGTCTTGCGCGTTGAAATCGTGGTTGCTCCCGTGGCGTTGTTAATAGCGGTAATCTGGAAAACGATGGAACTACTACCCGTGCTACGCACTGCGATTTTATACCCGCCTATGGCGGAACCCGTGATATGGAGCACTGAACGGAACCAAAATTCAGAGTTTACGTCGAGGTCTTTGGTAAGGCAGACGGCGGCGTTGTCGAGCGTCGTGACGGTTTTATCGAATTGCGTGGCGCGGACAAAATTCTGAGCCGTGTTAGGCTGGTCCGTGTACCAGTCGCCCGTGCTATCTATGAGAATAAACTGGCCGATTGTAATTGCGCCGGGGTCTGCCGTCGCGCTGTCTCCAATCGCTATCGCGCCGTTACCATCACTATTTACGTCTGCGCCTTGGCCAATACAGATATTATTACTGCCCGTGCCTATGTTTAATCCAGCCCTTCTTCCGAGCACGGCATTCCCAGACCCATCAGTCAAACCAGTTAGGACTTGATAACCGATTCCGATATTTATGTCGCCCGCCCCGCCAGCGGGTCCACTGTCCATGATAATGAAAACATTTCCAGTCCCGGTTATCGTGGAGCCAAAATTATTCCCTATAAGCAGGTTGTTTTGTCCGCCAGCCGGTGCCGCCGCGCCAAGCGTATCACCTATGACAATGGAGTTGCTCCAGCCCGCAAAGCAACTCGCGCCGATTTGAATACTGGTTGTACCCGCTCCCTGCGGAACCAAGTGCGTCGCACTGGTCATCGTGAGTACGCTGGTGGCGTTATTCCACGTGACCCCCACTGTTCCACCAAACGAACTCGCATTATTATATTGAAGTTGCGTGGTACTTCCACCTGGACCGCTTACGCCGCTGCCGCCTATGAGCTGCCATGTAGTCGAACCGCTGCTATTGATATAGAACTTGTCCGCCGTCCTGTCAAAAAAGACCGTTCCTTCCGCCGCGTTATGGGTCGGCGCGGCGGTGCCCTGGGATGCGACGGCGCTGGCGAGCATGAATTGTCTTAGTTTAGCAAAACCTGCGTGCGTCCCGCGCTTCCAGCCGCGCCCGTGCTGCCCGTGCCCGTGCCCGCGCCAGCGGCCCCGCCAGCGGCTTGGACGGTGATCCCCGCCGCCACGGGATCGTTTGTGCCGATGCAGACTACGTTTCCGCCGCCACCACCACCCCCGCCACCTGCGTTCGTTCCGGGGGCCGTGGCTCCCGCCCCACCATTGGCGCTAATCGTCCCCGATCCCGCGAAACGGCGCGCAATGACGAAGAGGTTCCCACCACCGCCTCCACCCCCGCCACCGTCACCGGCGGTCCCGGCACCGCCGCCAGCCCCGCCGGAACCTCCGCCCGCCCGCGTAGTGCTGGCCACCAGTAGTCCCGTGGACGCGAAGGGTAGCGCCTTCTGGAGCTGAGATCCGCCACTGGTGGCCGCCGGGGCCGTAACCGTTCCAGCGACGCCACCAGCGGTGTTAGCGACGCCACCGTTGCCTCCCGCGCCTCCCATAGCGTTTGTCAGAGCCGTACTGTTACCTCCAGCCCCGGCACCGGTCCCTCCGGCGGCTCCGGCCCCGGAAGCCCCGAGAACCTGCTGCGCCCTTGCAGCCCCGCCGGTCGCTCCACTCGCCGCGTTACCATTGCAGTGGATGGTTCCGGCGACCGTACACAAGTTCTTTACGAAGATGCGAAAGTTCGCGCCGATTAGGTTGAAGGTGGCCAAGACGGTAAGGTTGTTGTAGTACATATCGCGAGCAAGCGTCGTATCCGCGCCGATAGTGGTATCCCCATCGGAACCGTCCCCGTAAAACCCGTAGTTGCCGTCTGCGAATGACATTAGTTTAGCACCGTAACGATTCTGCCCTTGGTTCCTTCCGTGCCGCCCGAGAGTCCAACCCCGCCGCCACCCTCGCCTCCGGCATGGTCCAGAAGAATGCCTGCGGCTGAGGGATCGTTCTGGCTCACCACGACGATCACTCCGCCCCCGCCCCCGCCCCCACCACCGGAATCCGCGCCCGTCCCATCAGCACCGATGCCACCAAGCGCCTGGATTTGCCCGCTTCCGATGATTCGGCGCGCACACACAATAATCACTCCGCCACCAGCACCGCCGCCGCCACCAGCAGCCCCATCCGCTCCGCCCCCGCCGCCGCCAGTACCACCCTGGAGGCGGTTATTTCCAAGCAACCCCAATCCGGTCGCCGCGTTGGTGAGCGAAGTGAGGATCTGAGATCCTCCTAGGTTCGCGGCGGGAGCGAACACGGAACCGCCCACCGCGCCACTTCCACCAGCTCCCCCAGGACCTCCCATCCCCCGGCTAATCGCGGAGTCACTTCCCGGACTGGCAACGCCAAGGTTAGGCGCTCCATCCCCGCCGCTCGTTCCCCCGCTAATGGTTCCGTTATTTCCCCCCACTCCCGCCGTCTGCCCCGAACCGTTCGCGCCATTGTTCCGGATGACTCCGGCCAAAATCAGCAGATTCTTGACAAAGACGATGAATCCGTTCCCGCTGAGGTTGAAGGTGTCCTGCACCTCCAGATTGTCGTAGTACATGTTCCGCGCCAGCACGGTATCCGCCGCGATAATCACATTACCATCGGAGCCGTCCCCGTAAAAACCAAGCAGGCTCTCGGCTCGTCCAGGCATTTACCACAACCTCCACCTTGCCGTTGTTGCGTCGTAAATCAGCACGGCAATCTGGTCTGGTGAAATCGTGACTGTTGCTCCGGTGCCCGTGATAATGCGGTTCGCGGCGGTGCTGGAACCCGACTGGTCGGCAAGCAGGATGTTTTGAGAACCCACGTTTACGATAATGAGCTGCTTGCCGTCAAAGCCGCCCGTCAATCCCGTCAACGTCCGCGCGGCGTCACTCGTAAGCCGGAAGAACGTACCCGCGCCGATAGCGTAGTTGTTTTGGTCCGCCGTGATTTGGGAGTTTGTCGTCGCGCGCGTGGCAACCCCGCCGTTAATGTCAAACTGTACGTTGGGTGTCGCGGTGCCTGAACCGGTGAATCCAGTTGCGTGAAGGACGGTGAGATATTCGTTATTGGTCGTGTCGGGTTCCTTGACCACGGACCAGCGCGGGTTCGCGCCACCACCATCGGTTTGGTGGCGCATACCCATAACGGTGCTGCTATCACCGGAGCGCAAGGAAAAGAACGGGCTGTTTAGCGTGTCTATGCGTATGTCACCCGAAGCGCCTACGCCCGCCAGGGTCTTTACGTGGATTGCCCTATATCCGCTGCTTAGTGAAGCGTTGCTGGCTTCAATGAGCATCGTGGTTTGATTTGAGCCGCTACGGTCGTCCAACATACCTAGGCAGTTCGGCGTACTCGTCGTAAATAAACCAGCGTTTATGTATAGTTTAGCGGAGTTGGAGGCCGTGGTTCTAAGGCTCAACTGGCCTGCGGCATTTGTGGTATCCATACGGGCGATCTGCGCCGACGCGGGACCGCTTGTGTCATTGTATATATTCAACCCTACCGTGGTACTTCCAGGCAAGCGCACGATTAGCGCGCCACCCGTACCCGAGCCGCCCGAACCCGCCGCACCCGGCATGACGATGTAATTTCCGCCATTCGGATTGCCGCCGGAGTTCGTGCCGCCGTCCTGGCAGCGGAAGAAAATATCTTTGCCTGTGGTGTTGGCTGCGTTCGTGAATAGCGCTGGAAGCGTGTTGGTTCCAATCCTGCACGGCTGGCTCGTGGCTACAAATCCGCCGTTCGAGTCTTCCAGTCCAATGACGTTCGTGGTCACGCGCACGATATTTACGTCTATGGACGACACCGCCAGCGGTGTCGCGGAGTGCATCCAATGCCCGTTTTTGAAATCTTGTACGAGGGTCATTCGGATTTCACCTCGTCTTGAAGCTCGACGTACTCAACGTCTTGCAGTTCGGCGTACACGATCTTGTCGGGGCGTTTCACCCCGCAATTCGGGCAAGCGTAAGACTCCACTTGCTGGCCCACGCTCGGCATCCATTTCGTGAGCTTGGCGCAGGTCGGGCAGTAGGTGGGGAGTGTAGTAATGTCTTTATCGGCCATGCTACTCGCTCCCTTCCTTCTTAAGTTTCCGTTCCCGCTTCGCCCCGCACTTCACGCAAAACTCTTCGGTGGAATTTTGAAATCCGAAGTCCACCCACTTCACGCGCTCCAGGCACTGCGAGCAGTAGTCCGGTTCCGCGCTTATAGGCCGCTCGAAATGCAGCGAGCCTATAAGACCGTTCTCGTCCTGGCCCATTGATTACTCGTCCTCAATGAGCCTTCCTTTTATCTGGAACCTCCCAAGCATTGTGGTTGCCGTTGCGCCTACGGTCACGCCCACCACGATAGAGCCTTCGCCCGCGTCGGCGGCAAGCGTGGTATAGCGTTCGCGTAATTTTGCCGTGGTAAGGAGCGTCGTCTGTACGGCGGCAAGGTATTTCGCGGGCGTGCCCGTGATGCCCGCGCGGATCGTGGGCTGTACCGTCATGCCTGAAATGCTCGTACAGATTAAATCCACTTCATCGAACCAAAAGGACATGCCCGCTGGAATGGTAATAGTCTGGTCCGCCACGCTCTTTAGGTCCACTTCCTTGGTAGTGAACGTTACGACGGTTCCGGCGTAGAGACGGTAAGCGTCGTCAGCCGACTCCCCATTGTCTTTAATAGTGAAGATTGGACCGGCGATATTGGTCGAATTGGTGATGCGGCTTGTCGCGCCAAAGCCCAAAGCGCTGGAACCCGTGCCGCTGGCGACACAAGCGTTTCCGAAGGCGTTGGAGTCGGTCCCCGAAGCGGTGTTGCGATAGCCCACTCCATTCGCACGCAAGGCGGAAACAAGGTTTAATTGGCCGCACGCCAGCGAGTTAATGCCCGTAGTCGCCACGGCTGGACTTCCCGACACCGCTCCTGTCGTGGCGCTGATCGTTACGCCGGTTGTGTTGTTTGCGCTTCCAAATGAAGACGCGGAAACACCCGTTGCTTCTACGCACGTTGCAAATCCAACTGCCGAGGCGTTCGCGGCTTCGACGATGGGAAACCACCCAACGGCAAGCGCCTTCGACGCGCTGGTGCTAAGAATAGTCGCGCCAAAGCCTATCGCCGTGCAACCCACGGCCCGCGCGTCCACATACGCGCCAAGGCCAATACTGTTAATCCCAGCCGCCTCCGCGGCGGGCGTACCGGAGATAACACCCGTAGTTGAATTAACGACGCCGCCAGTCTGATTGACCAAAGTTCCGATTGCCAGTGCTGTATGCGCGGTTGCAAAGGCCCAGCTACCCGCGCCTTGACTGTCCGTGGAAGCAGACGAACTCCAGCCGCCTGAAAATCCGCGCGCGCCGCTGGCGTTCGAGTTCACGCCTACCGTAGTGGAGTTGATGCCCGTCGTGTTTTGGCCGATAGGCTCGACCGAGATAACGCCCGTATTAGCGCTTATCGTCGCGCCTAGCGAGTTGTTTAGGACGCCCACGGCCACACTACTTACGGACGGCGTGAAATTCGTCCGTCCCGCCGCCAAGCCGTTCGCGGCAGTGCCTCGGTTCGTGTGGCCTAATATCGTGGCCCTATCGCCGCTGGCGGTGTTGGATAGGCCAAAGGCATTGACTTCAATGCCCGTACTGACGGAGTTTCCGCGCCCCACGCCCGCGCTGCCGCCCGCCGTATTGACGCTGTTCGCCGTGCCCGCCGCGAAGTCATATGATCCGCCCAACGCGCCGGACTGGTTCTCGTTACCTACGCAAACACACTGCAAGGAAAGCGGTCCTTGCGCGCCCGTAGTGCGATAGCTTTGGAAATCGAGCGAATCCGTGCCGCGCGGGGACGCCAAGGCCGTACCGTCCGCGACGACGTATAATGCCTTGGCAGGGTCGTCCCGTCCAATCAACATGAATGTAGGATTGACTACAAGGGCACATAAGTCTGAAAATGGCGTGCGCGCATAGACCTGCGCTTGCGTGGCGATTTGCACTACGCCACACGCGCCTGTGCCGCCGCCCGTGATGGTGACGTTGGGGTTCGTCGCGGTCCCCGTGATAACAATGGGGGCCGTGCCGGTTACGGTTTGGACGTATCCGCCTGCCGGGACCGAGGGGGGCGTTAGGATAATCATGGAGTCAGAACGCTTCCCGCAATGGCCTGGGTACACACGATTTGAAGCACGGCGGAACTAGAGGCGGTCTTGGCCGCGAACGAGCGCATGTTAAAGAGCGCCGCGAACCCGGCTCCCGCCGCAATGCGTGTACGCCCCGCTCCATCCGAAGCGGTCGGAGGCGTCGTGGTATTGAAGGCCACGAACACGTCCACGGCCCCGCTGTTGATAATGCAGATGGATCCCATCGGGTTGGGCGGCGTATAGCTCTGCCCAGCCGTTGTGACCGTGAGCACGTCTTGTACGGGATCGAATGCGGCCATGGCTTATGAAATCCCCGAAGCCGAACTACCGCCAAATTCCTTAAACTGGGCCATATATTCGGTCCAGCCTATGAGCGCGCCGGTAACGGAAATATCGAGCGCGTTCGAGTTGGTTGCCGTCAGTATGTACGTGCGACTTTGGAGCAACTCGAACGGGAAGGGCAAGGGAACCGCCAGACTTCCCGGCGCAAAGGTAAGCTGGCTATAGCCGGGGTGCTTCGAGTTCGTGCCAACTTGCAGGCTCCAGGTAATGCTTCCCGCCATGCCGGACGGAATCACGTTCGCCATGATATGTGTCAGCGCGCCCGCGTACTTCTCAGCCATGGTAAGGCTGCAAACCGTCGTCGTCGCGCCCGCCACCGCATTTACTTCGCCGCTGGGCACGATAAATGACACGGCTTCGCGCGGAACTGGATTCAGGAAACGCTTGCGAGCTTCATTGAACACGTCGAAGGGATTGCGCTGCATAATCCCGATAAGCTGCTGGAGCAGGTCTTCGACGGTGTTCCCTTCGCGCCCCTGGACTGTCGGAGAATCCACGGGACCAAGCGGATTCGCTTGGTCGGCGTACCCTTGGGCCGGGTTGCCCCGGTAGTACGTCTCGTTGACGAAATCTTTAAGGCTCGGCATCGCGTCTATCTCCAAAACCTATCGGCCAGAATTACGCCGCCGAGCGCAATATAAATGACATTACTACCGTTCGATAAATCCGTGAAGTCGAGTTGAATCTTCGTGTCCTTTTGGAAGAAGCGCGGCTCCCGCAACCGGAAAGGAAA
>Ga0334722_10002394_pt1 | contig 21378 bp, 24 predicted proteins | sample C3_bottom_MG_FD_207210 | JGI IMG/M metagenome (GOLD analysis project Ga0334722, IMG submission 207210) | Sediment microbial communities from Yellowstone Lake, YNP, Wyoming, USA - C3_bottom | ecosystem: Environmental > Aquatic > Freshwater > Lake > Sediment | place: USA: Wyoming | collected... | reverse complement strand
TGAGGTCAACTATGTTAACACCGACTGCCCAACTATCGATTGTTCTCCAATATGTATTGAACCACTTAACAGAATCACCAATTTTAACAGATTTACTGTCTTGATAGAATTTTTCGAGGGATTGTAATTGTTCACGTGAAGTAACACCTAGAACATTTCTAATTTTTTTGAGGATAGGTTTTTTATCAATGATGGTTTCAATGATACGCTCTGCATTGAAACCTAACATAACCGCATTTACTATTGTCGAATCAGGTGGCTCCTGAGCAGTTATATAGTCGTACTTATGTTTCATTTTATTTGAAGTAACTTTACTTTCAACTGGTATAGCAAGATTAAAATCAATGATACGCGGTACTTCATTGTTATCAACGAGTATGTTACCTTGGTGAATATCACGATGAACGATACCAAATAGATTAAGAAGTGCTACAGATTCGATAAAATGAGTAATAAATGCCATAAAGTCGAATGATTGTAGATTAATGCGATATGTATTGAGTGGTACACCGCCATAAGGCATATTAAGAATACGAAAATCAGATAATTTATGGTCATCAATGACTGGGCAGTCATAAAGTTCTTTATCTTTTTGGATGAGAGCGGGCTCACAAATAGATTCCGATACAACAAAGTAATTTTTCCAAAGTGGTATTTGACGTATTACTTTTGAGATAGTATATTCGATATTTGCAGCATCAGCAAGAATTAATTTACTAAGAGCTGGAAAGTCAGTTTCATCGAAGGATTGTTTCGTTTTATTTTTACATTCGAGGGGTGGTGTAAAGATACAACCATACATTCCCTCATCGAATAATTTACCACCAGACAACATAGTTCCTAGCACTTTAGAAGAAACTTTTTATAGGTCTAAAACATGTGCTTTCTAAACTCTGTGACTTTTGAACAATGATTTTAAATGATGGTAATATAGTATGTATCAGCTATATCTGTGGATTGGGGTAATAATTCTTATTACAGTCACAGTAATAGAATTATGGAAACCTGAAATAATAAATGAGGGTTTCGCCAGTTTAGTATCAGTCGGAGATACAGCGTTCTGGGCTAAATGGTTACCACGTCGTGGTGATGTAGGGCTCAATGCTACGGAAGAACAAGGAGGATATATTCGAGATATACGTTATTTTGCGGGATATACGGATGTTCAACGTTTAGGAGTAAATCACGATTTTTGTCGAATGGTACAAGCGGTAGGCGACGCAGATGATAAGTTCTTTGCTTGTGCCCTTGGTGGTACAGAGGGTCTATCAACTGTAAAGTATAGAACACCATCAGTTCGTCAGGGATTCGAACTATCAAGAGATGACTATATGCACGATGTTCTAAATGAGGGCCGTGATGGATACTGTCGTATTTTAAAGACAGGAACTGACACTTTTGAGGCACAATGTAATCCAGCGGGAGATACTTCCTTTAGTTCCTCAATGATAACAGATGCCAATCCACCAGAGGATATTAAATTACTGTTGACCTTTTATGAGGGAATTGTTTTCTGGCTCAGACTTCGAGATGACATGTTGGACTATGCTAAAAATCTAACAATTGCTAAAGCGGGTGGTATGGAAATACAGGAGGCACCACCCAATCCACCCGTTACAGAAGGACTTGAATTTAATGGAAATGATCAGTTCCTAAGAATTGGTGATGCTAAAGATTTATCCTTTGGAGAAGTGGTTCAGTTACGATATTTACGTGCTACTTGTTTCTGGGTTTATTTTGATGAATTTACGAATAATGCCCATATTTATGATTTTGGAAATGGTGCTGGTAAGGATAATGTATTTGTAGGCATTATGGGGCGTGGAAATGCGGGACCACAATCAGACGAACTACTAAAGCCAGTGTGTTTGGATCAAGCAATAACTACAGTACCAGCTCCCCCATCAGGACAACAGTGCGTAGAAGAAATGTCTCCAGAACGTTCAATGATAACAAGTTCAGCGAATGTTAATTTATGGCAATGCCCTAAACCAGAGCTATTTGGTAAGATTATGAAACCATTGGAACCAAAAGCAGCACCACCTGGCGAAGCCAAAACAGCAGATTTAATCTATGAAATATGGGAAGGACAGATGCGTAAATTACATATTCAAGTAAAGAATGTGATTCCACTAAGAAAATGGGTACATATTGCAATTACTGCGGGTGATAATGATGCGTGGAAACCAAATCTGAAAATATACAGAAATGGTAGTGTAGTACATACAGAAGGTGCGGCCTGGTTACCACAGACCAATTATACTACGAATAATTATATTGGAAAATCAAACTGGCAGATTATGACAAGTCCATATGAGAATGCAGATAAATTATTTAAAGGAAAAATGTTTGATTTTCGTGGGTATAGAATTGCGATGGATGAAAAGAAAGTGAAGGATACCTATAAATGGGGAAAGAATCTTCTTGGTTTAGAACAGGATGAAGCATAAATCTACCTTGAAACGGGGTAAACGTTTTAGACGGCATACACGTAAAAAATCAGTATACGGTGGTATGAAGAGTGCACCTCGGCAGGTGCGCACTTTAAGAGCCGACGCTCCCTCATTCTTAAGAGCAGCCCCTCCCTCATTCTTAAGAGCCAATGCTCCTGCCTGGGCACCAGTGCCAGTGCCAGTGCCAGTGCCAGAACCAGAACCAGAACCAGAAGTCTCACCGAGTGCTGTTGCGATTGATTGTGAAATGGTTTTAGGTCCAGAACGTAAACATGTGTTAGCACACATAGCTATTGTAGATTTTGACGGCAATCAATTATATAATAAATATGTAATACCAATAGGAGGGATAAATTCAATTACAGATTATCTTACACCATTTAGTGGAATAACAAAGAATCTATTAGAAAATAAAAATAGTAAAGCATTACCATTTGAAACAGTTAAATCTGAAGTTCACGCCATATTACAAGATAAACTAATTGTTGGTCACGGATTAATTAATGATTTTAAGGTTTTAGATTATACTCCAGATGATGATAGTGTATGGGATACAACTGTTATCAATGGATATATGAAGAATCATCCAACTAATATTGGTTTACTTGAAGGCTCAAAAAGAAGAAGACAAGCTAAGAAATTAAAAATATTAGCTAAGGAAATAGCAAATAATAATATTCAAATGCCTGGAAAAATGGGGCATAGTCCGTTAGAAGATGCCAGAGCTTCGATGAATCTGTATCGTATATCACAAGGTTTTCCTAAAATAGTATACGATGATATGGCAGTAGCATAACATGTTCTAAGATAGTTCAGTTTGATTCTTCTTAAACCATTTCTCTAATTGCTCCATAATCTGTTCCTGAACATCAGCAGCAGAACCCTTAGATAAAAGAAGTACCCAGGACTTAAAGCCTGCAATGTGTGCTAGATGTTGAAATTCACCATCAATGAGTAGTTCTTGTTGAAATTCAATCACACAACATTCCTTAGGCAATGCCCATAGTTTAGCCCAGAAACTATTTGTTTTTTGACCACCTACAAAAATACATAGTGACGCACCAATCAATGAATCATATGAAGCATAATCCGATTCATATACATAGCGAATAGACCAGTCCTCAGAGTGTCCGTGTAGCACCTTAGAAATCTGCTCATCAACAAACTTCTCAGTAATATTAGATCCAATAACAACTGCGCAAATCTTTTCAACAGGCTTCTCAACCCAAGGAGGATATAAGGCTCGAAGGGCTGCGATGTCTTCTTGGCCTAGTTCGGATGCCGCTGGTTCAGGTAAGAAACCGATAACTTCATCAGCCCAGACGCCAGTATTTTCATCGAAGTAAGCAGCATTGAGTTTCTCAATACCCCAGTCAAAATATTCCATATAATCGGTAAATTGTTTAGGAATCCAGAAAGAGGTTCTAGGATTCATTTTTAGAAGTCGAGCGCAGCGAGAGACATACTGTAGAATATATGTATCAGGATGTTTGAATACATCAGTATTCTTAAAAGGAATAGCTAACATTTTATCGCGTTTCTGTAAAGGTGTCAAGATATCTACATTTGCGCTAGCCCAATAATTAAATCGTTCATTGTCTGCGTGTTTACCCTTATAAATGCGATAGGGGTCATATACTAGACCATTTGGAGTAACACACGCCTTATTCCATTTATAGACAGGAATCGCAGCCTCGAAATAATGGTTTTCTACACTTGGTTCCCATTTATAACGACCCTCCTTTTCTAACATAGTGCAGTATGTGATTTCATTAGACATAGAGGAACTCTTAACTTCAAATGATGCGAGTTCATTGCTAATTGTTTCAGGCTTACCAGGAGGGATAGTTTCCTGTTTAGTATCAATTATAAATGTTGGTGCGATATTAATATAAATATCAGAGCGAATAGAATCCTTCTTATCATAATTACGAATATTAGTATTATGAAGATGGAATGTTTTAAAGGAGACGGCTGGATTGGAGATAGAGAATTTTTGGCGAAGGATATGTCCTGCAAAAGCATTATCACATCCAGCTTGCCCGAGTTGAAAGTTAAATTTGTTATAGTCCCACGATCTAGCCTTAATAGAATCAGAAAGGAAAATCCAGGTATCTTGAGAGTCTGCACGAGGGCCAAAGATTTTAGCATCACTTTCCAAGGCAGATGGCGGCACATCCCATCGTAATAGGGCAAGCATCTTATCAGTCATATTAATCTTATGAAGATCCAAAAGAGCATCTCCAAAGTAAATATCTGCATTACATAGTACAATAAATACATTATCAGGAACAGCTACATTTACATATTCTAAGAAATTGGCATATGTCAAGCGTTGATTAGAAATAAATTGTTCAATCTTCTTTGAACCAGGGAGTTTATTAAACTCTTCAGTGTGGTCTTTTTCATTGATAAGTACAATCTTATCAATGTGTGGATTAGCACAGTTTTTAGCGAGGCATTCTTTAATTTCATTAAATCGTTTAGAATTGGAGTGTTTAAAGAATTGAGTAACAATCCAGGTTTCATTCGGTGTTATACCATTAGAAAGAGTGATATTTGATAAATCTGTCAAACGTTTTGCAGTAACATTGCAGTCAACGATACGATTATAGCGGCATAGTAATCCTAGAATGGCAACTGCATCATTTGTAGTTTGATCCCAAGGATTATTAATGAAAGGGTAGTGTTCAAGAATATTATCGAGGTTGAGAACATTATCAAAGTTATCTGTCCAGTATTCCTCAGATTTAAGGGCAAGAACTGTTTGTGAGATAAGAATCATAGGAACTTGTTTAGAGACTTTTAAAAGTTCATCAAGAGATGTAGCAGAAGTAAGTTCAGTAATAATGATTCCGACAATCTTAGTATTGTATTGGGACCAGTGATTATAATCTGAAATAGATGTGACAACGGCATCCCATTTGGACCAATTTACGGTATTGCTTAGCTTATTGCTTTGCTTATTGTTTTGCATAGTGCTTTGCTTTTGAAGCCATACCAGAGTGCGCTGATTACGTAGTGTAGGAGCACTAAGATTTAGTAATTTAGGAACAACTGTTGTGGCCATTTAGAAGATAAAGAGAAGATGGACTTTAGGTTGATATAATATCTTGAGATTTAAGAGAATGTCTACTTCACAGCTTCCACCATATGGTCAAAGAGAATGTCCAGCGCCACCCTACAATGCTACAAACTTCACAGCAGCAAATAGTGTTGAATTTAGTACATTAGTAAATTACGCAAAGAATTCACCGAATTATCCTTGGGATACTGGTACAGATGCTCAACAGATTTATAGAAGTAGACAAAATATATCATATTTTACTGGTATAAATCAGCAAACACAGGCAATTAGAACCGCAAATGGGTCAATAGGAACAATACCATATCCTCAATTTAAAACACAAGCTGAGAGACTTATGTATATACAGGGACAGAGTTTAACTGCAGCGAGAAATAAGATTACAGGGCAAAATCCATCAGCGCCAGCAGGTGTTCCTTGCTCAACTATTTATGGTATTATTAATTCCTAAAAATCGATAAAATATTAGATTAAAAAAATTGAAATATTCATTTTGTGTTATTTTATATACACAAAATGAATATCTTTGTACTACATTGGAAACAACGCAAGGCGGCTCGATGGCACGTTGATAAGCACGTTGTAAAAATGTTGCTAGAAACCTGCCAGTTATTGTATACAGCTCACTGGGTACTATTTTATCCTCAACTTCGCGACTGTAAATCGGCTATAGCCCTATCCAAGACTCAAAAGCAGTTAGAAGTACCAGAATATATATGGTCTGCGCCACTATGTGAAACATCACAGGAGCCAGGATATCGTCCGTGTCATGTATGGCATCCTTGTCAGAAATGGACGCGAGTTTGCTCAGGAAATTATCTATGGCTTGCCAAACTCGGAATTGAGTTGGCCAGAGAATTCAGATTCCGCTTTAAAAAAGAACATTCTTGTGAAAAACATATTAACTGGCTCTATGACAATCTTCCACTTACTATAAGGATGTTTCCACGTCGTGGATTCCCAATTGCAATGGCAGAAGAATTTAGGATTTCAAAGGATCCTATTATATGTTATAGGAATTATTACAGAACTTCAAAGGCTGAACGAGGTCTTATCAAATATACTGGACGTGAAGTACCACATTGGTTAAGAGAGTAAAAATATATTTTTATATATTTCCTAGGAAGTTGCGTAGATTGTATGACATAGTTGTTGTGCCAAATATTACCAATAATATTTTTTCATACACAGAGAATGTATATGTAGTTTTTAGCCCTAAGTAAATGAGATATGGTCCATAGAGTAAAACATCAATAATGCGAACATATTGTGCTTTTTGAAAACCGGTAGCAAGAATCCATCCAAGAGCACCAGAAATAATTATTATGAAGGGTAAATATTTTTTAAAGTCAATATTATCCATTTCTACTAAAAAAATATAATATTATTTTTGTGTTTTTGTATTTTTTTGGGCACTTTTTCCTAAAAAGTGCTAAGTGCTAAATGCTAATATCCTACAAATTGTTCTTGAAATTCTAAAATAACCTGGCCCAGGGCTTTAATATCGGCTTCACTCACTCTTAGCAGTCTTACTTCTGGTGGTTTTTCGAGGAGTACGTGTGGTTTTACGTTGCTTCGTAGGTTTGATGATAGATTCGCGGAGTTTGTCTCGCTCTTGGGCTGTAATGGCTCCACGGAAGGCATCAAGATTTGATTTGACTCGTTCACGCCAGTCAGTGTAATAGGTAATTGAATCATCGGTCGCATTGTAGGTTCCAATTGCGATAGTGTTTCCACCAGGTTTTCCTTTGTCAAGTTCAAAAGTGCGGACGGTTGTTCCATCAAGGTAGTATGGGATTCCATGGATGTGTTTAAGTTCATAATTCATTGTATCTTGGATTATCTGTTGCCTGGTTTCAAATTTTGTTATCAGGCTGTGTCAATTTTTATGTGTACAAATATTTCAAACTTATATTTTTATAATAATCTAAGTACTATATCTATGTAGCGGCTTCTACCAATTTTTTTATTAGTTTAGGTACATCAGGCCATTTAAGTGCTTCATAGGGTGCGGATGAGATCCAAAGATCATCTGTTTCGGTTTTTATAGATTTTACTTTCTTGCGGTCATCGGGATAGAAATGAATGCCTATTGTTTTGGGTGTTCCCGTTTTGGGTGTTAAAAAAACAATAAGTAATGCGTGTGTCATATCAACACCTTTAAATCGCCCTCTCACAGATGCTCGAACTCGTGTTTGTGGATATCGAATAGGTACGAGTTTCTTCCAAGCATCATCGCCATTAAATACTCCAATTATTTTAGTATTTTTGTAATTATCCATAATATGTTCAGCCATTTCTATTTAGTATAGATATTTTATTTTAGAACTGTATAACTAATGGCAGATTTAGACCCGTAACTATTTAGAATCAGATTAGCGCAAATTTGAAATAATTCTTTTGCTATTTTTTGAGTAAATAGTAAAAGAATGGAAGACTCTATTCTGTGTTATATTTGCTATGAAAATGAATCCAAGGAAAATCCATATGCTTCAGAACCCAATCCCTGTCCCTGTAAAGGCTCTATTGTAATTCATACTAAATGTTTAGAGAATGTAATTAAAACTTCGCGAAACTGTAGTATTTGTAAATCAAAATATAATCTTAAATACCTGCCACAAAAAGACGGCCGAGAACTAATTGTTGAAACAGCAGAATATGGGAAAAGAATTGAATATACAGTTAATGAAAGAAGTGAAAAGCACGGATCATATGTAATTAAAAATTCTAATGGTCGAACAGTTCTATTACATTCCTATATTAATGGAATTATGGAAGGGCCCTATGTAGAATATTATCAAAATGGTCAAATCAAATCAGTCTGTAAATGTCGTAATAATCGTATTGAAGGTGAGTTTTGTGAATGGGATAAAGATGGAAATATTCTAGAAGAATCAACCTATAAAGATGGAAAGAAACACGGTGAGTGTATTCAGTGGGTAAGAGAAGGTTGGTGCCGAGTAGGAAAGACTGTAAACTATATTGAGGGAGAACTTGATGGTGCTCAAGACTATTAATAAAGAACAGGTTTAGTATTTACTATAAGCGGTTTAGGAGCGACAGGCATTTTTGGGTCTGGTAAAGGCTCACCTTCTACTGGATTAAATCCAGGAACACCTCCATATTTGCGCCACCAAGGTCTCCATCCATATCCCCACCAATGCGTTTCAAAACTCTGTGGTGGTGGCAACTCATTCATAACTTGTATTTTTTTAACAGGTTGAGCAGATTGTGTCATAGAATATAATAAAAACGCAATTATTGTAATAGCAACTATATAAAGAACAAATATGGAGCTATTTTTATCCATTCTATAGTAATTTAAGATTATTTATGGCCCTGGTGGTGCAGGCGGCGCGGGGGCAGGTGGGGCAGGTGGTGGAGGAGCAGGGCCTGGTGCAGGAGGAGCAGGAGAAGGAGGAGCAGGGCCTGGTGCAGGAGAAGGAGGAGCAGGAGCAGGAGCAGGAGAGCCTCCACCAGCCCCCATTCCAGGTAATCCTCCAAAATGATACCAAGGTTTCTTGTATCCCCCACTCCAACCCCCGCCACCACCTGACCAAATTGGCATAACATAATTTGGCGAGGAATAGTAAATTGGCTGTTCATATATAATAGTCCTAATTGGTCTGTAAAATAAATAATATAGTATTATAAGAATAATAATTAATATTATTAAGTAAAATACATAATTAAAGTTCTTTTTCATTCTATATTAATAATAAATATTTTTAACGACCACCGCGGCCACCACCTCCTCCACGACCTCCACCTCCTCCACGACCGCCTCCACCACCAAATCCTCCACGACCGCCTCCGCCAAATCCACCACGACCGCCTCCACCCCAAGGTCTTCCACCACCCCAATGTCTTCCACCACCGTGCCCACGTCCATAATAACCGTATCCGCCGCTACCGCCGCCATTATACCATCCGCCCCAATATGGCCAGTAGTTATAAGCTCCACCTGACCACGGAAACCAGTTATATTCAGATGAGACAGGTGTTTCATCGCCATATACTACAATAGTGGAAGGGGCAGATTTATAGAATAGACCACCTACAAAGTATATAATAAGAATAAACGCAGAGCCGTAGAGTACAGCAAAAAATATATCAGATAGTTTCATCTCTAATATATTTAGTTTTAAAATATTCACATATATAATATCTTAGTTATTCCACCAACCAACATTTGTTATATATTCGACGCGTTGTGAAGAGTTGTCGTAGATGTCATATGAGGCAACATCTTCTGCGGTATGTGTTTGGCCCCAGAAACCTATTTCGGACTCAGCAGGAATAGGCCCGCCACCACTTCGCATTCCACCAGACGGAGATGGTCCACCTGATCCAAACTTATTGGGGACAAATCCTTTACCGCTCTCAGGCCAAAATTGACCTTGACCATATTTAGTAGGGTCTCCTTTGTATAATCCCTGTTTTGTGTATCCCCATAAAGGAGTTAATTTGTTTGGAGCATTAGGAAATAGTTTTTGTGCTTGAGGAGAATTATATATAGTGGTTACACCAGGCGTGTAGTAGACTGAGTAGAGCATTTGAACTACAAAGTAGATAATCGCAAGAATGGCTACTCCGTAGATAAATAGTAAAATATAGCTCATTGTTCCTAATATATTTTGTTTTTTAAATACCATGTAATTCTCAAAAAAGTTTTGCTTGAGAGGTGATTTGTTTTGTCTCACTGTATGGAGTAGAAGTCTTAGTATCAACTGTAAGAGTAGGTACTGATCTCCGTTTAACAATATGTTCAGATGTCATAACAGAGGATTTTGTTAAACAAGCACCCATTCTAATATACTTATGACTTTTTAGGAAAAAGTCAGCAAAAAATAAAGTGTAAAGTATTCAAAAAATATTATATAAGTTTTTGTGGACTTTTTCCCAAAAGGATGCTTAATATGTTTTTGTGGACTTTTTCCCAAAAGGATGCTTAATATGTTTTTGCGCACTTTTGTTAAAAGTGCTTAGAAGTCTGCATCCAATGCGAAGCTCATTTCCTCATTTGTTTTACCAACGCCTGACTTAGCATACGAGGTTACACGCTTTTCAAAGAAGTTATCCTTGCCTTCAAGAGAGATGCGTTCCATAAAGTCGAATGGATTTAGAGTATTATAGATTTTGCCATAGCCAAGTTGTGTTGATAATCTATCTGCAACAAACTCAATGTAATCAGCCATTAACTTATCATTCATACCTACAAGGTGGCAGGGAAGCGACTCAGTAATGAATTGTTTCTCAATCTTAACTGCTTCACGAATGATTTTATGTACTTTAGCTTTGGGTAACTTACGTTCAATTTCTTCATATAGAGCACAGGCAAAGTCAGTGTGAAGGCCTTCATCACGGGCAATAAATTCATTTGAAGTAGTGAGACCAGGCATTAGACCGCGTTCTTTGAGCCAATAGATAGCACAAAAGGAGCCACTAAAGAAGATACCTTCAACAATGGCAAATGCGACAAGGCGAGTGGCAAAGTTTTCATCGCGCGATTCAATCCACTTTTGAGCCCATTCTGCCTTTAGCTTCACACAAGGAATAGTTTCAATTGCTTTAAAGAGATGAGCCTTCTCTTCTTTGTCTTCTACGTAAGTATCAATGAGTAGAGAATAGGTTTCAGAATGCACTGCTTCCATCATAAGTTGTACTGAGTAGAATTGGCGTGCTTCAGCGAGTTGGATTTCGTTCATAAAGCGACAAGCAAGGTTTTCTTGAACTATTCCATCAGAACCAGCGAAGAAGCCAAGAATATTTTTAATGAAATATTGTTCGTTCGCACTTAGTTTTATCCAGTCTTTCATATCTTTAGCGAGATCAATCTCTTCAGGAGTCCAGAAAACGGATACGTGATTTTTATATTTTTGGAAGAGCTTAGGTTTTTGGATAGGAAATAAGGTAAACCGAGTTGGATTTTCTTGTAGGACTGGTTCAATAAAGCTATCTTGGAGTTGTTCGAGGGACTCAAGGTCATCAAACTTAGTTGATTTTGCTTTAAGCACAGGAGAGTTAAAGGCAGACCTAGATTTGGGACTTTGAATAGGGTTCTCCATTTCAGCCGCTATTCTAAAACCGGAGAAAAGAGATGCGTTCATTTTACATTATAATCTTACACATAATGCTAATCAATTTTATTGATTTTATAATGTAAATAAATGTAAAAAAATTAAAAAACTAAATAAAAGGGATCTGAGTATTTTTAATAGAAATGGTGGTATTTAGTTAGCTCTGTATGATTTTTCAACCTCTACCCATCCATTGAAGTTTGCTTTTTTTCAATTCTACTTCTATTTCTGTCATTTGACCATCTGATAATAATTTATCCCCACTCTCAATTGTTTTAAAATTATCATAGTTTGTTTTTAAACTACTTCCAGAAACAGAACTAACCATAAGTACATTTCCTTTTGCTTTATCTTGAATGAATTTTTGTAAATAATATTTGTTTATTTCACTTATTATATCAGGGTTAATATGTGTTCCCTCTAGGTATCCGCTTATAGTTGCGAATAACATTATTTTTATGTCTAATGCGTTACATTGTTCAATAAATGTTTTATCCATTAGTGGTCTCCCTGCTATTTTGCCAGATGGCGGTCGTGCTTGAATCTGATTCGCATAAATATCATATTCTGATTTTAATCTTATTATATCTTCCATATTTTCACAGTTTGAAACACCATAATTTCGTATTAGTCCTTCATCTTTTGCTTGCCTCAAAATATCCATCATAGGCCATTGTTTTCTCCATCCATGAATTAAATAAAGATCAATATATCCACATTTGAGATCAGAAATATTTTTTCTAATTTCATCAATTGACTTTGGCTCTCCTTTCCAAGTTATCCAAAGTTCTTCTCTTTTTATGGGTGATTCTTCTGCTTCGGAGGAAACTTTTTCTAAAACTCTGTGAAAAGATGCGAAATAATCGGGTGAAGAATAGGCATCCGCACCATCAATGTGTCGATATCCAATTCGCAATGCTTGTTCAAGCATTTTCTCAACGTTATACTGCGCTGTACCAAAACATAGTTGTGGCATAGATTCTAATGCACCACCTCTAAACTTTTGTTTGTTCTTCCGTCTTGTCATTCTTTTACTATTTTTTCGACGTCTTGTTTTCATTCCTAATTAGAAGAAAGAAAGTGTTCTCTGACTATTTTATTAGATAAATTTTCCATTATAATAAAAGTATACTATATTAGGAATGGCTGTATTTAATGATAATCCCCCAACAAAAAAGCCAAGGCTCCGTTTAGGATATGGCTCAGCAAATAAGGCCCGAGCATCAGTAAAGAAGTTAAGAAAGGAGTCCCGTCAGTATCAATCACAGGCCGCACATACATTATATTCTAGGGCTAAGTATCACAAGTATCAGACGAAGGGGATGAGAGAGGCTCAGAAGATTTATGGCAAGTTTATAAAGACTTTAAAGCATAAGAGATTTAGACCAGCGCACATTATAAATGAGCGCTGACGCCGACTGGTGCGGAATTAATAAATATAATTATAGGCATAATTATACCTTTGGTAGATTTTGCCTAATGCTCATTTAAATTCCGCACCGGTCTAAAGATTAAAGGATATTTGAAGTGAGATGGTATTCCCTGCAGTAAAACTACACCAGCTGTATTCGCTAAATTTTTATGATGGGATGGATATCATTTTTGAGAATTTAGAAATGGTTAATATAAATAACCTAGAAGAAGTAATTAAAACAGACAATTATGATATAATTAAGGTTGTAAATAGAATATTTACAATTAATACAAGTAATAAGTCAGTAACAATATATGGGCATAAAATTAATAATAAAACATATATAATTAATATGGCTGGTAAGGGTGACTTAATGTTATTGCATTATAGTTGTAAAAATGAAGATATTATAACAGGAATTAAGTATTTATACAATATGTATAAGAGTCATATACAAGGGAACTTAAAGGGCTAAAGAGACGATAGAGTGATGAAGAGATAAATCTCAACATCAAGACAGATTGACCGAGCGGTCTAAGGTGTCAGACTTGAAATCTGATGAGTTTACTCTCGTAGGTTCAAATCCTACATCTGTCGTTGCCTATATTTTTGTTAAAGTTCAACTTCAATAAAAATACAGTTATTTATTTATTTATATTTTATATTATTTTAAGAAATCTACAAGCTACTACGTTTGCCAATTAATAGGCTCTTTTCCCATTTCTGTCAACCATCCATTAATTTTGCTAAATGGTTTTGTGCCAAAGAATCCCTTTGATGCGCTCAGAGGCGAAGGATGTGCAGATTCGAGAACACGATGACCATTCTTATCAAGGTAGAGGCTAAGTAGCTTCTTCTTGTTCTGAGCAGACTTGCCCCAGAGTACAAAGATGACATTTTTATTTTGTGCAGCGATAGACCGAATAATTTGGTCAGTGACCTCTTCCCAGCCAATCTTTGAATGTGATTGAGGAGCGCCAGCTTCCACAGTCAGTACTGTATTAAGAAGCATTACACCCTTAGTAGCCCAGGATTCAAGATTCCCGTGTAAAGGTGCAGTAAACCCAATATCACTCACAAGTTCCTTGTAGATATTTTTGAGTGAAGCAGGGATTGGTCGAACATCTGGTAGAACCGAAAAGGCTAGCCCGTGAGCATTACCAGGTGTTGGATAAGGATCTTGACCGAGAATAACAACCTTTATGGACTCAAGTGGCGTAAGTTCAAGTGCTCGCCAGATATTTTCCTTAGAGGGAAGGAACTCCTTAACAGCAAGAGCGTTGGAGAGTTCAAGGAGTTTATCTTGGCAGGGTAGTAGGCAGTCAGCCCAGTTAGCAGGCACTGAATCATAAAGCCAATTTGGACTTTTGGCAAAAGTGCCCAAAACTGGTACAATTGGACTTTTTCCCAAAGAGTCCCCAGAAATGGGCACAGTCAAACTAGCCTCTGCATCTTCTTTGATAACATTAATAGCGTGAATAGGTTTGGAGGACTCTGCAATGATAGGCTTGATATCAATCTCTTTAGATTCTACAGCCTGTTCAAATCTGGCGGCAATAAGTAGTTTCAGATCATCATCGCCAATCTGCTTAGTTTGAAGTTCAGAATAGAACGTTTTGACTTTTGGGTGTGCCTTAAATGCAGTGGGATCAAAGTCATATACATACAGAGCCTCTAAGGAGCGAGCGCGTGACAAAGCCACGTATGCCTGACCAAACTCAAAATTACCAGTTCCAATATCAACTAGTGCCGAATCTAAAGTCGCACCTTGAGACTTATGAATTGTTACAGCGTATGCTAGTTTCAAAGGTATTTGAGATCGCGAAATAAACTCATAATCTTCAATAGGCCAAGTATGATGACCGATTGGTTTCTTAACACCATTTACAAACTCGACGATGGGAAGTTCAGTGGAAGGACAGAATCCAACAACAACGCCGCGAGAACCATTAACAAGACCAGAATCAGGATCTATGTTCGCAATAAGCATAACTTGAGCATCAACCATAAGTTCTAGTTCTTTCGAGTAGGCGCCATCAGAGTCAAATATATTGAGTGCTCTCTGAAAGTTTTCATCAGATTCGATAAAACCATCTGGAATCTTGCCATCATATACTAGGCGTGCTTTGTAGTTATAGCGTCTCCCTTGAAGTGCGCGAAGATTAGAGTCATTAATCATTTCAACTTCTGCGCGGCGAGGGAAGAGAAGAGTGGGGCGAATCTTATTTTCTTTCCAGTCGCGACCCTGGCATCCACGTAAGATCTCACATGACTCTTTAGTTAGATTCCCAGTACGCGCCTCTTTAAGTACTCCCTGAAATACTTCGTCTTTTTGGCGTTGAATCTGAGTTAGTTCAATTGAACTTGTAATTGCTTCTTTCCACGCGGCAGACTCAAATGCGAACATTGTGGGCTCATTGCTCTTGTTAACAGGAGGAAGTTGAAAGAAGTCACCTACAAATAGTATTTGAATTCCACCAAATGGTTTTTTATTAGAGCGAACTTTTTTACCGATTTCATTGAGTTTATCGAGGAGTTCAGCGGTCATCATTGAGATTTCATCAATAATTAGAAGATCAGTACAGAGCCAATTACTCATTGCTTTCCTATTGCGGCGAATCTTGATATAGAGTTCAGAAACAGATCCTTTACCAAGACCGATGCCTGCCCAGGAGTGAAGTGTTTTTGCTTTATGGCCGAGGAGAAGTGCCGCACAACCTGTTAGGGCGCACATTTGGATACGTGGTAGCTTTGCGACAGACCCAGGATTCTTTATAGCCATCAATCGCTTCTTAAGGCCAGGAAACTCAGTATAAATTACTGAAAGTAGATAACTCTTACCTACACCCCCACCGCCCGTTAAGAATATATTGTCTCCTTTGAGTAAGTGGTCAATTACTGAGAGCTGTTCTTTAGTAAGAGTATCAAGTGGAAGAATGGTAGAAGGTGGAAGTGGTGGATTAAGAGTATTATAATTATCAAGATATGCTTGGGCTTCAATAATAGTTTTAAAGCCTTCATAAAGACAGCCTGAGAATCCTTTGACGTTTTCATTGGTGGTTGCCCAGTTGTCATAGATGCCTGGATTGTGGCCTTTTGCTACAGCGTAATATGTTGTAGACTTTGATGAGCTCATCTTGGATATATTTTCTTTAAATCCCTAAATGGGTTCAAATTTTATGTTTAGCAACAGATAATCTAGGTTCTCCATCTTCATTCCAACATCCCATAAACAAAAAAAGAATATTGTTACCATATTACTATTGACTAACATATTTATTTACATCTTCCCAGTCAACCTCTAAACAATCATTAATCTCTTTTTGAAAATGTTCATGTAGAAATTGTTTAGTTACTGACTTCTGAAATTGAATTAATTCACGGACTTCAATCCATTCTTTAACGGATAGAATTTCTTCTTGACTGAATTGTACATAGTATAATATACAATTCCAGGCATACTTGGATGGATTAATCAATATATCTATTTTAGGGATATTTTCGTAGAATTCCTTACTCATTTTATGTTTATAGATTATGATATATCACTATTCAATTTTTATAAAATATTCTTAATTAAAAGTCATATTATTAAGTGCTTCTAGGAGTTTCTCGCTAAAGTTATTAACACCCTTTTCCTCAATATTCTTTAAAGATGATGTATGAATTGATTCAAGTATATTATCAAAATCACAGACTAGTGCATTATAAGTAACTTGGATATTATTATTATTTTTAACTAGGCTTTTAATATTTTCTAGAGTAATATCTGCATTATAAATGTGTTCGTGTAGTAGATGACATTGATCGATTAATTGACTGATCTCTTCACACACTGATATATCTCCAAATGAAGTTACAGATGAAGTATCTCCAAAGGATGTAATAGATTCGGACATTTAGGCTAATTAATATATGTTAGTATTATTTAGACTGTCTATTTATAAGGGGTAGCATTGAATGCGAGAAGACTTACTGGAGTGTGATAAGAAATAGTACAAACCATAGGGGCTTTATTTGCTTTTTCGGTTGTTGTCCAAGATACAAACCAGTGTGCAGGCATAAAAACACAATTACCAGGACGTAAGATAATATCAATAAACTTAAGATCACCAACGAATGGTGTGTCTTTAGTGGTAAGGTTAGCAGGGAAGCAGCCAACCCAGTCGGCAGGTAGAGATTGTTGAACGGTTTCAGGCATAATTGTAAGGATAATTTCACCATCGACTGGAAAGAGACAGGTCCAGGTTGCAAATGTTTTTCTGAGGCCGATATTGCCAGCCCAGCAGTGATATTTAGGAAACATCCAGAATTTTAGGAGCGGATTAATGACTGTAGGATTTATCCATTTATTGGCCCATACATTAATACCAGATATCTTGGCGATTGTTTCAGCTTGTGGATATTTCCAGGGGCATAGGCTATCAGGGGTTGAGGTGGATATCCAATCGGTGAGGGTGGTTTCTTGGAATATCGGAATGTCTTTGAAGCAGGGACGAGCAAGGATGTCATCGTGTGTCCAGAATGTAGCGGAGGGAATAGAGCGAAGAACAGCTGGAACTTTTTCATTTAAGAGCGATGAAAGATTATCTCGTTGTGACCATTCAATTTGGTTAATACGAAATTCACAAACAGCCTGTTTATAAAAAAATGTCAGAATCAGAAATACTATACCAATTATTAAAATTATTTCCAACATTGGAACCTAATTCTTGATATCAACAAAAATACTAGAATGTCACGCACTCTAAAATATTATTGTTGATAGATATTTTGTTGAAGAGGAATGTTATTTATAAGAGAAAGAGATACCATCAATGCAGTAGTAGGTAGGCTTATTATAGTAGGATATCCAACCATTGTATCACTTTGAATAACAATAATATCATCTACGTTGGTCATTTTAGGAATATGAACCCAAGTTTCTTCTCCTAATTTTATTTGTTTATTATGAATGGTAGCAGATACAACTGTGTTACCATAGTTTTCGAGGCGTTTATCACGATCGTATTTATCATAGCAATAATACTTACAATTCTCTTGTAGAAGTTCTATAGGAGAATAGGTAATGATAGCAAGGGGGTTAACAGTTTGAATTTTATAGAAGTAGAAGTGATGCCATCGTCCAGGATATACACGGGCTGCTTGGAAGGCGTGGAGGAGCTGAGGCCAAGAAAGGAGTCTATTTGAATAGAGACGCATTTGGCTACAGTTTTATTTAAGCCTCGTATCCTTCAATTTTATTGTATATGTGTATTAGTGATGTCTACGTGTTTTAGCAAGAGACTTCTTATTTGAAGTAGTTTTTTGCCCAACACGTCTGGTAGTAGCAAGACGGCGTTTAGCTAGAGGCTTTTCAGTGACTGCTGTACTGATTGCAGTTTTCTCAACTTCTATTTCTTTTTCTAATGGAGGATTTATCAAGTTTAACACCTTTTCAATCCATTCTTGTGGTAAACTACCAGTTTCTAGAGCACTGATAAAGAAATTATCTTCTGTCTTAACTAGTGATTGTACAACTTCAATTAGACAGTCTTCGATTTTGTCAACTTCATTGATATCTTGTGCGATATCAATATCTTTAAAGTATTGGAGCCAGGTTGCTTTGTATTCTGGTGTAAATATATCGAGTATTAATTTAGTGTCCATTGCAAAACCGTATCGAAGACCAATCTCATTAAATTGCTTATCACAGTCAAAAGTAAATTTAGGTGTTGATAGAGTAGTTCCAGATATATCGATAGTATGTTGGGCAATGTCCTCCATAACAATAAAACACCCGTAGATGTGGTTCTGTAACTTTAAAGAGTATAAACCATTTGTATTGGTTAATTGATTAAGAACCACGGATTTTATCTTAGCTAAATCCATTCTAATAGAAATCTTTCTTATATTAGATTAAAATAACCGCATATATAGCATATGTCACATATATTGGAATTTTCACAAGGTTCAGTTACATTAAATGAGGAGCAATATAAAGTAGTAACAAGTCCTGTATCGGAAAATCAACGAATCTTGGCATCAGCTGGTTCAGGGAAAACAACTACAATTACAGCACGCATTGCATACTTGGTAGAATATTATGATATTGATCCATCTAAAATTCTACTTGTAACATTTAGTCGCGCAGCAGCACAGGAAATGATTCAGCGTGTACATAATTTGATTGGATATGTAAATATGTATGCGGGAACATTTCACGCTCTATCTGCACAGATTTTAAGAGATATGGCACCAAAAATGATAGCAGATCAGCCCTTTATTGATGAACTCCCTTATCGTTTAGTTAAGTGGCTTGAAACAGACCGTGCCAAGAAATGGGTACAACGCTTTAGAACAATTATTGTAGATGAATATCAAGATATTAATGAAATTCAATGGCAACTTCTAAAAGGCTTCTATCATCAGTGGGCTACTATGACTATTGTAGGGGATGATGCTCAAAATATTTATACGTGGCGTGGATCATCAGTGGATTTTATATTGAATTTTCATAACAATATTCCGCGTGTAAAGGATTATCAGCTCTGTATGAATTATCGTTCAACGGAAGCAATTGTAACAATTGCGAATTCTATTATGCGATTTATTCCAACATTACCATTTAAGGAAAAGATGGTTGCAAATCAGAAAGGGGGTAGAAAGCCAGAAGTACATTTCTTTTTCAGAGCCTCAGATGAATATGATTGGATTGTAAATTCTTTAGAGAAGTTTATTAAAAAGTTTACAGGACCAGGTACACCAAACTTTAATTTTGCAGTAATTTCTCGATATAATCACGATTTATTCAAAATCGAAGAACGTCTTCATCTAAAAGGTATTCCATACAATCTTTGTACAAACTATGACCCAGAACGTTCAAAGGAGCATAATAAGAAAGTAACGCTTACAACAATTCACGCTTCGAAGGGTTTAGAGTGGGATATCGTTTTTTTTATGAATTTACATGATGATGTATTTCCATCGCGTAAGAGTGATGATGAAATTGTGTGTGAGCGTCGACTATTTTATGTAGCGGCTACGCGTGCAAAAAAGGGGCTATATATGACGTATTCTAGACACGAACGATCATTATCCAGATTTGTAAGAGAGATTCCACGTCCATTTCTAAAGTTTCATAATATCGCATCATTCAAACTTAGTACAAATGAGGCAGCGGCATCGACGATGAGTATTGAGGATATGATTCGTGGATTTGATGGGGCAGATTGGAATGACTTGAGAGAGAAGAATTATGTTCCTATAATTAAAAATGTTAAAACGGAATCAATTTATCAATTTGGTCAAATGTTTTCAATGCCAGAATGGGTACGTCTGTGTGATGCGCGTGAAACTTGGTTAGAAATGTTGCGATGGATTACCTTGAGAGAATGTGCAATTCACCAAAATAAATTAGATGAGTTAATAACTCCAGCGGTTAATGAGGCACTTCTTACATTGAGAATTTATAAGGAGGATATTGAATTCTGGGAAACATATGAGGCGGAATTGGAGCATTTGGTACATAAGTTTTTAAAGCATACGCAACAAATGCCCGCAGTAGAATATCATCAGTTAGACGAATATGTTAAGACCAAGTTAAGGCATTTGAATTGGACCGTACAGGATATGACACACGCATTAATGATTATTGCTAAAATTCGCGGACAATTGAGACCAATGAGACATCACGGATTCGATCTTAATGAATTTAACTTTGGACTAGTAAGGAATTCAGTACCTACTGAGTTACGCACAGAAGTATTAGGGAGCTGGCACGCGATTCTTGATAAGAGTAAAAAGACGCACGATATACTTGGTGATATTTGGCGAATTTCTTCTATTAAATCTATAATTGAAGGTAGAAATATTCCATTATATCAGTACAGTACAATATTCCCTTTCTTGTTTCAAGAGGAACAGCAGAATATAGTAAAGGCGATAGAGGTGGCGGTTCCGTTATGGATAGTATCACAGGAGAATCCAAGTTTTAATTTTTTGTTTGAGGTGGAGGGGATTCGTCCAATTCAGTTTGATATAATGACGGAGAAGTGTGCGTATTATGTATTTTTTGATCCGAACTTTGTACCGAGTACTGAGGATAAGATACTACTTTTATTAAAACAGTATGCTTATGAGGAGATATATGATCGTTCATTGGAGGCAATTGGATTTGTGAATGCTGCAACTGGAGTAGTTATTCAGTATGAGATAACAACTACCATACGGGAGCAGCTAAGCCAGATGTGGTTGTACCTACAAACGAAGTATAACCTGTACCAGGAGGTTTAGGCCCGAGATTTTGTTGGTTAGGTGCTTGTGTGCCAGGGGCGCGAGTGCTACCAACAAAATCTCGGGCCTAAA
>Ga0334722_10002393_pt1 | contig 21381 bp, 19 predicted proteins | sample C3_bottom_MG_FD_207210 | JGI IMG/M metagenome (GOLD analysis project Ga0334722, IMG submission 207210) | Sediment microbial communities from Yellowstone Lake, YNP, Wyoming, USA - C3_bottom | ecosystem: Environmental > Aquatic > Freshwater > Lake > Sediment | place: USA: Wyoming | collected... | reverse complement strand
AATCCAGCGGCACCATGAACTGGGTGAAGGCCGACAAATACATGGTGGGGTTGATGCCGTATCCGGCGGCGATGATATAGCCGCCCAACAGGGACAGCACGTCGGTCAGTATGGTCAAGAGCGGCATGGCCAGCAGCATGGCCTTGAGGCGCGGCGTCACCAGGCGCTGGATGATGTCCGTTCCTTCGACCCGCATGGCATCCACCTGCTCGGTGACCATCATGGTGCCCAGCTCGGCCGTGATGGCCGAGCCGACCCGGCCGGCCACCATCAGGGCGGCCAGCACCGGCCCCAGCTCCTTGATCATGGTGACGGCCACCATGCCGCCCACGTAGCTGGTGGCGGCGAACGGCTTGAGCTGGATGATGAACTGCAATGCCATGACCATGCCGGTGAACAGGCCGGTCAGGAAACAGATGAACAGGGACGAGAAGCCCAGTTTGTCGAACTGGATGGCAAAATCGCGGTAGTAGTACGGTGTGCGGAAGATGCGCAGCAGAGCCCGGGCCGCCAGGGCGCAGAACGCCTGCATGTCGGCGAAGAAGCGAAGAGCGAGTTTATCGACGACGGCAATGTTCTTGAGCACCTAGAGCGCCACGGCCACCGCTTCGGCCGCCTCCTTGATGAAGGTGAATTCCAGCTCCGTGCGCACATTCTCGGGGATGTCCTCCAGGTCGGCCTGGTTGCGGTCCGGGGCGATGATGGTGCGCACCCCGGCGCGATGGGCCGCCAGCACCTTTTCCTTGAGGCCGCCGATGGCCAGCACCCGCCCGGTCAGGGTGATCTCGCCGGTCATGGCCACGCCGCGCCGCGCCGGCCGGTCGGTCAAGAGCGACACCAGGGCCGCCACCATGGTAATGCCGGCCGACGGGCCGTCCTTGGGAATGGCGCCCGAAGGGACATGGATATGGAACACCTTGTTGTCGAAGGCGTCCTGGGCAATGCCGAAGTCGCTGTAATGGGCCTCTACGTAAGAGAGGGCCGCCCGGGCCGACTCCTTCATGACATCTCCCAGGGAACCGGTCAGGATCAGCTCCGGTTTGCCCGGCATGGAGGTGGCCTCCACGAACAGGATATCGCCGCCGGTTTCGGTCCAGGCCATGCCGGTGACCACACCCACCCGGTCGGCCTCGGCCGCCACCTCGTTGTGGAATTTGCGGGCCCCGAGCAGTTCCGTCACCACCTCGGGGGTGATCCGGGTGCGCGGCTCCTTCTGCTGGGTGATCTCCTTGGCCACCTTGCGGCAGATGCTGCCGATGGTGCGCTGCAGGTTGCGCACCCCGGCCTCGCGGGTATAGTCCTCGATCACCTTGAGCAGCGCCGGGTCGTCGAATTCGATCGGGTGTTCCTCCAGCCCGTTTTCATTGATCTCCTTCGCGATGATGAAGTTGCGGGCGATGTGCAGCTTCTCCTCGGTGCTGTAGCCGGCCAGCCGGATGACCTCCATGCGGTCCTTGAGAGGACCGGGGATCGGGTCGAGCTGGTTGGCGGTGGTGATGAACATCACCTTGGACAGATCGAAGGGGACATCCAGGTAATGGTCCTGGAAGGAGAAGTTCTGCTCCGGATCGAGCACCTCCAGGAGCGCCGATGCGGGATCGCCGCGGAAGTCCAGACCCAGCTTGTCGATCTCGTCCAGCATGAAGATCGGGTTGTTGCTGCCGCAGCGGTAAATTTCCTTGATGATCCGCCCCGGCAGGGCGCCGATGTAGGTGCGGCGGTGGCCGCGGATCTCGGCCTCGTCCCGCACCCCGCCCAGGGAGATGCGCACGAACTTGCGCCCCAGGGACCGGGCGATGGATTTGCCCAGGCTGGTCTTGCCCACCCCCGGCGGCCCGACGAAGCAGAGCACCGGGCCTTTCATGTTGTCCTTGAGGGAGCGCACCGCCAGGAATTCCAGGATGCGCTCCTTGACCTTCTTCAGGTTGTAGTGGTCTTCGTTGAGGATCTCTTCGGCCCGCACCATATCCAGGTTGTCGGTGGTCGACTTGTCCCAGGGCATGCCGGCCAGGTAGTCCAGGTAGGTGCGCGACACCGTGTACTCGGGCGATGCCGGATTGATGCGTTCCAGGCGCTTGAGTTCCTTGTCGGCGATCTTGCGCACTTCCTCGGGCAGGCCCGATTCCTCGATCTGGCGGCGCAGCTCGTTCATGTCGGCCGTGCGCGGATCCTCTTCGCCCAGCTCTTCCTGGATATGCTTCATCTGCTCGCGCAGCAGGTATTCCTTCTGGTTCTTGCCGACCTTGCGGGTAACCTCGTTGGTAACCTCGTTCTTGACCTGCATCCGCTGCACCTCGTTGGTCAGGTGCACATAGACCTTCTTCAGCCGCTCCAGCGGATCGACGGTTTCCAGAAGTTCCTGCAGGTCCGACAGCGGCAGGTTGACGTACAGCGCCACCAGGTCGGACAAACGGGCCGGATTGTCGATGTAGTCGATCATCTTCATCACGTCGTCCGGCAACGGCTTGCCGTAGGAGAGGGCGATCTTCAGCAGCGCGTTCAGGCTTTGCACCAGCGCCTCGGAGACCATGTTCTTCTCGACGAACTCCCGCACGATTTCGCCATGAACCAGGGTAACCGCCCCCCCGGCCTCCACCTCGTTGATCAGCAGGCGGTTGATCCCTTCCAGGGTCACTTTGTAGCGGCCATCACCGGTTTTCTTGATCTGATTGACCCGGCAGAGGGTGCAGACGGTTCCGGCCAACGCCTCCACATCGTCGACCGTATCGGTACGCTGCAGGGCGACCGCCACAAACTTGTCATAGCTGTCCGCCTCGCTGAAGGTGAGCAGGTCACGGTCATTCACATAGAGCGGAAACACCATGTAGGGGAAGACGACCATTTCCCGCTGGACATGCAGCGGCAGCTTTTCCGGTATTTCGATGTTGGTGTGGGGCATAGGATGTCCTGGTCGTGACTGTTCGGTAAATTGGTGCGCCGGCCTGCAACGCAGACCGTTCCGAATGGACGGAACGGGAATATTACTATATCACAGTTGACAGACGATACAAATAATCGCACACGGAGTTTTCAGGTGGGCCGCCCGTCGCGCACCCGCGCCGGCACCACCCGCACCCGGGCCGAGGCGCCGCAGAGTTCCCGGTAGAGCATGGCCAGGAAACGTACCGTCACCAGACGATGGATAAAGGCCTGGGTGCCCCGGTAGAGCCAACGCCTCAGCCGTGACGGCGACCGCCCCCCCAGGATAAGCGGGCAGAAGTCGCTGAGCTGCAGCGAGACCCGCACACCCCCTGGTTCACGGACGGCGCCGAACCGCAGTTCGCCCCGGCCGCATTCCCGCTGCTGCACCAGCAGTCCGCCGCAGATGCGCAGCACTGTTGCCTCCGGCTCCATGGCCGGGGGGAGAAAGGTGATCAGACTCAGGCGGCTGGACAGGAGCCGGAATTCGATGCCGTCCGGCGTCACGTGCGGCCGGATACAGCCGGCGGTGCAGCCCCGAATATAGGCCAGATAGCGTTCCAGCAGGCGCTCGGCCGTGAGCGATGGGGCGAGCGCCTCCGGAAAAACGCTCCACTGGACGGAAAAGACCGACGCATCATCCAGCAGCACCTGCTGGCAGGCGATCTCCTGATCGTGCCGGGCGGCCATCAGTCCCTCGTCAGGCGCCTGATCAGCGCCTCATGCTCGGAATACCGGCCGAGCAGGTCGGCGCGCCGGCCCAGTTCGAAGTCGGCAAATTCAAATCCGGGCGCCACGGTACAGCCGACCAGCGAGAACTCTCCCCGCGTTTCGGCGCCGAACCAGCAGCCGGCCGGCACTACCCCCTGAAACCGCCCCCCCTGCTCCGGTGCGCCTCCCAGCAGCAACTCCCGGTAGTGGCCATCCGGATGGATGACGTGTACCGACAACGGCGCTCCGGCGTAAAAGTGCCACACCTCGTCGGCAGCGATACGATGCAGCATCGAGACGTCGCCCCGCTCTAGCAGAAAGTGGATGGCCGTGGCAAACACGCGGGCTCCTTCGAAACGCGAGGGCAGGCCGGCGGCGGGAATCAGCTCGGCAGCGCGGTAGGTCTCGGTGAACCATCCCCCCTCGGGATGCCGGGTCATGGCCAGGGTTTCAATCCAGTATTGTGCGGTATGCGGGTTCATGGCAGCCCCATTCTGCCACCGGATTTTGATATTGCAATCACTTTTACAGTATGGCACCGTTCTGCCACCGGAGGAACCCGTCATGCACCACAAAAACCGACTCTTCGCCGTCGGCGACATCAACGCCTTCTTCGGCCTGATGCTGGACAACATGTCCGACCTGGTCATCATGGCCGGCATCCTGACCGGCGTTTTCGGCATGCCCAAGGAGCTCGTGCTCTACCGCATGCTGCCCGGCAGCGCCGTCGGCGTACTGGTGGGAGACCTGCTCTATTCCTGGCTGGCCTGGCGTCTGGCCCGGCAGAGCGGCCGCACCGATGTCACCGCCATGCCGCTCGGCCTGGATACGCCGTCAACCTTCGGCATGGCCTTCGGCGTGATCGGCCCCTGCTATCTGGCCACCAAGGATGCTGTTCTGACCTGGCAGGTGGCCATGGCCACCATCGTGCTGATGGGGGTCTTCAAGATCGCCGTATCCTTCTGCGGACCGGCAATCCGCCGCGTCATACCACGTGCCGGACTGTTGGGGAGCATTGCCGCCGTGGCGCTGCTCCTGATCGCCTACCTGCCGTTTCTCAAGCTGTTTTCCTCGCCGGTGGCCGGATTTCTTTCCCTGGGGATCGTATTTATCTCGCTGCTGGCCCGCTTCCGTCTGCCGCTGGGCATGCCCGGCGCCCTGGCCGGCATTCTGTGCGGCACTGTCGTGTACTACCTGCTGGGAAGCCTGGGGCTCCTGCCCGGGACGGCCCACGCAGCCACGCTGACAGCCGAACTGCGCCTGAGCCTGCCGCTGCCGTCGCTCGAATTCCTGCCCGGACTGCCCCGGGCGCTGACCTATCTGCCGCTGGCCATCCCCTTTGCCCTGGCCACGGTGGTGGGGGGCGTGGATGTGACCGAAAGCGCGGCCGTGGCCGGCGACGACTACCATACCCGCGACATCCTGCTGGTGGAGGGTGTGGCGACCCTGCTGGCCGGCCTTTGCGGCGGGGTGATCCAGTCCTGCCCCTACATCGGCCATCCGGCCTACAAGGAGATGGGGGGCCGCTCGGGCTATACCATAGCTACCGCGCTGTTCATAGGCATCGGCGGCATGCTGGGCTACCTTTCCTGGTTCGTGGGGCTCTTGCCCGAAGCGGTGGTGGCGCCGATCCTGATCTTCATCGGCATCGAGATCACGGCCCAGGCCTTCGAGGCCACCCCGCGCGCGCACTACCGGGCCATCGTGATCTCCTTCATCCCGGTCATCGCCTGTCTGGCCTCGATCCAGTTCGGCCAGATGCTGGCGGGGCTGGGCAAGACCCCCGCCGACCTGACCGGCGACCTGCTGGCCAGTTTCACGGCCACCACCATGCTCGGCAACGGCTTCATCGTCACCTCGCTGCTGTGGGGAGCCGCCTTCGCCCAGGTGCTCGACCACCGCCCCGGCCGGGCCGCGCTGTTTCTCATGATCTGCGCCCTGCTCACCCTCTGCGGCGTGATGCATTCGCCGCTCCCTTCGGGGGCGCTGTTCTCGCCGCTGACGCCGCCGTCCCCGCTTGTCTGGCACACGGCGTGCGGGTACGGCATCATGGCCCTCTCCTTCCTGCTGCTGGAGTACAGGAAGCCGGCATCGGGCTGAACTGGTGGCACGACTTGCCATCCAATAAAATTATGGCACACTAGTCCTCTCATGAAAGTTGCTGACGGCACCGTTCTCATAACCGGCGCGACCGGGTTTATCGGCCGACGACTGACCGCCGCCCTGCTCGCCGGCGGGTACACGGTCCGCTGCATGGCGCGTGGCGCCGCAGACATCCCCGCGGCTGCCGGAACCGTGCAGGCGGATCTCCTCGTACCCGCCAGTCTGCCGGCGGCCGTGCAGGGCATTGACACCGCCTTTTACCTGGTGCACTCCATGGCCGGCGGACGCACCGGATTCGAGCGCCGCGACCGGGAGGCGGCCGAAAATTTCGTCCGGGCAGCCGACCAGGCCGGAGTGCGCCGGGTGATCTACCTGGGAGGGTTGGGCGAGGCAGGCGACTCGCTATCAGAACACCTCAAGAGCCGCCGGGAGGTGGCCGAAATCCTGCGAAGCGGTCGCTTCGCCACCACCTTCCTGCGGGCAGCCGTAATCATCGGCGCCGGCGGCTCATCCTTTGAGATGATCCGTGCTTTGGTGGAGCGTCTGCCGGTGATGATCACACCACGCTGGGTCGCCACCCGTTGCCAGCCGATCGCTGTTGACGACGTGATCGCCTACCTGGCCGGCTGCCTGGAGAACGAGCGCACCACAGGGGGCACCTTCGACATCGGCGGCCCCGAGGTGCTGACCTATCGGGAGATGATGGAACGCCTGGCCCGCATCGAGGGACGGCCATTGCTGGTCTTGCCGGTACCGGTACTGACCCCCCGGCTTTCGTCCTACTGGGTCGGGTTGATCACGCCGGTGCGACCGTCGGTATCCATGCCGCTGATCGAGGGGCTCTGCAATGAAGTGGTCTGTCGCGAGCAGGCCATCCGTGATCTGGTGCCGCTGGAACTGACCACCTATGATGAAGCGGTCCGGCAGGCCCTGGCAGGATGAATCCAGAAACCTGGCAATGACCGGTATACGGTGATGTGAAACCACACCATGCAAGGAGGAACGGAAGATGAAGAAAATCGGTGTTGTACTGTCGGGATGCGGCGTTCGGGATGGCAGCGAAATCCATGAAGCGGTCTTTGCCCTGCTGGCCATCGACCGCCACGGAGCCGAAGCGGTCTGCATGGCGCCCAACAACGACTACCCGGTCACCAACCATCTGACCATGCAGGAGACAGGAGAGAAGCGCAATGCCCTGGTGGAGTCGGCCCGCATCGCCCGCGGCAACATCCGTGACATCACGGAGGTGAAGGCGGCCGATCTGGATGCGGTCATTTTCCCCGGCGGGTTCGGCGCCGCCAAGAACCTGTGCGATTTTGCCGTAAAGGGAGCGGCGGCAGCCGTGCATCCCGAGGTCAGCCGCCTGCTGAAGGAGATGGTTGCCGCCGGCAAACCGATCGGCGCCATCTGCATCGCGCCGGCGCTGATCGCAGCGGCGCTTGGCAAGGAGCAGGCTCCGACCCTGACCATCGGCAACGATGCCGGCACTGCCGCCGAAATCGAAAAGACCGGGTCGCACCATCAGGAATGCCCGGTACGAGATTTCGTGGTGGACAAAAAGAACAAGCTGGTCAGCACTCCGGCCTACATGCTGGCCAACCGCATCAGCGAGGCCTACGAGGGCATCGACAAATGCGTCACCGAGGTCATTGCCATGTGCTGAGTGGTTACGGGATCCCTGGGAATGCCATACGCTCAAACGACAACGTCCCCGCCGATTTCGGCGGGGACGTTGTCGTTTCTGGTGGCCGGACCGCGGTACGGTCCTGCTCTCTCATGTGCGGCACGGGTCAGTTTTTCTGCAGCACTTCCTGGGCAATGGTCCGGCCCAGGTCCTCGCACTGGGTCAGCACTTCGGCCGTGGGGGTGAACGGGGTCCGCACTGCCGGTACCGGCAGCTTGAAGCCCATCCCCTTGAGCCGCTCCTCCGCCATCTTGCACGCTTCGCCGCTCCAGCCGTAACTGCCGAACAGCCCGGCAAGGGTGGTTTTCAGCCTGACCGTGCTCAGATAGGCCAGCACGTCCCACATCGGCTTGGGGATATCCCGGTTGATGGTGGGGATGCCAAAGATCAGGGCATCGGCCTCCTCCATCAGATTGCGCACCTCGTCGGCACTCAAGTGGCTGATGTGGTAGCTGATCACTTCGAGACCGTCGCAGGCAGCGCCGGCAGCCACGGCATGGGCCATGCGCTCGGTGTTGCCGTGGGGTGACAGATAGAGGATGAAGATTTTTTTTGTGCTCGAGGTCGGCTTGCTCCAGGATTCGAACTGCTGGATCGCCTTCCAGGGCGCCTGACGCAGGATCGGGCCGTGGCTGGGGCAGACCATGTCGATGACGTCATGGCGAATTTTTTCCACTGCGGCCAGCACTTTGTCCTTGAAGGGGCGCATGATGCAATCGAAATAGAACTGGCGAGCCGAGGTGAAATCCTCCACCTGATCATCGAAGATACGGCCGGGGCTGCAGTAATGGGCACCGAACGCGTCGCACGAGAACAGGATATTCTCGTCTTCCAGACGGGTGAACATGGTGTCCGGCCAGTGCAGGAAGGGGGCCATGATAAAGCGCAGGCGGCGCCCCCCCAGATCGATGGTGTCCCCCTCTTTGACCACCTGGGACGTAAACGGCTTGTGCATCAGGTTGGTGAGGAAATTTTTGGCGGCCGTGGTGGAAACCACCGTGGCATTGGGACTGTGTTCCAGCAGATAGGCCAGCGAGCCGGAATGGTCAGATTCGGCATGGTTGACAATGATATAGTCGATGCGCTGCGGATCGACCAGCGACCTGATCTTGTCCATGAATTCGTCGACCCGCTTCCCCTTGACCGTGTCGATGACGGCGATTTTGTCGTTGCCCTTGAGCAGGTAGGCGTTATATGTCGTCCCGTGCTCCGTGGGGAACAGATCGTCGAACAGGCGGAGGTCCGGATCCTCAGCGCCGATCCAGTAGATTCCAGGCTTGATTTCTACGGTTTCCAGCATTACGTATGTTCTCCTTTTTGCGCGGTTTCGTCATGAGCTGCGACCCCGCTGTCGCACCCACAAATTGTTGACCTGATTCCTGTATATATAACAAAGCGCCTGCCGGATAACAAGCGCAATTGACGCTACGGCACACCCGAGCGCACCTGCCGGCAGCCGCTATTCCACCGTGGGGGGACAATGTAGAAAGGGGGTTGTCTCAACGTGGTCAATCTGCTACAACGCTAGGCATGAATCAGATGGCTCGACTCAGAATCGAAGTATTGCGTCCGCTTTTGAAAGACCCGAGCTTCGAGGTGCGGACGGCGGTTGCCGCCGCAATCGAACGTCTGGAGGGCGCCAACGACCTCAACGGTATCCTGCAGACCCTCAAAACAGGGTCCATGGGGGAGCGAATAGCTGCCATCTTCGCTCTGGGCGAGATCGGCGGTGAAAAGGTCGTGGCACCATTGGTCTATTGTGCGGGGCGCAACGAACCGGATATCAGGGCGGCAGCCATCGAGGTTCTCGGCAGGCTGGCCGTGCCGTCGACCCTGCCGGTGGTCGTGGAGCGGCTCGACGACCCGAACAACGCCATCCGTTCGCGAGCCATCTGCGCCCTGGCCAATTTTCAGGCTACTCCCGAGCTGTTCAAACGTTTGCGGCCGTTTCTGGCGGCCGACGACGGAGCACTGGACGCAGACGCCGCTCTCACCCTTGCCCGGCTGGGAGACACCGAATCGTCGGGCCGCATCACCCTCCTCCTGGCCTCCTCCCATCCCTTCACCCGCAGCGCCGCTGCAACCGCCCTCAGCTTGCTGCCCCTTGAATAGGGAGGCAACGGCACCTTACGTGAAGGTGCTGGCGATCATCTTGCCCACATCGATGTTCTTGAGCAGCGGGTCGACCACTGCCACAATGGAAGCGTAACGCGAACCATCCCGATCGACGAGCACCTGTTCGCGGGGAATGCTAAAGCGGGTCCCATCCGCATCGATCAGGATCCTGACAACGGGGCTCTCTTCATCCAGCGGGTTGGGGCGATACACCACCGCCACCTCGTTGCTGTCCAGGCGCACCAGAGTGCCGACCGGATATTTCCCCATCATTTCCACAAAACGCGCCAGCAAGGCGCCGTCAAGCACGCTACCCACCAGCTTGTTCATCTCGTTAAGCGCCGCACGCGGATTAATGGGGTGCTGATAGACCCGCAAGGTCGTGATGGCGTCGTAGGTATCGGCGATGGCAACGATATCCACCATATTGTTGAAGGGTAGATTGCGGGCCCAATCCGGATACCCCTCACGGTTGAAATGCACATGATGCCCCAACACGATCTGGGCGATCTGGGGGCTCAACCCATCCATCTGGCCGATGATCTTGGAGCCGAGTTCCGAATGGCGCTTCATCTCCGCGTATTCATCGCTGGTCAGCTTGCCCGGCTTGTTGAGAATATCCTTGGAGATCATGGTTTTGCCAATGTCGTGCAGCTGGCCTGCTATACCCAGATCCTTGACCATCATGGCGTCCAGGCCAATCGTGGCCCCCAGGGACATGGCCAGCACTCCCACGTTGACGCAATGGTTGAAGGTGTAGTTGTCGTAGTCCTTTATCATGGTCAGTCCCAGCAGGGTTGACGGTTCCTGCATGGTAATACCGACCATTCGGTCCACGATCCGGAGCACCGGGGCACTGCTCGGGATGCGCCCCCGCTCGATGTCGCGGCAGATGCCCCGAATGGCGTCCAACGCCTTGCCGTAGGTCACCAGAAAGTCGCCACCATCCTGCCCATCGTCGTCATCGGCTTCATCCTGTTCTTCAAACGTCTCCTGCCCCTGTTTGACCAGCTTGATATGACTGAGCCCCTCATTGTGGAGCCTGGCGACAAGGTCGTCAAACCCCGCCCCCCGTACCGAAAACAGCCTGACGAAGCGCTGCAGCTCGTCAAAGGTCACGCCGGCCGTAACGATCACCCGGCCGACCTCCCGCTCCATCATCCGGTCAGTCAAGTCGGCAATGGCTGTTGACGGGGCAATGAAAAGGTGTTCGTCAAAGAACATGACACCATCGTTAATGCCCCACGACACCGCTTCGGCCCGTCCCAGGGCGCTACCCAGAATCTTGTCCAGCTCCGAGAGCGGCTGGCGGATCGCCGGATGGGATTCGGGATAGAAGGACATCCCCTTGACCGCCCCAGAGAACAAGGTGATCAAACGCAGGGCCCCTTGTTTGTCAAGCGCCTCCATGGGAATCTCCCCCCGTTCGTTGTTCGATAAGATCCGCCGCCTCGGCACATGCCCGTCCAAGTTCACCCGAGCCCGAGGCCTTTTTGCGCAGCACCGGCACAGCGCGGCTATCACCCAGTTTGCCGAGACAGACCGCAATGGCGATTTTGAACTGCATCCATCGGCTCCGCGCCACCAAATGGCGGCTTTCGAGCAAGTCGAGCAGGCGCGGTGTCACCTGCCGGTCGCCGATGAGGGCAATGGCTGCCAGCGCCTCGGTTTTCAGCGCCAGGCCATTCAGGAACATATCTTCGCTGCAGATGATATGAAGCAGCTCGACCAGCGCACGCCGGCTCTTCATGCCTCCCAGCGAGGCGATCGCCTGGGGCAGAAGCGACGCATCGCTGCTCCGCAAGACAGCCAAAATGGCCGACTCGGCTTCCTTGCCCCCGATTTTTGCCAAGCTGCGAATGGCTTCCTTACATACACGGATATCGGAATGCTGCAGGCATTTTTGCAGTTCAGGCACCGCCTCGACACTGCCGATCTCACCCAAAATCGTCACCAAGTTACGCACGATAAACCAGCGGCTGTCCCCCAGCATGGTCATCAGTACCGGCACGGCCTGATCTCCCAGCTTGGTCAACAGCAATGTCAGCATCTTGCGAAAAGCCAGATTGTCGGTGGCGCCCGCTTTTTCCACCACCATGCCGATTGCTGCCGGGCCGGCAGCAGACAGGACCGCGAGGATCGCATCCTTGGTGACGTCGTTCGTCGATTCCATCCGATCGAGCAGAAAGGCCAGGAACTCGTCACCCATGGCCAGTTGTTCGAGCCCGAAGCGGGCGCATTCCGTCAAGTTGCCGCTCAAGCGGGCATCCTTGCTCTGGCTGGCCAACAGTTCCGCCAATGGGATCAGGGGGGGCAGTTCGCCATGAGCCTTGAGCACATCGCTGACTGCCACCGCCTGGCGCACCAGCATCAGATAGACATCTTCATCGGCAGTAGCCACCAGACGCCCCAACAGGATCGACAGTTCCTGTTCCGGATCCAGGGCAGCTGTGGTAGCCTGTTCATCCATGGCCGCCGAATCGTGTACGATCCCTGTTTCGATCTCATCCAACCCCTGGGGAACCACGCCGGTGGCCTCAACCATGAGCCGCTTGGTCTGGATGCGTGAAAGATCGAACTCATTGACCCAAATAGTGCGAATACCCAATTCTTCAGCCAATTTGTCGAAACCGCCCGCCTTGTAGATGGCGTCAGGCGTCAGGGAAAGCAGGCGCAGGCACCCCAGGAGATCTTCCTGGTACAGATCGCCAAGGAAGACGATTTTTTGAACTCGCCTGATGAACAATTCGTAGGAAAGCGCCGCGGACATACGTGTGGAATCACGGAGTACCTCTCCGTCGGGCAGGGTGAAACCGGACCGGCCACAGGTCAAACTCAGGTCGTGGCCGTCAAGCACCTGCAGCATCGCCAGATGGGATTGGCGAACGCTTTTTTTGCGGGTCGGATGTCCCTGGGGATAAAACCTCCAGGCCCGGAGCGCACGATAGACGCCGCCTAATGCGTCCAGGAGTCCCTGGCGCGAAGGCGGTTGGTAGAAGTCCATGTCAGTTCCTTGTAATCACCGTAAGTACGGTGTAATAATATACGGATTACAGCCGATGTCAAACCTTTCGCAGTCCGCGCGGGCTCCGCTCAAACGGCTGTCGGCACGGGCCTTGTAACCCGTTGTCGTGGAGACTCCCATCGTGAAGCACAAAACCGTTTTCACCTGCCAGAAATGCGGCGCCCAATCGCCCAAATGGCTGGGCAAATGCCCCGACTGCGCCTCCTGGAACAGCATGGCGGAAGAAACCTACACCCGAACGGGCACGGCTCCCGCCCATACCGGTGCTCGGCCAGTACCGATCTGCGACGTGCCGGCCCAAACTGAAACCAGGATCCCCTGCGGTATTGGCGAATTCGACCGCGTCCTGGGAGGCGGCATCGTACCAGGCTCCATGGTGCTGATCGGCGGTGATCCGGGCATCGGCAAATCGACCCTGCTTTTGCAGGCGATGCACAACCTTGCGGTTTCGGGCGGACAGGCACTCTACGTCTCCGGCGAAGAGTCGGCATCCCAGACCCGGCTGCGCGGCGAACGCCTGGGTGCCTCCCATAAAGGGCTGCTGGTGCTGGCAGAAAACTCTCTGGAAAGCATCCTCTCCCAAGCGGCCGCCATCAAGCCGCGCGCCATGGTGGTCGACTCGATCCAGACCGTCTGGACGACCACCCTTGAGTCGGCTCCCGGCAGCGTCAGCCAGGTACGCGAGTCTGCCGGCAAGCTGATGCTTTTGGCCAAGGGGAGCAATCTGCCGGTCTTCATCGTCGGTCATGTCACCAAGGATGGGGCCATTGCCGGTCCCCGCGTGCTGGAGCACATGGTCGACACGGTGCTGTACTTCGAAGGAGACGGCAGTCACCCGTTCCGCATTTTGCGGGCGGTCAAGAACCGCTTCGGCTCGACGAACGAAATCGGAGTGTTCGAAATGAAGCCCGAAGGGCTGTGCTGCGTGGCCAACCCGTCGGAACTTTTCCTGTCGGAGCGACCGCTGGGTGTTTCCGGATCCGTCGTCACCGCCTCGCTCGAAGGAAGCCGTCCCCTTTTGGTAGAGCTTCAGGCCCTGGTGACCCAATCATCCTATGGCGTCCCGCGTCGCACCACCATCGGGCTCGACCACAATCGACTGGCGCTGCTGGTCGCCGTACTGGAGAAAAAGGTGGGCCTGCACCTGGCCGGTCAGGACATTTTTCTCAATGCCGCAGGCGGGGTGCGCCTCAATGAGCCAGCCGCAGACCTGGCCATGATCATGGCGGTCGCCTCCAGCCATTTGGACCGGAGCATCGATCCCCAGACCGTTATCCTTGGAGAAGTCGGCCTTGCCGGGGAAGTGCGGGCGGTAACTCAACCAGAACAGCGCATTGCGGAAGCCGAAAAGCTTGGCTTCAAAACCTGCCTGCTGCCGTCGGGCAATCTGCGGCGCCTGAAAAAAGGTGCCATCACGCTGGTGGGGGTCTCGTCGGTTGATGAGGCCATGCAGCACCTCTTGGGTTAAGCCGTGCCGGCGCCATTTTTTTCTGGACTTGCCGTGTGAAAGCCTCTAATATCTGTATATTTAGACCGGTAGGAGTAATCATGAACGCGGAAAAACTGGATTATTTCAGAAATATCCTGACGGACGAGATGAAGACCCTGCTCAACGAGGCGGACAAAACCGTCACGGAAATGACTTCAGACTCGTCGAACTTTCCCGACCCGACCGACCGGGCCACCCAGGAATCGGACCGTAATTTCGAGCTGCGTATCCGCGACCGTGAGCGCAAGCTGATCAACAAGATCAAGGACGCTTTGGACCGCATCGAAACTGGCGAATTCGGCATCTGCGAAGAGTGTGGCGAGGAGATCGGTGAAGCACGGCTCAAGGTACGGCCGGTGACCACTCTCTGCATCAACTGCAAGATGGAAGAGGAAGAGAAGGAAAAGCGGCTTTAACTCTTTTCGATTCCGCCTCTCCCGGCGACAGGTGCGTGCAATGGAACTTCCCGCTTCCCCCATTCCGGCAGCATCAAACCAGCAGCTGACCGAACTGACGATCCTCTATCAGTTCAGCAATACCATGCTGTCCACCATCCGGCTTAACAAGCTGACCCACCTGATTCTCACTGCCCTGACCTCCGACCAGACCCGGCTTTTCGAACGAGCCATGCTCTTTCTCCGCAATGAAAAATCGGGCGTACTGCAAGGCATGCTGGCCGTTGTCCGCAACGAATCGTTCGCATTGCAAGTTGTCGGCACCGACCCCCTCACCAGCCATTGGGACATCAGCGACGACGTCATCGCCTCCCAGCGGGATGCCGAAGTTTCCCAGCGTGTCCGCGCCATACGCATCGAGGCCAACGAAAAGTGCGCCATTATCGATCGGGTCATCCGCCATCATCGCCTGTACGACAGCGGCGAGGCGCCGTGCGACACCTGCGACTGCTGCGACATCAGCGAGCGGCTCGGCCTCGCCTCCTTTGCCGTTGTCCCCCTGGTGGCCCGGGATCATTCGCTGGGCATCGTTATCGTGGACAATCCACTGACATCCAAGTCGATGAGCCGCGACTCTCTTCATTTCCTGCAGCTCATCGCCAATCAGGCCGGCATGGCCATTGAAAACTCCATGCTGTACAACCGCATCGAAAATGCCCATGCCAGCTTACGCGATGCCCGCGAAAGCCTGACCCATGGCGAGCGCCTGGCTGCCATCGGCGAGATGGCTGCCAATCTGGCCCATGAACTGAAAAACCCGCTGATCACCATCGGCGGCTTTGCCGGGCGCCTGCTGAAAAAGCTGCCGGAAGACGGTAAGGAACATCATTACGCCGACACCATCGTCAAGGAGGTTGGGCGGCTGGAGAAAATGCTGGCCGACATCCTGGCCTTTTCACGCAAGCCAACGATTTGTTACAACCGCTGCGAACTGGACGTTATTCTGCGCGAATGCCTGGAAAGTTGCGCCGCCACGCTGGAAGACCATGCCATCAGCGTTGAAACCGACTTCGACGGTGGCCCCTGGACGGTGCTCGGCGACGCATTCCAGCTCAAACAGGTTTTTCTCAATTTGGTTTTGAACGCCAGTGAGGTCATGGAAGCGGGCGGAGATCTTTCCATCGCCATGCGCATGTCAGAACTTGACAAAAATTCTGTAACGGTTAGCATAGGGGACTCCGGTGGCGGCATCCCCATCGACATGCTGCCCAGGATCTTCAACCCGTTTTTCACCACCAAGCGTCACGGCACCGGCCTCGGCCTGGCGATCGTCAACCGCATCCTGCTGAATCACAACGGCAGCATCGAGGCGGCCAATAACGACAAAGGAGCCGTATTTACCGTAACCCTGCCCCTGGCAGGGCCGCAAAGCGAATAACAATGGGGCTGTAGCTCAGCTGGGAGAGCGATGCGTTCGCAACGCATAGGTCGACGGTTCGATCCCGTTCAGCTCCACCACTCAACGGGTCTGCATGATATGCAGACCCGTTTTTCATGTCACCGGGCCGCCAGGGCCATGTTATTGTTCTTGCGCAATTTTCTCGATATTTAGTATACTTGGTCCAAGGATAAACCCGTGGACCCACTTGCCCCCACATATTCCGGCAGCCTGACGGCGATGCGACCAGAGGTGTCGGCATCTGAACGCACCGTTTCCGACACGGTCACATCTCCGCCCAAAAAAGATACGCGGGCATGGCAGGAAGCCGGTACCCAGGCCGTCAGCGACCGGGTGAGCATCGGCCAGCAGCAGGACACCCCGCCGGAATTCAGGCCGTATGGCCCTGACGGACGCACGGTTCCCCCATCAAACAGCACCATTGCCTCAACCAAAGACGTCTCTACCCCATCAACCTCTCCCCAGGCCCCAGACGATCCAGCCAACAAAGGGGCTCAATCCAAAAACGATGCGGGGCGTTCAGCCTCCGGCGCAAAACATGAGGACGATCCCCAAATACAGCAGGAAATCGCCCGGCTCAAGGCCGCCGAGGAAAAAGTAAAGGCCCATGAAGCGGCTCACAAGGCGGCCGGCGGCAGCATGACCGGTCCGATATCATATAGCTATACCCGCGGACCGGATGGGCGCAACTATGTCACCGGAGGCGAAGTGCCGATCAGCGTATCGCCCGGCAAAACCCCCCAGGAGACCGTCAGCAGAATGCAGCAGGTTATCCAGGCGGCACTGGCCCCTGCCGATCCTTCGCCCCAGGACCGTGCCGTTGCGGCCCAGGCAGCAGCCCAACTGCAGGAGGCACAACAGCAACAGGCCGAAAATTCCGGTTCAGGTACGGGGAAAGCTCCGAATACATCCTCGGGCGCCGTCACTGCGTCAAGCAACGACAGCAACTCAGCCATCCCCCCTGGGCACGGTGAACGGGACAAAGGCGCCGACGGCACAGACAACTCGCCGCGCAGCACCACAGACTCCGCGGATCGCACCCAGCCAGCAGGAGCACACGCCGCTGACGGTTTCCCCGGCACCAGCTGGCGGCGCTCAGACAGCACTGCCGCCGTGACGGCTGCTTCAGGCGCACACGCCACCGCACCGCAAGGCGCACGGCCACGCATCGACCAACAGGATATCACCACACCAGCCGGACCGTACCCCACCCCTGACAGCCTGACCGGTTTCACTCCGGCACGTCCGCTCTCCTATTTCGCCTGACCATAATGGCCGGCAAAAACATCGGCGATGAATCCATACCCGCTCTCGCCGCAAAACGTTGGCTGAAAAACCGGTGCCCCTGAAAGTGCCTGCTGGACGAATTGCTCAAAATGGTGCATTATTTCCCATTCGTCCCTTTCGATGGACGCAAGCCCCACTTCCCATGCAATGAAGGTTCGGAGTACCCGTGCCCAGCAGCCGCACCGCCCTGATATATTCACCACAATTCGGCACGTTCAGCTACGGCGACGACCATCCGTTCAAACTGCAGCGCTATCATCTGGCGTGCGACCTGATGAGTGCCTTCGGCCTGCTCACGCTGCCGAACATGGAAATCCGCGGCTGCCGTCCGGTGGACGACAGCCTGGTGCTGACGTTTCACGACCCCGAATATGTGGCCCGGCTCCAGGAATTCAGCGCATCCGATACGGCGCGAGCCGATTTTCGTTTCGGCCTGGGCGATGCCGACTGTCCGGTGTTCAAGGGATTGTACGACTGCGCAGCACTGGGTGCGGGGGCCAGTTTTGAAGCGGCCCGCCTGGTCGAGGAGGAGGGCTTCGACATCGCCTTCAATCTGGCCGGCGGCTGGCACCATGCCCATCGCGCCAAAGCCTCGGGCTTCTCCTACCTGAACGACGCCGTCCTTGCGATCAACTGGCTGGTGGCCCGTGGGCGGCGGGTAGCCTATCTGGACATCGACGCCCATCATGGCGACGGCGTGCAGGAAGGCTTTTATGACAGCGACCAGGTGCTGACCATTTCCCTGCACGAGAGCGGCATTTATTTCTTTCCCGGCACCGGCTTCGAAGACGAGACCGGCACAGGTCGCGGCACAGGCTATTCGGTCAATGTGCCTCTGCTCGCCCACACCGACGACGCCATCTACATGAAGGCCTTCGATGAAGTGGCCTATCCCCTGATCGCAGCCTTCAATCCGGACATCATCGTGACCCAGATCGGCGCCGACACCTTCAGGACCGATCCCCTCTCCCGGCTGGAGATCACCACCCACAGCTACGGCTACATCATGCGCAAGCTCAAGGCTCTCAAAATCCCCTGGGTGGCATTTGGGGGAGGGGGGTACGACCAGATGAATACGGCCCGGGCCTGGACCCTGGCTTGGGCGATCATGAACGGGATCGACCTGAACCCGCGCCTGCCGGCCTGTTTCGTGCGCCAAATCCAGCAGCTCGGCTATCCCCACCGTGTGTTGTTCGACGCCATGCACTGGGCCGAAGAGCATGAGCGCAACCTGGCGCTGGATGCGGTCGAAAAAAGCATCGGCCTGATCAGAAAAACCATATTCCCTGGTATAATTGGCAATTACGGTTCGATATCCGGCGCTTAGCGACCCCATCCGCACTTGAAGGAGCCTCATCACATGAACACCATGCCGTCCCCTACCCCCCTGGAAGGCATTCGCTATGTCACACCGCCTCCGGGCTTTGTTCTTACCGGCCGAGATGGCAGGGTGGAGATCCCCTGGGATGGCCATCCCCCCCTGCCGCTGCTGGCTGAGGATCATCCGACGGTAGCCGACAGCGGCATGCCGGATTACGATATGGTCGGCCGCGGGGTCTACCAAGCGTTGCGCCTCAACCCGGACTGCGCTTTTGCGGAGGAGTATGCCGCCCTGCTCAGGGACGCTTACCCGCACATTGTCTCCGAACTTGGCGGCCAGATCATCATGCTGGACGCCAGGGAAGTTGATACTCCCTATCTGGACCGCAAGATCACCATGCTCAAGATCATGGCACTGCTGGACCCGGCCAACGCAGGCCTGCAGCTGGAAATCGGGCGCACCTGCATGGAACGCGGTTCACGGCTGTCGAGCCTGCACCAGGCGGTCTCCAGCTGGTATGCCGCCGAGCGCCATCTCAAGCGGGCCACTGAACTGGCGCCGGATGACCATCTGGCCGCCTATGAGTACGGCGAGGCCCTTTACGTAGTGGGGCGCTATGAGCAGGCGGCCGATGTCTGGCAGCGCGTCGCGCCGCGGCACGACGTGGCCGGCCAGCGCCGCATCGAGGCCCGCATTGCGGCTATTCTGAACGGCAAGGTGCCGCTGGTGCCCCCGCTCGACTACCTGACCGCCCTGTCGGTCGCCGTTGAAGAGCATCATGCCGGACGCAACGACGAGGCTGCGGCCATCCTCGAAGATGTGCTGGCCGACCCTGTGTTTGCTGAACAGTTCCCGGTAAACGAGGTGTACTACCTCCTGGGCACCTGCTACCAGCAGCTGGGTATGCACAACGAATCAGCAGAGGCATTCAAGCGGAGTTAGTGAGCTTCCATCCGGGTACGCCGGAGAGAAACCAGAGAGGGACCATGTTCGGATTCAGCACGGCAGACTGGATTTTTATCGGTTTCATCATGATCGTCATCTTCGTCTGCGTCGCCATCAGCGACATGCGCAAACGGTAATAAACCGGACACATATACATTCGCGGGAGTCAGCATGGACGATATTGACAACGTTAACGAACAGCGCCGCCCTCTAGGCATGGTTCTGCTGGGCGGCCTCTATCTCTTTTTCTTCATGCTGACCATGTCCACCTTCGGCCACCCTTTTCCGCTCTTGGGCATCATCTTTCAGGGCAAGGCCGCAGAAACGCTGGTATTTGTAGACAGCCTGGTCTGCTTCTACCTATTTTTGGGACTGATGAAGCGCCAGACCCTCACCTGGTACCTTCTGATCGGGTACAACAGCTTTGAACTGGTGAATACGCTGACCAATCTGTTCCTGATTACCGCGGGAGAACTGGAAAAGGTCGTCGGGGTGCCGGTCGATGACCGGAGTCTCACCATTAACAATCTATCCGTAGCCGGGGCAATTATCCTGCTCACACTCTTCATTTACCGCCACAGGCCCTATTTCAACAACCACTCCCGCTACCTCTTCTGACCCTAAAGGCACAATTTTTGCAGCTAAATCGTTAATTGAGAGCAGCTAATGCAGCAAACCGGCATAACCGTCCGCATAGAAAAATTAAATAAGTCATTCAACGGCAACCATGTACTCACCGATATCGACCTCGATATCGCTGCCGGCGAAACCTTTTCCATCATCGGACCGTCAGGCACCGGCAAAAGCATTCTGCTGCGGCATATCATCGGGCTGGAAATGCCCGACAGCGGCCAGATATTCTTTAACAACGAGCCGCTGTTCGGCAACGACTTCGCGACGCCAGCACATTTTCGCAGCAGCATGGTCTTCCAATCGTCGGCGTTGTTCAACTCCCTGACCGTCGGAGAGAATGTGGCTCTCTGGCTGCGGGAACACCGCATTTACCCTGAAGGGCGCATTCTCGAGATCGTGGCCGAAAAACTGGCCATCGTGGGGATGGATGGCACACAAAATCTTCGCACTTCCGAACTCTCGGGGGGCATGAAAAAAAGGGTGGCAATTGCCCGCTCGCTGGCCATGGAGCCCGATCTGGTGCTGTATGACGAACCAACCGCCGAGCTGGACCCGGTGACGACCGATGAATTGGCTGAAACAATTCGTGCCTTGCGTACGCAAACCGGCAATACGACCATCATCGTTACCCATGACCTGAATTTTGCGCTCTACCTGTCGGACCGCATTGCCATGATGAACCGGGGAATGATCATCGAAACCGGCACACCGGCCGAGATCATTGCCAGCCCCAACCCAATCGTTCAACGCTTCATCCGCACCACGACCAAGGGGATCAGCGGCGCCTGACGCCCGGCAGGACACGAAGAGTCAACGAGTCAATGCAGCAGTTTTATCGTGCAATACAAATACCCAGTATTGCAGCAGGCGATGACATGACGGCACGATCGATAACCATCTGCATAGCGATAGTTGGCATGCTGCTGACATGTTGGCCGCTTGCATGCCAAGCCGCGACCGTGATCGCGGCCGTCATGAGCAACGACTCGGCGCGCTATCGCGAAGCGCATCGTGCCCTGGTTAAATCACTGGCTGCCCGCGGCTACACCTCCCCCCCCGTCGAATTCGTCATGCAGACCCCAACAGCCCCTGATCCGCCGTCAGTGTCTCTTGCAGTCAAGAAACTGAACGCGGTGCGGCCTTCACTGATCATTGCTTATGGCGCCCCCGCCGCCCTGACAGCCACACGCGAAACCGAAGGAATCCCTGTGGTTTCCGTCGACATCTACAGTGCCGAAAAACCTCTGGCCGGCATGTGCGGCGCCAGTTCCCGCGTCCCCCTGGTCACACTGATC
>Ga0334722_10002392_pt1 | contig 21394 bp, 20 predicted proteins | sample C3_bottom_MG_FD_207210 | JGI IMG/M metagenome (GOLD analysis project Ga0334722, IMG submission 207210) | Sediment microbial communities from Yellowstone Lake, YNP, Wyoming, USA - C3_bottom | ecosystem: Environmental > Aquatic > Freshwater > Lake > Sediment | place: USA: Wyoming | collected... | reverse complement strand
AGGTCCTTCAGGGAGTACAGGAGCGCGGGACGGCTCTTCTTGATGCCCTCGAGCCCTTTCGCGGCGAACTTGTTGCGGAAAGCGGGGGTTTTCTCGTTCAGTCCCTTCTTCCTGTCTTCATCGGTCAACTGCGGAGGGACGATGTCGAGCATGAGGCACGGGATACCGGCGTTTGCGAGGTGGGCTGCGATTCCCGACCCCATAACCCCGGCCCCCAGCACGGCTGCCCTGCGGATCTTGGGAAACATATGTCTCACCTCCAGCCAGGGATGCGGTTCGATCTAAAAATGAATGGTGATTCAGTCGTTCAGATAGACATACCGCAGGCACACCCCGCTGTCAAGGGGCGGTGGTTGTAATCCATTGTTCCCCGCCGCCCGCTGGAGCAGAATGTGACGATGCGCGGGATCTACGTACACATCCCCTTTTGCGTGAAGAAATGCGCCTATTGCGACTTCTACTCGGTCGCGGGGGACAAGGCGGCGATTGAGGATTTCCGCAGGCTGCTCGTCCGTGAGATGGACCTTTTCGCGGAGAATTTTCCGGGCGAAGCGGTCGTGCCCGCGGACACCGTCTTCTTCGGCGGGGGAACTCCGACCGTGCTTGGGGCGGAGGCGCTGTGCGGGATCCTCGCGGCGTTGAAAGAGAGGTTCCCGGTCGCGCCGGATGCCGAGGTGACTACGGAGGCCAACCCGGGCACTGTCACCCCGGAGGATTTCCGGATGCTGCGTTCGGGAGGATTCACCCGCATCAGCATCGGAGTGCAGTCGTTCCGCCAAGGGACGTTGCGCACACTGGGGCGTATACACGGCGTCGAGGAGGTCCGGGGTGCGCATCGGGATGCGCGACATGCCGGTTTTTCCTCTATAGGCATGGACCTCATCTTCGGGATCCCGGGGCAGGAGGCGACCGACTGGGCGGCCGACCTCGATATGGCCGTCACGTTCCTGCCCGCGCACATATCCGCCTATGCGCTCGCACCGGAACCGGGCACCCCTATCCACGGGGCGATCGGGCGCGGAGAATTGCGGATGCCGACGGACGATGCCGTGGCGGACATGTACGAGGAAACGCGTCGCATCCTTTCCCGCGCGGGTTATCGCCATTACGAAATATCGAACTTCTCACGCCCCGGCGCGGAATGCCGTCACAACATCAAGTATTGGCGGCGGGAAGGATATCTGGGACTGGGGCCGTCCTCCCATGGGCTTCTCTTCCCGCAGGACAAGGATCCATTCGGCATGCGCACGGCCAATCCACCCTCGCTCGCCGATTACCGTCGCGCCATCGAAGAGAAGCGACTGCCATGGGATAACGTTCATATCTGCAACAGGGAGGACGCCTGGAAGGAATCGCTCATCGCGGGGCTTCGCATGCTGGAGGGTGTCGATCTCGCGGAGATGGAAAATGTATACGGCCCTCCGCCGGAAGCCGTGCGAAGGGCCGTCGAATCACTGCTCTGCACAGGCAAGCTCAAGGAAGACGGCGGCCGGATCCGCCTGCCCGAAAAGCTGTTGTTCGTCTCCAACGAAGTTCTGCAGTCGATCGTTTAGACAACATGAAAGAGCGCTATTAGCGGTCGTGTCCGCGGTCCCCGTGCTCCCTCTCCTCCATCCTGCGTTCCCTCTGCTCCACCTTGCGCTCACGCTTCTCCTCTTTCCACTCCCCCACGCGCCTTCTGCGTTCGTCATCCCGGCGCGTCCAATGCTTCTTCAGCTGACCGTACGGTACGCGCTGCTCCCGTACGTAGACGGTCCGGTAGTCCCTGGGCAGACGGACTATCTCCACGGGAACGTAGCGGGGGCCGACGGCAGACCATGGCCCGTTGTAGGATTTTGCGCGGAACCACCGGCCCTCATTCCGCGACCACCAGCGGCCGCGGTAGAAATACAGTTCCGCCTCCACTCCCGGCGCGAAGTAGACCATGGTGCGTGGGACCACGATCATCTCGGGTTCGCGAACCACGATCGCCGGGGGACCGATGTTTACGCTGACGTTCACCTCTGAAAGCGCGGGAACCGCGGCGCAGAGCATTACCACCGCGGCGCAGGTCCCCGCCAGAAACAGGGCTGCTTTCTTCAAAATCTTCATTCGCACCTCCCTTGCGGCGGCAAGCCGCGTCGTTTTCCAGATCTTAACGACGAATATCACTTGAAACTTATCAGATGCGCCTTGAATGGACGGCTGCAACCGTAAATTATTCATTTCCCTCGGGGGACGGTTCCTCTTCGGGAACCGATTTCCCCGGGTTGTAGGGACGGTCCCTCTCGAAGGGATTCGGGATGTCGAACCACTCCTCGAGAGGCGCATTCGCATAGAACTCGATTATGTAGCCGTCCGGATCGGTTATGTAAAAACTGCGGGAGACAACGTGGTCCACCGCTCCCAGGATCTGCGCCCTGCCCTTGAGATATGCGTAGAACTCCTTCAGCGCTTCCTCGCTTTCCATCGCGAAGGCGAGGTGGACTACGCCGAGATTGCCGGCACCCGGCATCTGCGCGCGCGGACCGGCCTCGAAAAGCGCGAGGTCGTGGTGCTCCTTGTCAAGCGACAGGAAACACATTCCCGTCCGACGTCCGACGACGCGGAAGCCGATCTCGTCCGTGTAGAAACGTTCGGACCGCTCCAGGCTTCTGACCTTGAGCACCGCGTGCCCCCATCCGACGGGGCGAACCTTTCCGGGAATGGCCATTGAGGGGGAAAACCTCCTTTTGGTGTGCTTTAGATTCCCCGGCCCATCGATAGGTTGCGGAAATCAGGAAAACGGCCGGACACCATTTCCTCTATAATTACAGGATATGCGATATACGATCCGAAAACCGGAAGACAGGAACGGCCGGCCGTGGTACTTGCCCGGGATCCGCGCGAAGCTGCTCGGGTTCCTTCTGCCGCTGGTCTTCATACTCGTCGTGACCGTGGCGGTCGCGGTGATGAGGATAACGGACGCGGCAATCCAAAGGGATCTTCTGCATCGGGGAGTCGCTATCTCACGGATCGTCGCTTTCTCCGCGGGATATTCCCTCCTTTCCGGGGACCGGCTTGCGCTTGACAGCCTTGTCGCCGAAACCGGAAAAAGCTCTTCGGACATCGAGTTCGTGGCGGTGCGGGACACCGGCAACGTCATCATCGCGCACAGCCGGATCGAAGACCGCGGAAAGGCCTTCAAGGATCCCGACCGCTCGTCCAACCTTGGATCGTTTCTCGAGACCCGGGCGGACGAGGTTTCCCGGGAGGGACACGGCATGTTCGAGTTCACGACACCCGTCATGTTCGCGGGAAAACGCGTGGGGACGGCATCTATCGCCCTGTCGCAGGAAAGCCTGCTCCTGGCGCAGCGGGGCGTGGAGCGATCCGTGTTCATCACGGCGTCGGTCATTCTGGGGATCGCGCTGCTGGGGACCCTGGCGCTGGCATCCCTTATCACGACCCCCGTGAAGAAACTGTCCGCCGGCGTCAACGAGCTTGCCGGCGGACAGACGTTTCACCCGATCCCGGTCCGGGGAGGCGACGAGCTCGGAGAGCTGACCCGGAATTTCAACCGGATGGCTGAAACGATCATCGCCCAGCAGGACCGGCTCGGCGGGTACGCCAAGGATCTTGAAGAGGCCTATGTCGGAATGGTCCGGGTGATCGCGGCGTCGATCGACGCAAGGGATCCCTACACGCTCGGCCACTCGACGCGGGTCGCGCGCATCTCCTGCCAGCTGGGTCGGCGGCTCGGCTTCTCCGAGGAAGAGCTCGAGCATCTCGATAAGGCCTGTCTCCTTCATGACGTGGGAAAGATACGTACCCCCGACGACATACTACTCAAGAAGCAGTCGCTCACCGACCACGAGTACGTGGAGATACGCACACACGCCGCCGACGGCGCTGAAATACTCAATATGGCACCCTCCCTGAAACGGTACGCCCCTGTGGTGAGAGCCCACCACGAGTGGTACGATGGGAAAGGCTACCCGGACGGGAAGCGCGATTCGGAAATCCCCGTCCACGCCCAGATCATCGCGCTCGTCGACGCGTTCGATGCCATGACATCCACGCGGCCTTACAGGAAAGGGCTTTCCCCGGCGGAAGCGGTCGAGGAGATCCTCCGGTTCCGGGGGACGCAATTCTCTCCGGTGCTGACCGACGCTCTCGTCGAGATGGTGAAGGGTATGCCCCATCAGGAGGCAGCGGAATGGAAGGGTTTGGCGCTTTAAATCGGTGGGTTCTACCCGTTGCAATAATAGCCGTCATTCTCGGAGGAGGATGCGCACTTCGCGCTTCAGCGCCTTTTCCCTCCACACCCGCGGACCGCGCATATGCCCAAGGGGTGTCGGCCATGGCTGAAACGAATTACGAACGCGCGCTGGAGTTGTTCGCCGCCGCGTGGAAGGAGAACCCAGGCCATCCCGGAGTGACGAATGAATTTCCCAAGGCGCTCGCCGGGCTGAACAACAGCGCAGACGAGTCCTTCCGGCAGGGAAGGCCGGAGGAGGCCGGCAGGCGGTGGTCGTCCGCATTGCGGTTCGCTTCCCACCCGGCCGAGAAAGGAAGGGCCCTCCCGTTCGCCAAAGCGGATATCCGCGCTTCCATAGACCGCGCCTCGTCGAACCTGATGGAAAAGGGGCTCGCCGAATACCGCAAGGGGAACCTGGAAGCGGCGATCTCCACCTGGAGATCGATTCTTGCCTACGACCCGTCACACGTGGACGCCGCCCGTTCCGTCAAGACGGCAACCACGCAGCTCGAAAACCTGAAAAAGATCGATTCGCCCAAGTGATCGCGGCGGAAAGCCGCATCCACATTAAAAAGTTTAAGAACGTCCCTGGTTTTAAGTAACTTTATTTACCGCGGATGACGGAGATGGTGTACCTCTCGATGTTCATCACCTTCGCGGCGATCCTGTTCACCTCTTCCAGGGTCACGGCCTGTATCTTCTCCGGGACGCGGAACGTCTCCTCGTACCCGACACCGTATAGCTCGTTGTACATCATCTTCTCGGCGTAGGCGGAGTTGCTCTGGAGCCCGATCTCGTATGTGCCGACCATCCACTTTTTCGCCCGCTCGAATTCCTCCCGGGTGACCCCGCTCTTGCGGACGTCTTCGATCTCCTTGAGCGTGTCGGCGATCGCCACTTCCAGTTTGTCGGCGCTCGTACCCATGTAGAATGCGAAAAATCCCGGGTCGACCTGCTCGGAGGAGAACGAGGTCACCGCGTACGCGAGCGATTTTTTATCCCGCAGGTTGGTGAACAGCCGCCCGCCCTGCCCCGCGAGCGCAGACCCCAGCAGGTCCATCGCGTATTGGTCCGGATCCGTGAACCTCGCTCCGGTATAACCGATCACGAAGTGGGCCTGCTGTTTCTCACGCTGCTCCTCGCCTCGACGTATCCCCGCCTCCGCGGGGACCGGCATCGGCCCGATCGGGACGAAACCTTTCCTCTCGGGGAAATTCCCGAACGCCTTCCGGATCGCGGAAACGGCCTCGTCCGCGTCGATGTCACCCGACACGGCTATCACCATGTTCCGCGGGTCGGCCCACCTCTCATAATAGGTCTTCAGGTCTTCGCGCCCCATGCCGCGGACAGTGTTCTCGTTGCCGAGACTGTTCCGCGAATACGGGTGGTCCCCGTAATGGGTGGCAAGGAAAAGGAGGAACGCCGACTGCGTAAGGTTGTCCTTCTGCTGCTTGAGCCTTCCCAGAATCTCCAAGCGTTTTTTTTCCAGCTCCTCCTGGGGGAAGGTCGGCGACAGCAGCGACTCGGCGAAGAGGCGGAATCCCCGCTCGAAATCCTTCCGCAGGAACTTTCCCTGCATGCCGAACGAGTTCCTGCCGGAAAACCCCGAAAGGCCTGCGGCCATGTCCTCCACCGCTTCGGCTATCTGATCCGCGCTGTGCTCACTCGTCCCCTTGGTCAGCATTTCCGCGGTCATGACGGATATCCCGTTCTTCTCGGCAGGCTCGGCACGCAAACCCGCCATGAATCCCGCCTCGACGGCAACCACAGGGATGGCGCGGCTCTCCCGGACGATCACCCGGATGCCGTTCGGCAGCACCACCTTTTTCACGGCGCCCGCCTCGCCTGCCGGTTTCGCGATCTGCGGCGCCGTCGCTTCCGTCCACGCCTCCGCGGCGATCTTGCGGACCGTCTCCTCCGCAAGCCCCCCTTCGTCGCCCTTCGGGACGATGATCGACACGTTCAGCCTTTCGGGCCTTAAGTATTTTTTCGCAACCGCGGCTACATCCTCGGCGGTCACCGCGCGTATGGCTTTCAGGTACTTCCTCTCGAACGCCGCGTCGCCCAGCGTCACCTCGAAGGATCCGATGTGGCTCGCCAGCGACGACTGCGACTCCAGCGAATAGAGGAAACCGCTTTCCGTCTGCGTCTTCGCCCTGGCCAGCTCGTTCCCCTCCGGCGGAGAGGCGGTCATCCGGTAAATCTGGACGAGAATCTGACGCAGCGCATCCGCCGACTTCTTCGTCGAGCCCCTTGCCCTCACCATGAGAAGCCCCGGATCCTTCGGCGTGTAGGAACCCGCGCCGACCGAATCGACCAGTCCCCGCCGATCCTTGACCTCGCGGTAAAGCCGGGATGTATCACCGTCGCCGAGGATGGAGGAGAGCAGGTCGAAGGCGAAGACGTCCTTGTTCTTCATCGACGGGCCCGGGAAACCGATCTCCAGGTAGGCGCGCTTGGCGTCCCACTCCTGTATCTTCACGCGAACTTCCTTCTGGGGCGGCTCGGCCGGGACCTTCCTTTTCTCCATCGCGCGCGATTTCAGGGGGGAGAACGTCTTTTCGATCAATGGGCGCGCCGCTTTCGGATCCACGTCCCCGACTATCAGCAGCACCATGTTCCCCGGGTGGTAGTGCTTCGAGAAATATGAAACCAGATCCTTCCGGCTGGTTTTCCGGATCGTGTCCGCGTAACCGATCACGGGGCGGCCGTAGGGATGGACCTTGTATGCCTCCCTGAACAGCGCCTTCCACACGATCCGTCCCGGGTCGTCCTCGTTCATGCGCAGCTCTTCGAGGATCACCTCCTTCTCCCGGGCTAGCTCCCCCGCGTCGAATACGGAATTCCCGAGGGTGTCGGACAGGATCTCCATCGCGTTTTCAAGGTATCTCTTCGAGATCGTGATGTGGTAGACGGTCTGGTCGAAGGAGGTGTAGGCGTTTATCTCTCCCCCCAGGGCCTCGACTTCCCGCGCGATCTGGCCCGGCCCGCGCTTCTTCGTCCCCTTGAACGCCATGTGCTCGAGGATGTGCGACATCCCCGCGAGTTTTTCCGGCTCGCTCGTGCTGCCCGCCTTGACCCACACCTGCACCGCCACGACCGGGGAGGAGTGGTTTTCCCGGATCACCACGGTCAAGCCGTTCCGCAGCTTGTATTTCTCGATCAACTTGGTCTCCTCCGGCGCGGAAGTCGCTCCCGCCGCCAATGCCGCCAACAGGATCAAGCCGGCCATTAAAGCCGGAAATGCTTTTCGGGACACGCTTCTCTCCGACAGGAAAACTGTTTTTTTTGGGAAACGATGTACATTATAACAGGAAAGAATGGTGCGGCCGCCCTACTTCAGAATGCGGAAGAGGTTGCTGTATTCGTCGGTCCACAGATGCACGTTCTCCCTTGCCGCAAGCGGCTTTCCCGCTTTCTTCAAGGCCGGATTTCCCGCGAAACCGCGGCGGCCGGCGACAAGTATCCATGTGGAACCGTACAACCCGTCCTCCGGTTCGTCCTCGGTGTCCACCATCACGGCTTCCTTCCCTGACGACAGCGCGGCGAGCCGCACGACGGGCGGAAGGTCCAGGTACTTGTTCGACACGTGCACCGCGAGGACCCCGTCCTCCTTCAGATGGCGGAAATACACTTCGAACGCCTCCCGGGTGAGCAGGTGGACCGGGATCGAATCGCTCGAAAACGCGTCCACGGCCAGAACGTCGAACTCCCCGCCCGGCTCCCTTTCCATCGACAGGCGGGCGTCGCCCAGCACGACCTCGACTTTCGCCCCCGAGTCCCGCAGGAAGCTGAACTCCGTGCCGGCCAGAGTTACGACCAGCGGGTTTATCTCGTAGAAGCGATAGTAATCGCCGCGCTTCCCGTAGGCGGCTATCGTCCCGGCGCCGAGCCCCACCACTCCGACTCGCCGGGGCGTGCCGCGCCTGCCGGCCCGCAGCGCCAGACCGACTCCCGACGACGGCCCGTAGTAGGCGGTCGGCCGGCGGCGCATACCCTCGGAGAGGAACTGTTTCCCGTGGGTTATGGTGCCGTGGACGAGGATGCGCGTCCACTCCGTGCTGTCCTCTTCCCCGGAATCGCTCACGCTAAGGCCCCCGTAGAAGTTGCGGACGAGGAGCCGCGTGTCCCGGATGTCCTCGCGGATCTGCCACCCCAACACCGCGATCAGCGCAAGCGTGCAGAGCGCGGCGAATATAAGCACCGCGTTCCTCCATCGGCCCCAGGCGGCTGAAGGTGAGCGGAGTCTGTAGAGAACGAACAGCGCCAGCGCCGCGCAGGCGGCGATGCCTGCCGGCAGCTCGAAATATCCGCGGAACCAGTAGGGCGCGAAAAGCCCGACGAAGACGCCGCCGACGGCCCCTCCCAGGGAAACCATTAAATAATAGGAAGTGAGATGCCGCGGGTGGGGCTTCCGCGCCGCCAGTTCGCCGTGGCACACCATGCATGCGACGAACAATCCTCCCGCGTATACCGGGATCAGTATGAAAAGCTTCGTGGTCTCGTACCCGCTCGAGAGCAGGAAGCACATCCCCGCGAGCGCCGCCCCGAGGAGCGGAATATAGACGATCCGCCGGTACCGGCCTTCCCCCGAAAAGCACAGGATGAAGCTTAAGAGATACAGGCTCAAGGGAAGCACCCAGAGAAAAGGGATCGCGGCCACGTTCTGCGTGAGGTGGTTAGTTACGGCGAGCAGAAGCGTGGAGGCGCACGCCGCAAGCGCCATCCAGAGGAGCCGTACCCGGAATTCCGGCTTCTCCGCCTCCTCCGGCGACCCCGCATCGGTTCGCGACGCGCCGCTTTCCCTGCCTGCGCTCCTGAACGCCAGGATTCCGCACAACAGGCAATAGACCAGGAACGCGGCGGACCACCCCATCGCCTGGCGGTGCACGGGAAGGTAAGGCTCGACGAACACCGGATAGGAAAGCAGCCCCAGCATCGACCCCGCGTTCGAAAGGGCGAAGAGACGGTAGGGGAACGCTCCTTCATAGGTCCGGGAGTACCATGCCTGCAGCAGCGGGCTCGTGGCCGAGAGCGCCAGGTAGGGCAACCCGACCGTGGCGAACAGGAGCAGAAGGATCCGGATCGCGGGGTCCTCGGCCCCCGTCGGCTTCCACCCGGAGCCGGGCACGATCGGCAGGACAAGTATGCCGGCGGCCAGGAGCAGGACGTGGATGATGGACTGCGCCTTCGGCCGCAGATGCCGGACTGCGCCGTCCGCGTAGAGATATCCGAAGAGCAGAACCACCTGGAAGAACAGCATGCAGGTGGTCCATACGGCCGCCGAACCGCCGAACCACGGCAGGATCATCTTCGCGATGATGAGCTGCACCTGGAACAGAAGAAAGGCGCCCAGGAAAATAGTCGCTGCGAACAGGTACAGGGGAGAGGACCTACCTTCCCTTCATCCCCGGGGGGACCTTGCCGAAGAGAAAGCCCGTTCGAAGGACCGGCTTCCCGTCGAGATAGAGCTCCCCTTCTCCGCGAAGGTCCTTGATCATGTCCCAGTGGACCGCGGAAACGTTCTTCCCCCCCGACTCCGGGTATGATCGGCCGATCGCAAGGTGGACCGTTCCTCCCATCTTCTCGTCGAGCAGGATGTCCCGCGTGAAGTCGGTAACGCCCGGGTTCGCGCCGATCCCCAACTCGCCCAATACCCTGGCGCCGGGATCGGCGGCCAGCATCTCCTTGAGGATCGATTCGTTCTTTTCCGCGGAGGCCTCTACTACCTTCCCCTTCCGGAACGCCAGCCGGATGCCGGAAACCTCGCGGCCCCCGTAAATCGCCGGGAATTCATAGTAGATCTTCCCATCCGTGGAGCTTTCGACCGGAGCCGTGAAGATCTCGCCGTCCGGCATGTTGCACTCGCCCGCGCACGGAATCGCCTTGCGGCCCTTTATGGAAAAAGAGAGGTCGGTATCCTTCCCGACGATCCGCACACGCGAGCTTTTATCCATGATCCTCTTCGCACGGCGGAACATCTTCGCCATCGCCCCCCAATCCTGGTCCACGGCGCGGTAGTACAGCTTCTCGTATTCGGGGAGGGAACGATCCGTCTCCTGCGCGAGGGATTCAGTCGGAAAGTTCGTGAGCACCCAGCGGACGCGGCGCAGGACGATCTCGGAGATGGGACGCGTCGCCTTCCGCTTGTCGGCCAGTTTCTTCGGCGGGATGTGGCTCAACGCCCTCGTGTTGCCCGGGGCGACGATGACGATGTCGGCATCTATCCTTTTCGCCTCGTACAGCTTCGTCGGCGGCAGGTGGGCTATCTGCGCGTCGGATGCCTCTTCGAAAAAGATGCGCTGCGCGTCGTCGAAACCGACGGAAAAGAGCGGATGCGCACCCGCGCGCAGCACCTCGCGAAATACCGCCAGCGCCAGCGGTTTCGCCGGCTCGCCGCATGAGATACGGACGATTTCGCCCTTCTTAGCCTTCACGGAATGATTCACAAGTATGTTCGCAAGCCTTGATATCTGTTTTTCAGAGCCCATGGATCTCCCTGTCCGCCTGGTTTTTAAGCCGCAATCCGGAAGCCCCGGCTATTCCCCGCGCTTGACCGCCTCTATCGCTTCCATCATCTTCCTGGCCTCCTCCACTTTTTCGCAGGCGCGGGCCAGAATTTCCGGGTCCTTCGACTCCCGGTTGAAGGCGAAGCATGTATCAGTAAGCGCCGGGGACTGCAGACCGAGCTGGCGATTCTCCTCCAGATCCAGGTCGAGGACGCCATCCCACTTCTGGTTGTAAATGCTGTACGAGCCGACGAAGATAGCCCGGAAGGTCGACTCGATCATCTCGTAGACGTGGGTGCACCCCAGGTTCCGCGGGATGCGCTCCTTGACTTTTTTCAGGCCTCCGCGCTCGAGAACCCCGACCCCCTTCAGGGAGACCAGCATCTCCATCGGCTTCTTTTCGCAGCAGGGGTACGGGATCCGCCCCATCTTCCCGCCGATCTCCACGATGCGGAACGAATCGTCGAGGAGGATAGCCATGTTCATGTCGTGGTAATCGTCGTGCATCCGCGACAGGGCGAGCTTCTTTCCGTCCTCCAGCATGTACATCTCGCAACTGACGAGCCGGCCGAAAACCTGCTTGTGGTGCTTGGCTTGCGACGTGATCTCTTCGTAGTCCATCCGTCCCTTCCCCTTATTCCCCGGAACCCGCGAACCCTCGAAGGGTCGCCAGGTTCCTGATGTCCATCTCGAAATCGTCTTCCCCGTCCTTGGGCGTCTCCAGAACCATCGGGATCTCCCGGAACGCCTTGTGGGTAAGGATTCTCCTGAACGCCTCCAGGCCCATCTTCCCATGCCCGATGTGCTGGTGCCGGTCCACGCGGCTTCCCAGGTCGGTCTTCGAATCGTTCAGGTGCCACATGCGGACAAGCGGCATGAGTCCGCGCCGGTCCATCTCCCCGAGAAGAATATCCCATCCGGCGTCTGTACCGATATCATACCCCGCTTCGAACAGGTGCGCGCTGTCCAGGCAGACGGCCACGTCGCCGGGCGCGCCGCTGGCGTCCAGAAGCTCGCGGATCTGCTCCATCGAGCGGCCGAGCGAGTTCCCCTGTCCGGCGGTGTTCTCCAGCAGCAGGGTCACCCCCTTCGGGAACCTGCCGAACGCCCTCAGGGCCGAGGCGATCCTTGCGATTCCCGTCTCCACCGGGTCCTCCCCGCTCGATCCGGGGTGCATCACCAGGTACGGAACTCCCAGCATGGCGGCACGGGACGACTCGTCCTCCAGCGCGTACAGGGAGCGCGTCCGGACGGATTCCTTCGAGGACCCCAGATTGATGAGGTAGGCGCAGTGGATCGCGACGGTCCGCACCCCGGTGCGGGCGGTCTCGCCCCGGAACGCTGCGGCGTCTTCCTTCTCCAGCGTCTTTCCCTCCCAGCGGGTCTGCTGCTTGGAGAAGATCTGGATGACTTCCGCGCCGATCGTTTTCCCCCGCTCGGGCGCGGTGGAAACGCCCCCGGCCGTCGAGACATGGGCGCCCAGGGGTGGGAGCTTAACCCGCATTCCCGGCGTCACCCCTTCACTCTTTCGAACCGGTGGCACTGCCGGCAGTTCTTCTTGCGGAGAGGGTGTTCCTTCGTCATCGGGAACACCTTTCCATCGTCGTGGCAGGAGAAGCATTCCACATCGGTCGCTGCGGCCATGTGCGGCTCAGTCCGGCTCAGGTACCTGGGCCGCCCCGTCAGATAAAGGACCATGAGCAACCCGACGACCACGACGACCATGATGAGGAAATGGAAGTCCCTGGTCTTGATCATCCGGCTACCCCTTCGAAACGTTTTTTCGAACGCGCAGGATGCATTCTTCCTTCCCTTCGCCCCGGGTACCTTCGAAGCACAGCAGGAATCCCAGCGCGCCCTCCCATGTGCCGAAATCCACGGAGCGGGCGATTCGGCACAAAAGTCTAACATCTTCCGCCGGCAGTTCCATCTCCTTCCATTGCTCGACGAGCGGGCAGCGGGACATGGCGATCACCGCCTCCGCACCGTCCGCGGATACTATCCTGGGAGCGAACTGGTACTGCTTGACGGGATCCGGGCCGGCGAACTCCCGCGCCGCCTGCACCAGGTCCCCCGTCCGCGCGGAATGCGAATACCCCTTAAGAGATTTATCCCTGCCGTGGGCGTAGATCGCTTCGCTCATAAGCTCGACCGCCTGATCCTCGCCGAGTCTTTCCCTCAGAACGCGCAGCATGTGGGCCAGGACGGCGGCCCGTTGCTTCGTCGCCTCGGCGACCTTTTTCCCCGTTTCCGTCATTTCCACATCTCCTTCTTCCCTTTCTGCATCCAAACATCCACGGGAACACAATTATATTATCAGGAACGATTTTCATATCATTGCTTACAATATGAAAAATATATAGCAATTTTATATTTAATTTACTATACAAAGAGATGAATATATAAATCACCGGAGGGCGGATTAGGGGATGACGCCGGTTTCCGTTTACCGGGTGGATTACGTCAAAAAAACCAAGGTGAGGATCGGGATTGTGGTTGAACGCCGCAGAAGCGAACGCGGTGACAACCTGGCGGGATTACTGTTGCTTGCGAGAAAAACTTTCGCTTCTTCGCCGCAGGAAGCATTCCTCACGGCACTCGACTGGGCGGAGGCCCGGACGGCACAAGGGAGGGGAGGGCAAGCCCCCCTACCAAATGCATAGACCGGGGGGCGGGCCCTCCTACCTCGGTAGCGCTTTTCTCCCGTCGGGTCTTCAGCAGGACGCTGCTGATTTTTCCTTTCCCCGTTCCTTGTCTTTCTCCTTTCCCTTCTCCCTCTTGTCAGGCAGCGCGGCGATCTTCATGAATTCGTCCCGGATGTACTGCTTGAAGTTCTTGACGGCATGCTTGGCGGCTCCGTCCTCGGGAGACTTCCCCTCCTCCGACGGGCGAAGCAGTTCGTAATAGCGGACCCCGTTCGCCGTAGCGTACGAGCGGGAAGGGACCAGCACCGTGGGGTCGTCACCCTTTCGCGACCGCCAGACCGAACAACCTACCAGCTTGAGACCGGAAAGAAGTCCCTCCTCGAAATGGATTTCCACATCCGCCAGCCTGGATTCCGGCGTCCCGCCGTGGTTTAGCACGTAATGCACTCTCATGGCCCGACCTCCTCGTGGAGTATTTGACCCGGGAGAGGGCAAAGCGCGTGCCTATACCATCATGTGGTAGGGATCGACGTCGGCTTCCATGCGGACGCCGTGCCTGCGGACGACGTCGCGCAGGGGGTGAAGCAGCGGCGGGAAGAAATCGCCCACGGCGAACCGCTCGGGCATCTTCAGAAGGATCTGGTAGCGGTACTTGCGCTTCACGAGGGAGACCGGCGACGGCGAAGGGCCGAGAAGGTCTATCCCCGCGGCGGAAACCGGTCCGGCGAGCGCTTCCGCCACCTCCTCCGCGGCCTGGAGGACCCGGTCCGCCTTGGATCCCCATAACCGCAGGAGGAGCATCCGCCCGAATGGCGGGTAGCCAAGCGCCTCACGCCCGGCCAGCTCTTCCTCCATGAAGCCGGCGAAATCGTGCCTGGCCGCCGCCCTGATGCAGACGTGCTCCGGCGACAGGGTCTGGACGATCACCTTTCCGGGACGGTCGCCTCTCCCCGCGCGCCCAGCCACCTGCGTCAGGATCTGGAACGTCCGCTCCGCGGAGCGGAAATCCGGGAAGGAGAGGGACATGTCGGCCAGCAGGACACCTACGAGCGTCACCTCCGGAAAATCGTGCCCCTTTGCGATCATCTGCGTGCCCACCAGTATGTCCACTTCCCCGGCCTGCATCCGGGAGAGGATATCGACGTAAGTTCCCTTTCGGCGGCTGACGTCGGAGTCCAGCCGCACGACCCGTGCCTCCTTCCATCGCTTCGCCGCCCACGCCAGCAGCCGCTCGGTGCCGATCCCGACCTGGGCGAGCTTGTGGCCGCCGCATCCGGCGCATCGCTCGGGAGGCTTCGTCCTTGTGTTGCAGTAGTGGCAGACCAGTGCGTCATCCTGCTGGTGGAATGTGAGCGAGACGCGGCAGTTGCGGCAGTGAACGGTCTCTCCGCAATCCAGGCAGGTTACCGCCGGAGCGTACCCCCTGCGGTTAAGGAACAGCATCGTCTTCTCTCCGCGGGCCAGCGTCTCCTCGATGGCCGTCTCCAGCTCCGTGGAGAAATAGCGGTCGGCGCCGCGCATCGATCCACGGCCCGTAAGATCCACTATCTCCATTTCCGGGAGTTCCCTACCCCCGATCCGCTCGGGAAGGGCGAGAAGCACGGCCTCTCCCGTCCGGGTCATCCGCACCGATTCGGCGGAAGGAGTCGCCGAACCCAGCAGGACGACGGCGTCCTCCATCTTCCCCCGCAGGAGAGCGAGATCGCGCGCCTGGTACCGGATACCGTCTTCCTGCTTGTAGGCGGCGTCGTGCTCCTCGTCGACGATGAACAGCCCCGGCGCCGGGAAGGGGGAGAAGATCGCGGACCGCGCACCGACGGATAGAAATACTTCTCCGGCGCGGACCTTCCTCCATTGCGCAGTCCGCTCCGCCGGCGAGAGGCCGCTGTGCAGCACGGCCACTCCTTCCCCGAAGCGCGATGCGACCCTGCCGAGAAGCTGCGGGGTCAGGGCGATCTCGGGGACGAGATACACCGCCTGCCTGCCGGTCTGCCTGACCTGCTCGACGGCGCGCAGATAGACTTCCGTCTTCCCGGAGCCGGTGATTCCATGCAGAACGAACGCGGCGAACTTCCCCGAGGCGAGAGAGATTCCGATTTTTGAGAGAGCCGCTTCCTGGTGCCGCGTGGGGGTGATCTCCCCCGAAATGTCGGGCAGGCGCTCGGGGGTAAACACCGCAGGTTTCTCGCGCACCGCGGCGACAAGGCGCCCCTTCGACGCCAGCCTCCGTGCGACATCGGCTCCGCCGGAGATGCGCGTCTCAAGGTCCGTCGCGGATATCCCGCCGTCCTGCCGCACGGCCGCAAGGACCTGTCGTTGCTTGGGGGTCGCCGGGCCGGCGTCTTCTCCCACAGCCGGCCGGAAAACCGTCTCCGTGCGTGGCGATGAGGGGGCATCCCTGCGGGGAAGCCCACGGGGAAGAGCCGCTCGCAGCATCTCGCCGACGGGCGCCAGGCACTCGCGGGCCGCCGCGGAAAGGAATTCCAGGTGGCGGGAGGTGATGTACGGTTCCTCGTCTAGGAATGCGGAAACCTGTTTTGCCTCGCGGCCGGACAGGGACGACCCGTCCACCGTCGCGACGACCAGGCCCGTGATCTTCCTCGGCCCGAAAGGCACGAGCACGCGGACGCCGACCTTCGCGCGATCCTCCATCCCCGGGGGAACCCGGTAGGTGAACGAGTGATCTATCGGCAGCGGCACCGCCACTTCCACGAATAGCGGCGCCGGAGAAGATGGAAGAGGATTCATCCGCTTCATATTACCCCGGCTCCGTCCGGAGCCATATATACATCTGGAATCGAAGCGGCTTTCGGGCGGCGCCCCGGGATCACATATGAAAACCGAAACGGATTTCGTTAACCCGGCGTCATAACGCAAGGGATTGGAATCGCTTCCATCAATTAAGCAGACGAAAGGGGATTAAAGAGATGAAACGGTCCTCGTTGATTCTACTGCCGGCTCTCATCCTGTTATTGGCCCTCCCGGTTTCCCCCGCGATCGCGGGGGGAAAGGAGACAGCGCGGGTGGAAACCGCCAACGATGTGATGAAGAAGGTCATGGGAATTCCGGAGAAGCAGATCCCGCCATCCCTCCTGGCCAACGCCCAGGGAATCGCCGTCATCCCCGGGGTCATCAAGGTCGGATTCGTGCTGGGCGGGCAATACGGTCACGGCGTCCTATCCATCCGGGACAAGGATGGCACATGGAGCAACCCGGTATTCATCACCCTCGCGAGCGGCAGCGTCGGATGGCAGATAGGCGCTCAATCCACTGACTTCATCGTCGTCTTCAAGACCCGCAAGAGCATCGATGGCATCCTTAAAGGGAAATACACGCTGGGAGCCGACGCGGCTGTGGCTGCGGGACCGGTGGGAAGGCACGCGGAGGCGGCGACCGACGTGCAGCTCAAGGCGGAAATCTACTCATACTCCAGGAGCCGGGGGCTTTTCGCGGGAATTTCCTTGGAAGGTTCCTCTTTGCAGGTCGATGACAAGAGCGACGAAGCGTTCTACGGCAAGGGTGGAACTCATCCTTCCGATATCATCGACGGCAAGAATGTGAAAACACCGGCCGCAGCGGCGATGTTGAAGAAAACTCTTTCGAAGTACGCTCCCGCGGGGAAGAAGTAAGGGCGGAATCAAGCAGGCAACACGAGGGGTATCGATCAAAAGCCCCTGCCGACTGGCAGGGGCTTTTTTATTGGATGGAAATCCATATGAAAAAAGGTGGTGGAGGAGAAGGGGATTGAACCCTCGACCCCCACGTTGCGAACGTGGTGCTCTCCCAGCTGAGCTACTCCCCCACCTGAAGGTCAATATTTTCCACGATTCGGCGCCCGGTGTCAAAAATATTCGGGACGCCCTGCGCTCTCCTTCACGATGTGGCAGCCGAGTTCTTAGGAACGTCCCGGTTCTGAGGTCTGCGGCAGTGCCGCTCCAGGCGCGAAAATGAGGTTTTTCCGGGTATAGAAAACCGGGCCACGGCGGATAGCGAATGAGGGTGCGCGATGAAATTTCTTTTACGGATTCGCTATTTTTCTGTTGACACGCCTTCCCACAATTCTTAATATTTGGATAGATTACTAAACGGGAGGTTTAATAAACCGTATTGATCGACATAGGGGCAAGGATCAAGCACCTTCGGCAGATCAACGGACTTGCCCAGGCCGACCTCGCAGAGAGGGCGGGCCTCACCAAGGGTGCCATCTCCCAGATCGAGCGCAATCACACTTCTCCCTCCGTAGCCAACCTCCTCGAAATTCTCTCCGCCCTCAACGAGACGCCCTCCTCCTTCTTCGCCGACGACGACGAGGAGAAGGTGATCTTCCGGAAAGCGGAAGCCCTTACCTCGGATGTGACCGGATACGTGTCGTTCGAAACGCTCATCCCCAAAAGCCGCTACCGCTCCATGGTCGCCTACCGGGCGGGGATCAAGCCCGGCAAGGAGACGCCGCTCGAACCGGCGCAGGAAGGGGAGAACTACGTGTTCGTCCTTTCCGGCCGGATGGGCCTGCGGCTGGGGAACGCCACGTACCTTGCGCGCAAAGGCGAGAGCCTGTACTTCTACGCCGAGAAGGAGTTCGCCTTCTCCAACAAGGGCAAGGCTCCCGTCGACTTCCTCTGGGTGAAAACGAGTGGGCGATAAATTCGGGCGGAACCGGGCAATTCAACCTGCCGATGTAGAGACGACGAGGAGGACATGGAAACAAATCTTGGTGACGACTCAGTCCCGCTGAGTAACGGCCCGGGAGGCCGGAATCCCGTAGGCCTGCCATGGCCGCAGGTTACCCGGGAACAGTGGAACGACTATCACTGGCAGCTCTCCCACCGCATCACCTCCATCAAGGAACTGAAGGGGCTGCGCTACTTCTCCCCCGAAGAAGCCGCCGTCCTCAACCGCGTGAACGACATCTACCACCTCGGCATCACCCCTTACTACCTCTCGCTCATCCGTTTCGACGACCCCGCCGATCCGATCGCGCTCCAGGCGATCCCCCGCACCGAGGAGTACTTCGGCATGTCCGTCGGTGAAGACGACCCGCTGGACGAAGAGAAGGACAGCCCCGTGCCGGGCCTCACCCACCGCTACCCCGACCGCTGCCTCATGGTGGTGACCAACTTCTGCTCGATGTACTGCCGGCACTGCACGCGGAAGCGGATCTGGGCTCTGGGCGAAGGGGCGAAGACGGAATTCGAGATGAACAAGATGTTCTCATACATCAAGCGGCACGAGGAGATCCGGGACGTCATCATCTCCGGCGGCGATCCGCTCACGCTGCCGACCCAGCGCCTCGAATACATACTGAAGGGCCTGCGCAAGATCCCGCACGTGGAAATCATCCGGATAGGAACCCGCGTGCCTGTGGTCCTCCCGATGCGCGTCGACGACGAGCTGTGCGCGATTCTCGAAAAGTACGGTCCGATCTGGGTCAACACGCAGTTCAACCATCCCCGCGAGATCACCGAGGATGCGCGCCGCGCCTGCGAGCGGCTGCTCAAGGCCGGCGTCCCCGTGAACAACCAGACGGTGCTCCTGAAAGGCGTAAACGACCATCCTGAGATCCTTCGCCGCCTCAACACGCAGCTCCTCCGGGCGAAGGTCCGCCCCTACTACCTTTTCCAGTGCGACCAGGTGCGCGGGCTTGAACATTTCCGCACGCGCCTTTCCAAGGGTGTGGAAATCATGGAGGCGCTGCGCGGGCACACCTCCGGCCTGGCGATCCCCACATTCGTTGTGGACGTCCCTGGAGGCGGAGGAAAGATTCCGCTCATGCCCAACTACATCCTCTCGATGGGAGAGAAGAGAACGATCCTTCGCAACTACGAGGGGATCATCGTCAGCTACGAGGAGCCGCACGAAGACGGGCGGCCGTCGGCGCTGCCGGAAACGGAGGGGCTGCCGCCCCGGCAGGATGTGTACCGGCTGATGACCGGAGAGGTCAAGGCGCTCATCCCCGCGGGCAACGAGCGGATGGCCCGGAGAAGGAGACGGTGCGAGTCGGCCTCTCCTACAACGTAAAACCGGCACATTCTCCCGCTCATCTCCCTGAAGACGCCTTCGAGGAGTACGACTCAGAGGCGACTGTCGGGCACATCTGCAACGCCCTGGCAACACTCGGTCACGAAGTCGTCCGGCTCGGCGCGGGCCCCGGAATCATCGACGCCCTCCGGCAGCATCGTCCCGACATCGTCTTCAACATCGCGGAAGGGGAAGGCGGCCGGTGCCGCGAGGCGCACGTCCCCGCGCTGCTGGAGATGCTGGGGATCCCGTACGTCGGCTCGGACCCTCTCACCTTAAGCGTCACGCTCGACAAGCCGGTCGCCAAGCGGCTGGTGGCGTCGGGTGGATTTCCCACCCCGGGATTTCGCACGTTCCGGTCGGCCGCCGCGTTTGCCGCCGATGGGCTCCGCTTTCCCGTGATAGTGAAACCAGCGTTCGAGGGATCCAGCAAGGGGGTGCGGCTCTCCTCGCGCGCCTCAACACCCGAGCAGGCGCGTGAGATGGTGAAGTTCGTCACGGAGACATACCATCAGGACGCCATCGTCGAGGAGTTCGTAGCCGGCCCCGAAGTCACCGTGGGGATCGTGGGCAACGCGGAACCGAGAGTGGTCGGCATAATGGAGATCGCGCCGAAAAAGGTGCCGAACGAAGAGTTCGTCTACTCCCTCGAGGTCAAGCGCGACTGGGAAAACCAGGTGGAATACCGCTGTCCCCCGCCGTTCCCCGCCGGGGCGATCGCCGAGATCGAGCGGTGCGCCGTGGGGATCTACCTGCTGCTCGGGTGCAGGGATTTTTCCCGCATCGACTTCCGGATCGACGGCTCGGGCGTCCCGCAGTTCATCGAGTGCAATCCGCTGCCGGGCCTTTCCCCCGGCTACGGCGACCTGCCGATCATGGCCGACCGGATGGGGGTATCATACCTTTCCCTGATCTCCGAGATCCTTTCCCACGCGCTATCGCGGCGGGAGGTCCACGGCCGATGACCCCCATGGAAATCACCGGGAAGAAGATCGCCGTGCTTTACACCTCGGTGGAAGAGTCGTTAGCGGGGGTCGTGGACCCCAAGATGCGGGAAAGCATGGACCTTGCCGTGAGCGCCCGGACAGTCACCGATGCGCTCGACAGCCATGGCATCGCCGCGCGGTACTTCGCGTTCGGAAAGGACATCGTCGCGCTCGCGGAATCGTTCCGCTCCTTCGGCGCGGACGCGGTGTTCAACCTGAGCGAATGCCCGCTGAACTCGGCGCAGAAGGAGCCGCACGGGGCCGCATTCCTGGAGCTATTGAAGCTTCCCTACACCGGGAACGGACCGATGGCCCTGGCGATATGCAACAACAAGGCGCTCACCAAGCGGATCCTGTCCGCCCACGGGATGGCGACTCCCGCATTCTGCCTTTTGGCCGCTCCTCCCCGGCGCCGCTCGGGGCTTTCGTTCCCGGTCATCGTAAAGCCGGCCAAGGAAGACGGATCAGCGGGGATCACGGAGGACAGCGTCGTCGACGACGAGGCCGGTCTCAAGGAAAGGGTCGCGCACATCGTGGAGAAGTACAACCAGGAAGCGCTCGTCGAGGAGTACGTCGGGGGGCGGGAATTCAACGTGGCGGTCCTGGGCAACGGCACGGCGGAAGATCCCTATCGCGCCCTTCCCCCCGCGGAGCTCGTCTACCGGAACAGGAAGTGGCGGATCTGCTCCTTCGAGTCGAAGTGGGACCCCAGCCACCCTTCCTTCACTGAGATCGCTCCTCAATGCCCCGCGGAAATTTCCGACGGAATGCGTTCGCGCCTTATGGGGATGACGATCGAGTGCGCGCAAATCTTCGGGCTGTGCGGCTACTCCCGCGTCGACTTCCGCACCAACAAGAACGGTAAGCTGTACATCCTGGAGGTGAACCCCAACCCCGACATCTCTCCCGACGCGGGGCTTGCCCGCGCCGCGCGGACGGGAGGGCTTTCCTACGAGGCGCTGGTCCTGGAGATCCTGCGCTTAGGTCTGGCCCGGGGGGCACGATGACGAAAATCCG
>Ga0334722_10002391_pt1 | contig 21397 bp, 19 predicted proteins | sample C3_bottom_MG_FD_207210 | JGI IMG/M metagenome (GOLD analysis project Ga0334722, IMG submission 207210) | Sediment microbial communities from Yellowstone Lake, YNP, Wyoming, USA - C3_bottom | ecosystem: Environmental > Aquatic > Freshwater > Lake > Sediment | place: USA: Wyoming | collected... | reverse complement strand
GTTCGGCTGCGCAATTTGACAACAGTAAATTGCCTGCTGGTGCGTCACGTCAAGCAGAAGGACGGCATTTTCAGGAGATCGGGCGATATGTTGATCTGGCTCACCAACGATGCATACAAAGTGCCGGTGAAGGTAGTCACGACTTCCCCGGTGGGAAAGGTGACCGTTGAACTGGTGGCGGCTGAAACGCAGCAGTTCGACCGCCCCGGCTCACAAAATGGTTCCCGCTGATGCCGGATTCTGCTAAAAATAACCTTCCATGAAAAAGATGATCCGCTACATACTGCTGGCTATTGCCGCCTATTTCGCCTATATCGGCATCTCCTTGGCGCTGCTACAGCCGGTGTCCGACCTGGCCGACAAAAAATTCACCACCACCATCCAGGTCAAGGACTGGCAGGGTGAGTACCATCCTTTGGTGGTCGGTCCCAGAAACCGCCACTGGACCCCCTCGGGTCGTATCCCGGCTGAGATGAAATGGGCGGTCATCCTGGCTGAAGACGCCAACTTTTACCAACACGAGGGCTTTGATGTCAAAGCCATCAAAGAGGCGATCAAGTATGATCTGGAGAAGAAAAGCCTGAAACGCGGCGCCTCCACCATCACCCAGCAGACCGCCAAGAACCTGTTCCTGTCGCGGGAAAAGACCGTCACCCGCAAGCTGAAGGAGATCTATCTGGCCTACCGCATGGAGCAGGAGCTGACCAAGGGGCGGATCATCGAGCTGTACCTGAATGTGGTGGAACTGGGTCCGATGGTCTATGGCATCGGTCACGGCGCCCGCTACTACTTCGGAAAGCCGGCTTCGGCGCTCACCCCCCGGGAGTGCGCCTTCCTGGCCGCCATGCTCCCCGGACCGCGGGTCGCCTACAACCCCTACAAGAATCTGGGCAAGGTGCTGAAGCGCTCGGACATGATCCTGCGTCTGCTGCGCCAGCGAGGGGTCCTGGGTGAGGCCGAATACCAGGCCGCCCTCTCCTCGGAACTCAACATTGCCGGCATGCAGCGCAAGGTGGACCAGAGCGTGAGTGTACCGCCGGTGTTTACTTCATCCTCGTCCGCCCGCAAGGAGCCGGAGGCTCAGCCGCCGGCGCAGGAACAGGCTACGGAACAGACATTGCCGGCGCCGAAGACCGATACGGGTCCGGAACCGGCCCTGGAGAAGAAATGAGCTGCACCCCTGAAAAAACCGACCTGAAAAACCTGACCCTGCCGGATCTGGAGTCCTTTCTCAAAGGGAAGGGGAAGGAGCGCTTCCGCGCCACCCAGATCTTCAAGTGGATCTTTCAGCAGGATGCCCATACCTTCGAGGAGATGACCAACATCTCCAAGGAACTGCGCCGAGAGTTGGCGGAAACCGCCTGCATCAGTCAATTGGAGCCGGAAACGGTCGAGTGCGGCAGTGACGGCACCCGCAAGTACCTGTTCAATCTGGGGGACGGCAACGGTGTGGAGGCGGTGCTGATCCCGATCGAGGGGCGCAACACGCTCTGCATCTCGTCCCAGGCCGGCTGCGCCATGGGGTGCGAGTTCTGCCTTACCGGCACCTTCAAGCTGACCCGCAACCTGACGACCGCCGAGATTGTGAACCAGATCATGGCGGTCAAGCGCGACTTGTTGCACAATCCGGTTTCCCAGGCAACTATCGCGGAGCATGTCTACGGGGACAGTGATGAGCTCGACGACAAGGACGACGCCCAACCGTCGTCACCGGACGCCATTCGCAACATCGTCATGATGGGCATGGGGGAGCCGCTGCACAATCTGGACAACGTCATCCCGGCCATCAGGATCATGATCGACGGCAACGGCTTGCAGTTCTCCAACCGGCGGGTAACGGTCTCCACCTGTGGCCTGGTGCCGGAGATGCGGCGATTGGGCGAGGAGGTGCCCAACGTCAACCTGGCGGTGTCGCTCAATGCCACTACCGACGCGTTGCGCGACCGGATCATGCCGGTTAACCGGCGCTACCCGATCGCCGAACTGCTCGGTGCCTGCAAGGATTTCCCCAAACCGGGGCGGCGCAAGGTCACCTTCGAGTATGTCATGCTGGGTGGGGTGAACGACTCTCTGGAGGACGCCAAACGACTCTTGCGACTGATCAGCGATATTCCCAACAAGGTTAACCTGATCCCGTTCAACGAGCACGAGGGGTGCGGTTTCAAGGCGCCGACCCAGAAGGCAATCGATGCCTTTCATAAGTACCTGATCGACCGCAACGTGACCGTAATTACCCGGGACAGCCGCGGGGGCGATATCTCGGCGGCCTGCGGGCAGTTGAAGGGGAAACTGGAGAAGAAGTAGTGATGAAAACCTTTTGCAACCGGGATGAATAGGATGGACGCAGATACCATCAAGCCGTAAAGGAAAAAGACTTTATACCAAAGGGGTTGCTTGTATCAGCTGTTATCTGCGTTCATCTGCGGTTTAATAACAGGTTAAGGATAAACAGGTTGAAACAGAGAAGGCCCCCCTGCCGTTCAAGCAGGGGGGCCTTTGTCTGTTTCTGCAGAGTGACGTTACGCCTGCGGGCGCCGGCTGTTGCGGTACTCGATCACCGGGTCCTGACGCGTTGTGCGGCGCGGCCCGCCGGACGGCTTGCCGGAGTTGCCCCAGGATTTGCCCTGGCCGGACTTGGTGTCGCTGCCCGGCTTGCCGAACTTGCCGAATTTGGCGCTGCCGCCGGGGCCGCTCTTGCGGGCGCCGCCGGGGCGGCTGGAAACCTTGCGCAGGGTGGTGGTCGGTTCCAGGCCGTCGATCTTGGCCTCGGGCAGTTTCTTGCCGATGAAGCGCTCGATGCGCTCCAGGTAGTTCAGCTCCGATGCCGAGGCAAAGGAGATGGCGACACCGTTGGCGCCGGCACGGCCGGTGCGGCCGATGCGGTGGACATAGTCCTCGGCAAAGCGGGGCAGGTCGAAGTTGATCACGTGGCTGACGCCACTGACGTCCAGGCCGCGGGCCGCCACGTCGGTGGCGACCAGCAGGCGGATCTGGCCCCGGCGCATGCGCTCGATGGTCTTGTTGCGGGCGAACTGGTTCATGTCGCCGTGCAGAGCGGCAGCCTGGAAGCCGTTGCGGGTCAGCTCGCGGGAAAGTTCATCGGCATCGCGCTTGGTGGCCGAAAAGATGATGGCGCGGGTCAGCTCCACATCCCGAACCAGGTGATCCAGCAACTCCTTCTTGTGGTTCAGGTTGTCGGCCACATGCAGGCGCTGTTCGATCAGGGCATGGTTGTCGGTGCGCACGGCCAGCTCGATCCTTTTCGGGTCTTTCAGCATCCGCTCGGCCAGCTTGGCAATGGCGCCCCCCATGGTGGCGGTAAACATGACGGTCTGACGGTTGGAGGGGGCCCGGGCGATGATCTTTTCCATATCCTCGCTGAAGCCCATGTCCAGCATACGGTCGGCTTCGTCCAGCACCAGCAGTTCCAGGCGATCCAGGCGGACGCTGCCGCGCTCCAGGTGATCCAGCAGGCGTCCCGGCGTGGCGACGATGATGTCCACCGGGGCGGAAAGCAGGCGCAGCTGTTCACGATAGGGCATGCCGCCCAGCAGGGTGCCACAGCGCGGCCTGATGCCGCGGCCGTAGCCACGGGCGGCGTCCATGACCTGACCGGCCAGTTCGCGGGTCGGTGCCAGCACCAGGATGCGCGGCCCTTTGCCGGGGATGGCGGACTTGACCAGCAGACGCTCCAGCGCAGGGAGCACGAAGGCGGCGGTCTTGCCGGTACCGGTCTGGGCAGTGGCGATCAGGTCGTGGCCGGCCATGACCAGCGGGATGGATTGTGCCTGAATGGGGGTCGGGGTAGTGTAGCCGCAGGCGGTCACGGCGGTGAGGATGGTCGGGTTGAGGCCCAGTTCTGCAAACGTCATGAGAATTCCTTTTCCTTGGGGGTGTGAGGGAACAAGCACACACGGGCCGCGGAATCAACCTGATGATTCCTGGACAGGACGACAGTGCCGTGTGGGCAGACGGTTAATCTTCGCCTGCCAGACGGTCTGCGTGAACTCAATTCGGATTGAATGCAGGAGGGCAGAATGCGATGATCAAAAGAAAAACGGCGGACACCGTGCCGCCGTTTGCGTGAAGTCTATCCAATACCATACTGGTGTTGATATGGAATAGCAAGTAAATTAATGAGGTTCACCCCTTTTATTTGTTGTGCCCTTTTCCTTTGCCCTTGCCTTTACCCTTGCCGCGCGGTTCGTCGCCCCCAGGAGTGCCGGTCAGGGCAAATTCGCCCCGCTTCAGGGCGTGAAATTCAGCCGATCCCGGCTTGATGCCCAGCTCCTTGGCCATGACACCCCAACCGGCGCCATGTTTGGCCTTGTAGGTCTGTACCACCACGTCGGTCGGCTGCCGGGACATCTGCCCCAATTGAAACACCATGAAGGCATCGGCCGGTTCCCGCACCGACTGGATCACGGTCTGCACCTGGGGAACCGGCACCCCGAACTGGGCGCTCACCTTGGCGGAAAAGCCGGGCAGATCGGCCCTGGCCTGGATGTTCAGGCTGGAGAGGAAATCGTCGAGGCCGGCGACCGCTGTGCCGCAGAACAACATGAGAGAAACCAGGACAAACAGTGATGTGCGCATGGAAGGCACCTCCGCGTTTTTGTGAAATAATGCCATATTATCGGACGTTGGCAAGCTAATATCTATTGAACTTTGCAGCCAAAACCCGTAAAGTTTGCGTCGCACTCGAATGTGAAAGGACGTGACACATGGCGGAAACAGCGATCGGGGTTATCGGCGGCAGCGGCTTGTACGAGATGGAGGGGTTGGAAGCGATCGAGCGGGTCAAGGTGGAGACCCCTTTCGGCGAGCCTTCCGACGAGTATGTTACCGGGATGCTGAATGGCGTCCGTATGGTCTTTCTGCCCCGGCACGGGCGCGGCCACCGTTATCTGCCGTCGGAAGTCAATTATCGGGCCAACATTTACGGCATGAAGAAACTCGGAGTGGAGCAGATCATTTCCGTGTCCGCTGTGGGCAGCCTGAAGGACGCCATCGCCCCGGGACATATCGTCATTCCCGACCAGTTCTATGATCGCACCAAGGGGATCCGCAAGGACACCTTCTTCGGTGACGGCGTAGTGGCGCACGCCGGTTTTGCCGACCCGGTCTGCCACACCCTGTCGGATATCATTTTCAATGCCGCCCAGCAGGCGGGGGCCACGGTCCACAAAGGGGGCACCTACGTCTGCATGGAGGGGCCGGCGTTTTCCACCCGGGCCGAATCCTTTTCCTATCTGGGGCTGGGCGCCGCGGTGATCGGCATGACCAATCTGACCGAAGCCAAACTGGCTCGGGAGGCGGAGATCTGCTATGGTATCATCGCCCTGTCCACCGATTACGACTGTTGGCACGACTCCCACGACGACGTTACCGTCGAGGCCATCATCGCCATCATCCACCAGAATGTGGCCATGGCTAAAAACATCATCCGCCATGCGGTCGCCGCCATCGGCACGAAGCGCACCTGTCCCTGTGCCAGCGCCATGCAGTACGCCATTATCACCGACAAGTCGGTCATACCCTCTGAGACGAAGCAGAAGCTGGCGCCGCTCGTCGGCAAATATTTGTAAGGAGCTTTTTCATGAGTATAGTTGTTGTCGGCACCGTGGCCTTTGACACGGTAGAAACCCCCTTCGGCAAGGGAGAGAACGTCCTGGGAGGCTCGGCCACCTATTTTTCCACGTCGGCCAGCTTCTTTACGGATGTGTCGCTGGTGGCGGTGGTGGGCGAGGATTTCCCCGAGGAGCATGTTCAGTTCCTCCATTCTCGGGATATCGATACCGCGGGTCTCCAGCGCATCCCGGGCAAGACCTTTCACTGGACCGGCCGCTACGGCTACGATCTGAATGAGGCCCAGACCCTGGACACCCAGTTGAACGTGCTGATGGAATTCAAGCCGGACCTGCCCGCCGCCTACCGTGACGCCGACTACCTGTTCCTGGCCAACATCGATCCCGAACTGCAGATGGAAGTGCTCAAGCAGGTGCGGCAGCCGAAGCTCGTGGCCTGCGATACCATGAATTTCTGGATCACCTCCAAGCCGGAAGCGTTGAAACAGGTGCTGCAGCAGGTCGATATCGTGGTGATCAACGAGGGGGAGGCGCGCCAGTTCACCGGCCAGTCCAACCTGGTCAAGGCCGCCCGCGAGATCATCGCCTTGGGGTGCAAGCGCCTGGTGGTCAAACGTGGCGAGTACGGCGTGCTGATGTTCACGGCCGACTCCGTATTTGCAGCGCCGGCATATCCGCTGGAAGAGGTGTTCGATCCGACCGGGGCCGGTGATACTTTTGCCGGCGGTTTCATGGGTTATCTGGCCAATACCGGTGACCTTTCCGAGGAGGGCATCCGCCAGGCCATCGTCTTCGGATCCGTAATGGCCTCTTTCAATGTGGAGGATTTCAGTCTCGACCGCATGAAGCGCCTGGAATACCGGGAGATCGAGGCCCGCTACAAAAGTTTCAAGTCACTGACCAATTTTCGGGATATAGCACCGCTCCATTAAGCGCTTGTGTTGACATTGCAGGGGCTATTTGTTAGCGTCTTCCGGCAGCCGGCATCAGGCTTGGAGACCGTTCGGCCACACTCTCCGGATAGATGGGAACGCCATGACACACCGTCTGATTCATATCACGCTTCTGCTTGCCCTTGTCCTGACGACAGGGTGCAGTTCCAGCCGCATGGAGACCAAGCCCAATCCGGCATCCTATCACTATCAGATGGGGCTCTCCTACCTGGGAGAGCGCAACTACACGTCAGCCCTGGTGGAACTGACCGAGGCGGAAAAGCTCGATCCCGAAAACCCGGAGCTGCTCTACAACCTGGGCATGGCTTTTCTGGGCAAGAAGCGCTTTGATCTCGCTGAGCAGAAACTGCTCAGGGCGGTGATGCTCAAGCCGAACTATTCGACGGCCCGCAACGACCTGGGTGTGGTCTACCTGGAAATGAAGCGTTGGGATAATGCCATCCAGCAGTTCAAGATCGTCAAGAGCGATATTTTCTACGCCAACAGTGAAAATGCCGCCATCAATCTGGGGCTGTCCTATCTCGGCAAGGGAGACTATCCCAACGCGCTGGAGGAGTTGCGTGCCGTGGTGGTATCCAGCCCGCGCAATCCGGTGGCCAGGCTCACGCTCGGCCGGATCTGGTTTGCCATGGACAAGGTTGAGCAGGCCATTGCCGAGTATCGCAAGGCGCTTGAGATATACAAAGAATACGGCGCGGCCCATTATTACCTCGGACTGGCGCTTCTCAAGCTGAACAATACCGAGGCGGCAAAAAAGGCTTTTAAAGAGGCTGTTCGCATTATTCCCGATTCGGAGCTGGGGCACTCCTCCCTGGCATATCTTGAACTGCTCAAGTAAGCGAGGCCCGCTTGTCCACGTGTGAACAAAACCTCACGGATTCGGCTGCCAGCACTCCCGGCGCCATTCTCAAGCGCTGTCGCGAGTATCATGGCATCTCTCTCGACGAAGCCGCCGAGGCTACGAAAATCGGCAAAAACTATCTGCGTTCATTGGAGGACGATCAGACCAAGGATTTTGCCAACCTGGCCTATCTGAAAGGCTTCTTGCGCATTTATGCGACCTATCTCGGGCTGAATGCCGACGATATGATGCGGCTGTACGACAAGCAGACGAACCCCCAGGGGAGCAGACGCCAGGAAGCGGGCACCGACGAAAGTACTGGCAGACCCCGGTGGCGACTGTCGCTGCAGAAGCTTTTGCTGCCGGCCGTGTTGTTGGTGCTCATGGTGGTGACCGCCGGCATTATCAACCACTCTCGCCAGCAGCCACAGTCTTCGGCGCCGCCACCAGCGACTTCGGCGGCGCCCCACGTGTCAGCAACGGTGCAACAGCGTCAGAGCAGCAGCCGAGCCGCTGCCACGGAAAAGAAGCCGGAAAAACCTGACGACCAGGAGGTGAAACGTGAAGCCCCTGTGTCGGAGAAGCCCGCTCCGCCGCCGGCACGCATGCCTGAGCCGTCCAAAGGGCTGATAGTCCGTCTGAAGGTGGTGCAAAACGGCACGCTGACCGTGACGATTGATGGAGGCACCCCCCAGAATTATGACCTGACGATCGGTGATGTCATTGAATGGAAGGCGGAGAAACGCGTTGTTCTGGACGTCTCCAATGCCGGCGGTGTTGAAGCCGAGGTCAATGGCCGAGCGGTCAAACCGTTTGGGGCGGCGGGCAAGCCGGCCAGCGTCGTGCTTGACGCGGAAAACACGCAATAACACCTTCTGGCGCACCATCCCTGCCTACCGTGGAGTGAAACATGCAGATAGCAGCCCGCTGCAGAAAATGCGGCAAAGTCATGAGCAGCCAGCGCATCGACAATTATCGGGTCAAGATGACCTGTTCCTGCGGATTTTCCGACTTTCGTTCCCAAACTGAAAAGATCAAGACCGTCAACCCCTTCTACCACAAGGCCAGCTTTACCCCTTTCGTGGAAAGCGAACGGGGAAAAATGGTGCTGACCATGCAGCGCGCCAATCGCGAGCACATGGAAATCATCTCGCTCGAAGAGATCAGTATGCTGGTCTCGTCGGATTTTGATCTGGGCGAGGTGCTGCAATCGGTGGCCACCAAGCTGGCCTGCCAGCTCAACGCCAGCGTTTGCAACATCTATTTGCTGGAAGATGAGGAGTTGGTGCTGACCGCCACCTACGGTTTCAGCCAGGACAAGATCGGGGCCATCCGGCTCAGAATCGGCGAAGGGATCACCGGAACGGTGGCCAGGGATATGCAGCCGATCAACCTCTCCAAGGCGTCCCAGGATCCCCGTTACAAGGTGTTTCCCGAGCTGAACGAGGAGAGGTACAATTCCATGCTCTCCTTCCCCATCTGCGACAAGAAGGATATCTTTGGGGTCATTAATGTGCAGACCACATCCATGCGCACCTTCCCCGACGATGAAATCTATTTCGTGTCCATCATCGCCAACCTGATTCTTTCCGCCATAAAACTGCGCCGGAAAATCGCCATCGGCCGAACGGCCGAGAAAAACCCCACCGCTTCTTGACAGGCACCCGCTCCGTGCTAGACTGAATTTACAGTTCACGCGGGGAGCAGACGGTGGCAGAACAACTTAAGCGCATACTGGTGGTGGATGATGAAGAGAACGCCCGTATTGCGCTTTCCAAGATTCTGTCCCGCGAAGGGTACGAAGTTGCGTCGGCCGGCAACGGTTTCGAAGCGCTCAACTATTTGCGGGGCAAAGAGGTCGAACTGATCATCACCGACATCAACATGCCGGAGATGAACGGTTTGGCCTTTTTGCGCGAGCTGAACCGTAGCCACCCCTCCAGCAATGTGATCATGATCACCGCCTATGGCGAAGTGGAATCGTACATCGAAGCCATGAATCTGGGCGCCTTCGAATATATCAACAAACCGGTGAAAATAGAGGAACTGAAGAAAATTATCGGCAAGATTTTCCGCTAGTCGCCTGCTATACTGGAAGCAAGGAGAAGTGCTATGAAACCGTTTGAAAAGATCCTTATTGCCATCGATTTTTCGGAGAACTCCGATTATGCCTTTTCCTACGCGCTGATGCTGGCCAGGCAGTTCGATGCGCATCTGACGCTTTTGCATGTGATCAACGAACCGGTCGACCTTCGCGGCTTCTACGTGCCGCACATCTCCTTCGAACAGCTTGAAAAGGAGATCGAGGAAGGTGCGGAAAAAATGCTCGCCACGTTCTGCCGCGACAACTTGGGCAATTTCAGCAACTATGCCACTGCCATCGTCACCGGCATTCCCTACGAAGAGATCATCCGTACCGCCGGTGAGGTGGGTGCATCACTGATTGTACTCGGTACCCATGGCCGGACCGGCCTGGATCATCTGATCTTCGGCAGCACGGCCGAGCGGGTTGTCCGCAGCGCCTCCTGTCCGGTGCTCACGATTCGGCTGCCGCATGATCACTGACCCGGCCGGCAGCGGAACTCACGTGCGCGTACCATGACCCCCCAGCCTGAGCCTCTTGCCAAAGCAACGGTGGTCGTCATCGACGACGACCGGCATATCTTGGAACTTACCTCGCTGATCCTCTCCAGCCGTGGCTATCGTGTGTTGCGGGCAGCCACCGCGCGTGAGGGGATGGAAATCATCGCCACACACAAGCCAGACTTGGCGCTGCTCGACTACATGATGCCCGAAATGGACGGCCTGACCGCCCTCCGTGAGATCAGGGCCCGCTTTCCGTCGACCTATGTGGTCATGTTTACCGGCAAGGGGAACGAAGAGATTGCCGTCGAATTGATGAAGGGGGGGGCCTCGGAGTACATCCTCAAACCCTTCAACAACCGCGACTTGATCGAGCGCCTGGACGGCGTGCTGCGGCTTCGCGAGATCGAACTTCACAACAAGGCATTGCAGCAGGAGCAGGAACGCCTGCTGCAGGAAATCGACACCTGGAACCAGGAGTTGCAGAAGCGGGTGCGGGAAAAAACCGACGCTCTGCAAAAGGCGCAGTCGGAGATCGTGCAGTCCGAAAAGCTTGCCGCGTTAGGCTACTTGGCAGCCGGCGTCGCTCACGAGATCCGCAACCCGCTCAACTCCATCTCCCTGTTCGTGCAGCTGATGCGGCAGAACACCGTCGACGGGGAGCAGCTGGAATACCAAGGCAAGATTCTCAAGGAGATCGACCGTATCGACTCCATCATCTGCAAGCTGCTGGACGCCTCCCGCCGCACCCGCAGCATCAGCAGCGATGTGCGCATCGATCAGGTCATCGACAATGCGGTGGAGGTCTTCTCGCCCCAGATCGAGACCGGCATGATTCAGGTCGAACGCCGCTACCACACCATACCGCCACCCATGAAGGCCGATCCCGCCGAACTTGAGCAGATCTTCACCAACCTGTTTCTCAATGCCCTGGACGAGATGCCCGAGGGGGGCACGCTTGACATCGACGTCTTGGTCGAGAACGGCAGGATCGTGGTGCTGGTGGGGGACAGCGGCAAAGGCATTCCAGCCGAAGTCCTGCCCAACATATTCGAGCCGTTTTTCACCACCAAATCCCGCGGGACCGGTATGGGACTGCCGGTTGTCCAGCGGATCGCCCGCATCTACGAAGGTAACGTCACCGTGCTCCGCAGCACTGCGGAGGGCACGGTTTTCCGCCTCGATTTCCCTGCCAGCACCTGACGGTCGCCGTACGGTCGCTCGGCCTCAGTGGGGCAATGCGACCCGCTCCGGCGGCGCATTCCCCTTCCCTTTTTCCCAGGAACTGTGTACTATCAAACCACCTTAGTCACACGAGATCGCCATGGCCGATTCGGGACGGAAAATCCTCATCATAGATGACGACCCCTTTTTCCAGAAAGTGCTGTCAGACGCGTTCCGGGAGAGCGGCTTCACGGTCGTGACCGCCAGCGATGGCATTGAAGGCATCAAGGCCTTTCTCGAAACCTCACCGGATGCGGTCATTTCCGACTTGGTCATGCCGCGCATGGGAGGTGTCAGCACCTGCATGGAAATCACCAGGCTGGCCGGTGACCGCCAGCCGGTGGTGGCGCTGTTGACCTCCATGTTCCAGGAGGCGCCCCACGAGCACGAAGAGCCGGAAATGGGAGCGCGCGTCCATATACCCAAATCCTCCAAACCGGTGGATATCGTCATTATCATCGAGCAGTTGCTGAACCGCGCCACAACTCGTTAGAAATTCTCTCCATGCCATTTATCTACCGAAATCTGATTGTTGCCCCCCACGAAGCCGAGGAGCACCTGCCTGCTTTGACCGCTGCAGCCCTGGGTCTGCGTTGCGAAGAGCTGGTGCAGTTCCGCATCGTCCGCAAAGGAGTCGATGCCCGGCGCAAGCCGCGCATCAAGATGGTCTATACGGTGGCGTTTTCGTTGATGGATGAAAGTCTGCTCCGGGGCAGGCTGGAGGGGGATCCGTCCCTGGAATGGCAGCCCGAGCAGGGAGTGACCCTCTGTGCGCCTGTCAGTTCAGGCCAGCGCATCGTCATTGTCGGCAGTGGGCCGGCCGGCCTGTTTGCCGCCCTGCGGCTGGCGGCGTACGGTCTTGAGGCTACCCTGCTGGAGCGGGGGGAACCGGTGGAACGGCGTACCCTGGCGGTGCAGCGCTTCTGGAAGGACGGTCTGCTCGACCCGGAAAGCAACGTCCAGTTCGGCGAAGGGGGGGCCGGCACCTTTTCGGACGGCAAGCTGACCTGCCGCTCCAAAGACGCCCTGGTCCCCTGGGTGCTGGAGCAGATGGCCGCGTTCGGGGCGCCCGCCGAAATCCGCTATCTGGCCAAGCCGCATATCGGCACCGACCGGCTGCGCACCATGGTCGCGGCCATGCGCGCCCACCTGCTGCAGCGCGGTTTCCGCATCCGTTTCGGCTGCCGTGTGAGCGATATTCATATCCGAGACGGCGCGGTGACTGCCGTGACGGTCAACGACCTGGAGGAACTCCCCTGCGACCTGCTCGTGCTGGCCACCGGACACAGCGCCCGCGACACCTACGAGATGCTGGCCCGCCGCCAAGTGCCACTGCAGCAGAAGCCGTTTGCCATGGGGCTGCGCATCGAACACCCCCAGGCGCTTATTGACAGGATCCAGTATGGAGCCGCCCGCACGGCGCACCTGCCGGCGGCCGACTACGCCGTGACCTGGAACAATGCCGCCAGCGGCCGCAGCGCCTATTCCTTCTGCATGTGCCCCGGCGGCGTAGTCATCGGCGGTGCCTCGGAAGCTGGCGGCGTGGTCACCAACGGGATGAGCGCCCAGCTGCGCAATTCCCCCTTTGCCAACAGCGCCCTGGTGGTGAATGTGCGCGAGCAGGATTTCGGCGCCGCCGACCCGCTGGCCGGGGTAAGGCTGCAACGCCACTGGGAACAACGGGCCTACGAGGCCGGCGGGGGAGGCTTCCGGGCGCCGGCCCGCAACGTGCTCGATTTTCTCAGACTGCCCGGCGGAAAAAGTGCAACCTCAAGCTATCGCCCGGGCATCGTCGAAGCCGACCTGGATACGGTGCTGCCGGATTTTATCATCTCCACGCTGCGCCAGGGGCTGGCCGACTTTGGTCGGCGCCTGCACGGTTTCGTCAGCTCGGAGGCCACCCTGATCGGCATTGAATCGCGCACGTCGGCCCCGGTGCGGGTGCTGCGCGACACGAATTATGAGTCTCCGGGGCTGCGCGGCCTGTATCCTGCCGGCGAAGGGGCCGGTTATGCGGGCGGCATCATGAGTTCGGCTATCGACGGGATCAAGATCGCCGACACCATCGCAGCCAAGTTGGCGAATTCGTAAAAAGTCCATCTGCTGCGTTACGCTTGCTCCTCGTCATTGCAGCGTAGCGCTGCTACGCCTCACTCCTCAGAACTCGCAAGCCTTGCATCTGGAGCTTTTTACGAATTCGCGGGGGACACATTTTTATTTTCCAAAAGGAGCGACACGTGGCAAAACAGTGCGTAGCCGATATCAAGGATCGTGATGCCGTGAACGGCGTTTACCTGGTCAAGGACAAGATCATGGCCATGGCCAAGAACGGCAAGCCCTACATGAATCTGCGGCTGATGGACAAGAGCGGCGAGGTGGACGGCAAGGTCTGGGACAATGTGGACGTCCTGGACAAACTCTTTGACAAGGACGATTTCGTCAGTGTCAGGGGTAAGGCCTCGGTCTACCTGGGCAAGATGCAGGTGGTGGTGGCCGACATCGCCCGGGTACCCGAAGCGGAGGTGGATCTGGCCGACTTCCTGCCCGAGTCGCCGCGGCCGCAGGCCGAAATGCGCAGCGAACTGCAGGGTGTCGTAGCCAGCCTGACCAACCCGCACCTGAAGGCGCTGATGGAGGCGCTCCTGGCTGACACACCGCTGGCGGACAAATACTGCACTGCGCCGGCGGCCAAGGGGATGCACCATGTCTATCTGGGGGGGCTTTTGGAACACTCTCTGTCGCTGGTCAGGCTGGTGCGTGCCATCGTACCGCTCTACGGGGACATCAACGAGGACCTGCTGGTGGTGGGGGCCTTGCTGCACGATGTGGGCAAGATCTATGAGATGAGCTATGAGCGCTCCTTCGACTATACCGATGCGGGAAAGCTGCTAGGGCACATCACCATCGGAGTGGAACTGGTCAACGACAAGATCCGCCAGGTTGACGGCTTTCCTGTGGAGCTGGCCTTGCTGCTCAAGCATATGCTCCTCTCCCACCACGGCCTGTACGAGTACGGTTCCCCCAAACGCCCCAAGACCGTCGAGGCCACCATACTCAACTACCTGGACGACCTGGACTCCAAGATCAACGGCATTCGCGCCCACATCGCCCGGGAAAGCGCCAATGCCTCACGCTGGACCTCCCACCACCGGCTGTACGACCGTTATTTCTTCAAAGGGAACGGCCTGGAGGAGGAGCAGGAAGTGGAGCGGGTGTGCGACGAAACCTGCGAGCCGCCGGCCGAAGCACGGCAGAACCAACCGGCAGCCCCGAAGCCGCAGGGCAAGGATTTCGGCAATCAGCCATTCAAGGCGCTGGAGAATCTGGACCTGTTCTAGCGGGTATACGGTTACGCCACCAGCCCCCGCAGCACCCCCAGGTTCACCCCGTCCATCTCCTCATTGTCCCCCTTGGGGGTTTCCAGGATCTTGGGAATCTGCGTGAAGCGCGGGTCGTTGAGGATGAAGCGGAACGGGTTCAGCCCCAGCTCCCCAAGGCCTATGTGCTCGTGGCGGTCCACCCGCGAGCCGAGCCCTTTCTTGGAATCGTTGAAGTGGAAACACTGCAGCCGGTCCAGGCCGATGATGCGGTCGAACTGCGCCATGGTGTCTGCGTAGCCCGCCTCGGTGGCCGTATCGTAGCCGGCGGCAAAGGTGTGGCAGGTGTCGAAGCAGACGCCGAATTTCTCCGGAAACTTTGACCCCGCGATGATGGTCTGCAGCTCCTCGAAACTCCTCCCCAGGTTGGTCCCCTGCCCCGCAGTCGTCTCAATCAGCACCTGCCCCTCGAACTGCGGCACCTCGCAGAACAGCTGATCAAAGGCTGCGATGACCCGTCCCAGGCCGTTTTCCGGGCTGTCGGCCAGGTGTGAGCCGGGGTGCATGACCACCTTGCGAATGCCGAGCCGGGCGCAGGTCTCCAGTTCATCGCGAAAGGCGGCCAGGCTCTTGTCCCGGATGTCACCGGGCGGGGCGGCCAGGTTGATCAGGTAGATGTCATGGGACACCACCTCGTGCAGGCCTGAAGCGGCGAACTTGTCGCGGAACAGGGCCGCGTCGCTCTCGGCTATCGGCTTGCCGCGCCACTGGTTGGCGTTGCGGGTGAAGATCTGCACCACCCCGCAGCCGGCGGCAACGGCCCGGTCGATGGCCAGGTGCAGGCCGCCGGCAATGGACATGTGGGCGCCGAGATAATCGGTAACTGATTGCTGAGGCGTGCTCATGAGGGTTCTCCCTTCGCGGGTGGTATCATTTTTGCGAGGCAGCGTCCGTGAGCAGTGACTTCAGCACTTCGGCGATTTCTGCGACACCGTACGGTTTCAGTATTGCGGCACTGAAGCCATAGCGCCGGTAGTCGGACATGATCGGGTCGCTGGAGTAGCCGCTGGAGACGATCAGGCGGGCCTGGGGGTCGATGTCGAGGATGGCTCGGGCCGCCTCTCGCCCTCCCATGCCGCCCGGAATGGTGAGATCCATGATGGCGGCCGCAAAGGGCACCCGTGCGGCCAGGGTGGCCTTGTACAGGGCCACCGCCTCTTCCCCGTTGGCGCAGGTCGTCACCCGATACCCCAACTCCTTCAGCATGTTTGCCGCCAGTTCGCGGATCATCTCTTCATCGTCCATGACCAACAGCGCCATCCTGGCAGGGGCTTCGGGGTTGTCGCATATGGCGGGCGCCGGCAGCACCGCGGGAACCACGGGCGATTTATTGCCGGCGGGCAACAGCAGCTCGAAGACCGTGCCTCTGTTGATGGCCGAGCGGACGCTGATGTGGCCGCCGTGCTTGGTTGCGATGGAATGGACCGAGGCCAGTCCCAGGCCGCTGCCACCCGACTTGGTGGTGAAATAGGGATCGAAGATATTGTGCAGATATTCCGACGGGATACCGCACCCCTCGTCTTCGAACAAGATGCGGACATAGGCGCCGCTCGGCAGCCCAAACGGATTGGTTTCGTCGAGCTGCGCATTGGCTGCTCTGATGGTGATCGTGCCGCCGCCCGGCATGGCCTGGACGGCATTGATGATCAGGTTGTTGAAGGCCTGGCTGATCTGGCCGGCGTCGGCCTCGATGGTGCGGAGCCCCTCCTCGATTTCGACGCGGCTTTGTACGTTGGAGCCGCGCAATACCAGAGACAGTGATTCTTCGATCAACTGGCGCGCCTCTACCGAACGGGTAACCGGCTGGCCTCCCTTGGCGAACGTCAGCAACTGATGCGCCAGCTCGGCTGCGCGCTTGGCGGCCTTCTCAGCCTGCAGCAGCGGTGCTTCGGCCTTGTGATCGCGCCCGATGAACATGGCGGCAAAGGAAATATTGCCCATGATGGCGGTCAGAATATTGTTGAAGTCATGGGCAATACCGCCGGCCAGTACCCCGATGGACTCCAGTTTCTGCTGTTTGAGCAACTCTTCCTGTTGATTCTTCCGTTCGGTGATATCGGTGAAAATGACCAGGATGCGCTGGTGCGACAGCTGGGTATTGGCAATCGTGTGCCGCTGCGTGCCGTCCTTGCAGGTGACCTTGGCATCGAGGGGTGGAATCGGGGTGCCGTGTGCGCGGTATTCGTCAATATGTGTTTTCCATGCGGAGGTAAGTTCCTCGCAATAGGAGGCATCCGGGTAAGCCTTGCGATACCATTCCTTGACCGTGGGGATTTCGTTGAGCGGGTAGCCGAACATTTCAACGAAGGTCCGATTGACATATTCGATGTCCCCATGTTCGTTGGCCCAGGCGACGCCGACCGGCATCAGCTCCATGAGCGAACGCATGGTCTCCTCGCTTTCCCTGAGGGCATGCTCTGTCCGCTTGCGCTCGCTGATGTCGCGCACCATGGCGCAGTTGTATTCCGTGTCCAGGTAGCGGAAGTAATTGGTGGTGACCTCAACGTCAATAATCCGCCCATCCCGGGTTCGGTGGATGGTTTCAAGTTTCAGGTTTCCTGTTTTCTTCAATTGTTCCCAGTGCTGCGCCCAGGTCTCCGAAGGGAAGTTGGGGTCGATGTCCGCCACGTGCATGGCCATGATCTCGTCCCGAGAATAGCCAACCATGCGGCAAGCCGCGTCGTTGACGTCCAGAACCCTGCTGTCGGCAGCAACCCAGTAGACCGCGTCAGAGATGCTGTTTATGGTAAAGCTTGTCAGCCTGAGCTGTTTTTCAATGTTTTTCCGCTCGGTAATGTCGCGCACGAAACTGTAAAAACGCTCCTGGTCCGGCTGGTACGTCACACAGACTTCCACATCCATGAGTGAGCCATCTTTTCTGCGGTGCTTCGACTCGAACCGATCGGAACCGGTGGCGATGATCCTGGCGATATGCGTGGCGATTTCAGCCTCGCTCTCCAACGCCTCAATTTCCCGGATGCCCATGGTGAGCAGTTCATGCTCGCCGTAACCGATGTCCCGGCAGAAGGCATGGTTGACGTCCAGGAATCGGCCCTCGCGGTCCGTGGCATAAAAGCCGTCTGAGGTGGTGGCGACAATGGCGCGGAAGCGGATTTCATCGGCGTGCAGTCGGCGGTTGAACTCGGTAAGCCGGGAGATGAAACGACCGATCAGGTAATAGAGGAGCGCGGCGGTGGTGGCGATGAACAGCAGCCCCTTGTAGGTGGCGATACGGGTGATGAGGTCCGGGTCGCGCACCAGCCAGCCCAGGATCGAATCGGACAGGTAGATCCAGAGGCCGCCGTACAGGGTGTAGACGGCCACGATCTTGATGACGATTCCGCGGTCTTCCCGGGTGAGATGGAATGTCATGATTCCTCCGAAGTTGGCGGTGCTACTCCAGCTCGATGTGGTTGCCGTAAAAGTGTACATCCACTTCACTGCCAGCGGCAAACCGGGTGGTCTCGGCCGGCAGTACGGCCAGGGCCTGGGCATCGACCATGGTTTTCAGAATGGCGGTCTGTTGGTTGCCTGCCGATGTGGCATACCAGCGACCGTTGTCCTTTTCCAACCGGACTCTGACTATCTGGACCTTGCCCGGCTTCTTCCGTACCTCTTCCCGCAGCACCGCCTTGAACAGAGGGCGCTGGATGGCGCTGTGCCCCTGCATGCGGAGCAGGGCCGGCCGGACGAACTCCTCGAAGGTGATCATGGTGGAGACCGGGTTGCCGGGCAGGGAAAATACCGGCGTCGTGCCGTGCAGGGCAAAGGCGGTCGGTCCCCCCGGTTTGATGCCGATTTTCCAGAACAGTTGCCGGGCGCCCAGTTCGGCCAGCACATCGCGCACCAGATCGCAGTCACCGGCCGAAACGCCCGCCGAGGTGATCAGGACATCGGCCTTCAGCCCTTCTGTCAGCTTTTCCCGATGGCTCTCCCGGTTGTCCCGGGCAATGCCGATGATGCGCGGTATGGCGCCGCATTCGATGACCGCAGCCGCCAGCGACAGGGTATTGCTGTTGACGATTTCTCCCGGTCCGGGGGTAACCCCGAGCTCCACCAGTTCGTCGCCGGTGGAGAGGATGGCCACCGAGGGCCGGCGATGAACCGCTACCAGCGCCATGCCGTAGGACGCCAGCATGTTGACCTCCGGCGGCCTGATGATTGATCCGGCGCGGATGAATACCTGCCCCTGGCGCACGTCTTCGCCGCGAACCCGGATATGCTGGCCCGCTTCAACTGATTCATGCAAGGTAACCGTTTCGCTGCCGTTGTCGGTCTCCTCCACTGGCACCACGGCGTCGCAGCCTGCGGGCAACGGGGCGCCGGTCATGATCCGCACGGAACAGCCTGGCTCCACGGAGAGGCCTTCGCTGCGTACTCCGGCAGGAATGAACCCGGTTACCTTGAGGCAACAGGGTATGGTGCGGCAATCGGTCGCCCGCACCGCATAGCCGTCCATGGCCGAGTTATCCCACAGCGGCATATCCCACGGTGCGACAGCATCCTCCGCCAGAACCCGGCCTACTGACTCCAGCACATGTATCCGTTCCACTCCCAGGGAGCGGGTGTGTGCGTAAATGATCGAGCGTGCTTCTTCAAAGGTAATCATGGCGGCCCTCCGCAGCAAATAAATTCAAGAATAGCGGGAACACCCCAAAAACACAATATGATTGCTTACCCGCCAACGATGGGTATAATGTCCCAGATACCCTTTGCGTGTCTGGTCCCCTCCGCTCGCGGAGATATGCCGAGACGGCCGGGGGGTAGCTGAAATCTCGGGAGATGTCGGCATGACCCTGTCGCAGGAAGCCAAAGTCGGTCTGTTTTTCGTGCTCAGCCTGGTGCTGTTCGGCCTCATGCTCGAAATCGGCAACCAGTGGAAACTCTTCGACAAAGGGGTTCACTACACCACCTATCTGGCCACGACCACCGGTTTGAAGCTGGGTGACTCGGTCAAGCTGGCCGGCGTCGATGTGGGCACCATCACCGCGATCACCGTTCAGGACAGCCGTGTCAAGGTCGACTTCGAGGTCAAACGGGGCACCGCCATCAAGCAGGACACGGTGGCTGCCATGCGCATGGCCAGCATGCTGGGGGGGCAGTATTTGGGACTCAGCTTCGGGTCGCCGGCAAGTCCCGCCCTGCCGGCTGGAAGTACCGTGAAAAGCACGGAAGCGGCAGGGATCGACTCGCTGGTGGAGAGTGTCGGTGCCCTGACCAAGGATGCCCGCACCCTGATGGCCAACCTGGACCGCAATCAGGAGGCGGTCATAACCCGCATCACCGCCATGCTCGACGAAAACCGGGCCGCGGTACACGACTCCCTGAACAGCATCTCCAGCATCACCGCCAAGATCGACAAGGGTGAGGGGGCCATGGGGATGCTGGTCAACGACAAGCGCCTGGGTGCCGATCTGAAAGAAGTGGCCGCCAGCTTGAAGACGGTAAGCAGCAGGCTGGAGCGGGGCGAGGGCACGGCCGGCAAGCTGCTGACCGATGAGCGCCTCTACACCGATGCCCTGGCGGCGGTGAAGGACATGCGCGAAGGCATGGGCTCGCTGAACCGCATTGCCGCCCGCATCGACAAGGGGGAAGGCACTGCCGGCAGACTGGTCAACGACCCGGCCCTGTACGACGAACTGAAGAGCACGGTGGTCAACCTCAAGGAGATCACCCGGAAGATCAACGAAGGGCAGGGGACCATCGGCAAGCTGGTCAATGACGACAAACTCTACCTGGATGCGCTTTCGACTCTCAGGAAAACCGAGAAGGCCATGGAGGGGCTGCAGGATACGGGCCCCATATCGGTCATCGGCTCAGTCATCGGCACCCTGTTCTAGGAGGTTGTTGAAAAACAGGCATCTCGCCGCCGTCCTCGCAAGCCACCTTGTGCGGCGTAGCGCTGCTACGCCTCCGCGGGGCTTTCTGCGGGCACGACGATCTACCCGTTTTTGAACAACCTGGGTATTTCAACAGCCTGCCAGAGCGCCGCCACATGTGAGCGCTAACGGCGTTGGCTCATCGAAAGCTCCTCGACATAGTTGACACTATGCCTGCGTCGCTTTCTCTTCGCCGCCTTGTTATCATCACAAATCTGACGTCGCTCACAGTTTATATATGCAATCAATCATGTCCAGTTTCCTCGATATAGCCATTGGCACGTTCACCATGCGCCCCTATGTGTTCGCGTTTTTCGCAGCCTATCTCCTGGCCTGCGTCCCGCACGTGGGGTGGAAAAAGACGCTCCAGTTCACTGCTGCCGGCTACCTGATCGCCTTTGCCTCGGAATACGCCTCGATCAACACCGGCTTCCCCTATGGCTGGTACTACTACATCGACACCACCAGCAGCCGCGAACTCTGGATTGCCGGCGTGCCGTTCTTCGATTCCCTCTCCTATGTGTTTCTCACCTACTGCAGCTACGCCACGGCCCTGTTCATTCTCGCCCCGCTGAAATCCTGGCGCTGGGGTTGCGCCACTCTTGAAACGCGCCGTTTGCGGGGGTCTCTGTCGGCCTTGATCCTGGGCGCCTTCCTGCAGACGTTCCTCGATATCGTCATCGATCCGGTGGCGTTGCAGGGGCGGCGCTGGTTTCTGGGGCAGATCTACGGCTACCGGGAAGCGGGCATTCATTTCGGGGTGCCGCTCTCCAACTACGCCGGCTGGCTGCTGACCAGCCTGGCGCTGGTGGCCGCTTTCCAGCTGATCGACCGATGTCGCGATCAGGACCGCCCGAGAGGTGTCTGCAATCTCCCCTTCCGGCCGCTCCTCGGTCCGATCCTCTACCTGTCGGTGCTGGTCTTCAACATCGGGGTGGCCTGGGTTATCGGC
>Ga0334722_10002388_pt1 | contig 21416 bp, 16 predicted proteins | sample C3_bottom_MG_FD_207210 | JGI IMG/M metagenome (GOLD analysis project Ga0334722, IMG submission 207210) | Sediment microbial communities from Yellowstone Lake, YNP, Wyoming, USA - C3_bottom | ecosystem: Environmental > Aquatic > Freshwater > Lake > Sediment | place: USA: Wyoming | collected... | reverse complement strand
GCCGCCTCCGAAACGCCGGAAGGCGGGGGCGACGACAAAGAGTTGAGCCTGCTGCGCAACCAGACCATTGCCAAGGTCGGCGAAGATATCGAGAACCTCAAATTCAACACCGTGGTCTCGGCCCTGATGATATATCTTAACAAGCTCACCGAGAAGACCACCCGCTCGCGCGAAGACCTGGAAACGTTCCTGGCCCTGCTGCATCCGCTGGCCCCGCATATTACGGACGAGCTTTGGGAAATGACCGGAGGCAGCGGGACCCTGATGGCCCGCGCCTGGCCGGCCGCGGACCAGGCGGTATTGTCGTCGAGACAGCTCGAAATACCGATACAGATAAACGGAAAATTGAAGGGCAAGATCTACACGGGGGAGAACACCGGCCGGGAGACGCTGGAGAAGATGGCGCGTGAGGCGGCCGCCGCGCACCTCGAGGGTAAGACCGTAATAAAGGTCATAGTGGTGCCCAACAGGCTGGTCAGCATAGTTGTCAAATAACGGTATGGGGGAGAGATCATGAGAAAGCATGTTTTCACGTTACTGGCGGCCGCGGCGCTCGCGGCCTGTTCAGGTTCCGATATCACGTATCGGCCGGCCGAACAGAAACTGCCGCAGTACATAAAGCGCATCTCGGTCAGGCCTTTTACCAATAAGACACCGCAGTTCGGCCTTGAAGAGAAGCTCACGCTCAAAACCATAGATGAATTCCTGAAGAACGGCGAATACGCCATATCGCAGGACGACACGGCCCAGGGAGTGATAGTGGCGGAGATCAGCCATTATATCCTGACCCCGATCCAGTACGACGTGAATCTGGTGCCCACGGTCTACAAGCTTAACGTCCTGGTCGCCGTGCGCTTCCTGGACAAAGGCGCCAACCGCTACCTCTGGGAAGAGCCGGCGCTGCAGGCAGTTAAGATCTATTCCGCCTCCACTCTGCCCGGCGGCATGACGGAGGAACAGGCCCGCGAATCCCTCTGGGAGATCCTGGCAAAGGACATAGTCACGCGCACAGTGAAAGGCTTCGGTTCCGCCACCAGCGCTTCGCAGAAGAAGATCCCGCAGGACATACCGCCGGCAGTGGAGGTTTCCACGCCGGCGGCGGGCGCCCCCGCTCCGGCCGCGGCGGGACAATAGCGCATGACGGAACTTTCTCCCGCCGACATCATAAAAGAATGGACCGGTAAAAAGACCCGGCCCGTCTGCTGTCTCACGGGAGAGGAGCGCTCTTTCAAAGACGACGCCGTAAACAAGCTCCTGTCTTTCTTCAAGATAGACGCGTTCAACTTTTCGGAATACGACGCCGATACCGCCGACATCAACGACCTGATCAACACGGCCATGACCCCGGGCCTGATGTCCGACACGCGCCTCATTCTGCTCAGGGGCGCGGAGAAACTGAAAAAAGAACCGGCGGCGGCGCTGGCCGCCTACGTTAAAAACCCTTCCGAAGCCGCCATGCTGGTCATCCTGCTCGACAAAAAGACGGACGCGGCCGAGATAATCATAAAGAACCTGCCGGCTTCCGGCGCGCTGGTCCATTTCGCCCCCCTGGAACCGGCCGAAGCCGAGGGCTACGCCAGGCGTCTGCTGGAAAAAGAGGGGATGCGGGTTTCGGACGAAGCCCTGACCCTGCTGACGGAAATGTGCTCCTATGACGCGGCGACGCTCAAGAACGAGGCGGCCAAGCTCTCCCTCTGGCGGCACGGCAGCAAAAAGCAGCTGGAGCCGGAGGACATCATGGGATCCGCCGGCTTTTCCAGGACGCTGACCCCCTTTGAATTCTCCAACGCCGTGCAGGCGAAGAACGGGCCGCTGGCCTCCGACATCGCCGACAAGATGATGGCCGAGGGCATGGAACCGGTAGGCGTCGCCATAAGCGTCGCTTACATGGTGGAGAAACTGCTGAGAGTTAAAAAGACCGCGGCGGCCGGCCCCGGCGAGAACGGCGCTTACGCGCTGGGCATGAATCCCGGCTATTACCGCCGCCTGCTGGACGCCGCCGGCGCCTTCCCGCTGGAAAAACTTTCCAGGAGCCTGAACCGCTGCCTTGAAGTGGAAGCGCTCCTTAAATCCTCTTCCGGCAGGGACCCCAGGCTCCTGGTAAAGCAGCTGATCTTTGAGATAACCAAGTAGGGCGTGCCGCCTGCCGCGCGGCCGCCGGGCAAAACAATACCCCTGTGCCGCATGAGCGGCACGGGGTAGTTTTTAAAGGTAAAAGATTATTTTACGGAAGGATTAGCAGCGATACTCTTGATGCGCAGGGCCAGCCGTGATTTCTTCCTCGCGGCCGCTTTCCAGTGAATAGTGCCGCTTTTGGCGGCTTTATCAAGGAGGGCATAGACCTTCGGCAGAAGTTTCTGCGCGCTGTCCATGTCCTTTTTCGCGGCCAAAAGGCCGAATTCTTTGGCAACGTCGCGGATCCTGGTTTTCACGCCCCTGTTCTTTGAGGCAAGCTTTTCGGATTTGCGATGCGCTTTGATACCGCTGGTGTGTCTTCCGGTCTTAAGTTTAGCCATATTGGTATAGTTTATTACTTTATGCAGGGAAAATCAATCACTTTGGAGCAGCCCGGGAACGGCGCCGCGGCCGGGTTCCTGAGAAAGCTCAAGGCGTTCAGCTCCGCGACCCTGGCCACCAAGGTGCTGGGTTACGCGCGCGACGCCATGCTTGTGGCCGTTTTCGGGGGCGGTGCGCTGACCGACGCCTACTACGCCGCCTTCCGGATCCTTAACCTTTTCAGGCGGACGGTGGGAGAGGGCGCGGTCAACGCCGGCTTCATCCCGGCTCTGGAAAAGGAAAAGACCCTTTCCCGCGAGCACGGCTTGCGCTTCTTCAGCGCCGCCTGGACGCTGGTTTTTTTCCTGTCGCTGGCGCTCGCGCTGCTGGGCGCGGTCTTCCGGGAAGAGCTGGTCAGACTGACCTCCAACGGCTTCGCGGTACGGCCCGAACAATTCATGCTTACGGCGGTCATAACCGCCGTTTTAATGCCTCACCTGATCTTCGTGAACGCATCGGCGCTGTTCCAGGCGGCGCTGAACGCCGCCGGGAAGTTCTTCCTTCCGGCTTTGGCCCCGGCCGTCTTTTCCATTACCATCATCGGCTATCTGCTTTTCATGAACCGCCCCGGCGCCGCTGGGATCCCGGACAACTACAAGGTCCTGGGTCTGGCCGGCGCGGCGACCGTCTCCGGGCTCATCCAGGCCCTTATCCTCCTGCCGATGCTTAAACGCGAGGGCTACGGCCTTTCCTTCTCGAACCCTTTCAAGAACCCCGCGACCGCGCGCGCCCTGCTGCTGGCGGCGCCGGCGGCCGCCGTCATGGCGCAGGACCAGATCGCGATCTACATTAACACCATCTACGCCAGCTATCTGGAGCCCGGTTCCATAACCGCCATCTACAACGCCGCCCGCATAATCCAGTTCCCCGTCTCGCTTTTCGCCTCGGCGGCCGCGGCGGTGACCCTGCCTGACCTCTCAAGGCATTCCGCGCTCGACAGGCCGGCGGAATTCGCTTCCGTCCTGGACGGCGCTTTCAGGACCAGCGCTCTTATCATCATTCCCGCCGCGCTCGGCCTTATGGCTTTAAGCCTGCCCATCTGCAGCACGCTGTTCGAGCACGGCCGCTTCACCCACGAACAGAGCCTTACCACGGCCGGCGTGCTTTTTTATCTTTCGCTGGGCTTGGCGGGCTTCGGCGTCAACAAGCTGGCGACTTCCGCCTGCTACGGCGCGGGAGACGTTAAGACGCCGGTAAAAATAGTCGTCTTCCAGACCGTCCTGAACGTCGTCCTGTGTTTCCCTCTCATGCGGAGCATGGGCGCGAAAGGCCTGGCCCTGGCCACGGCCCTTAGCTCGCTGGCCGCCGCGGCGCTCTTCATGAGGGCGCTGAAGCGGGACACCTCTTTTTCTCCCGGGCGCCCGGTATTCTATATTAAGGTCCTGGGGGCTTCGGCGCTCATGTGCGCCTTCTGTCTCGGGACAGCCCGCGGCATGGCCGGCTTCCATCCCGCTTTTACGGTGGCGGCGGCGGTGCCGGGCGGCATAGCCGTATATTTCGCCGCGCTGAAAGCGCTGAACCTCGAGGAACGCAGGCTCATAACCGGGAGGTTCTTCTAGATGTTAAGGAGCGAAGACCTGGCCCACCTCCCCGCAAGTCCCGGCGTCTACCTGATGCGCGACTCGGCCGCCAATATCCTTTATATCGGCAAGGCCAAGGACCTGCGCAGGCGCGTGGGCCAGTATTTCATGAAGGGCGCCGGGCTCAGGGACGCGAAGATACCCAACCTGACCGCCCTCATCCGGCAGATCGACTACATCGCCGCCGCCAGCGAGCGGGAAGCCCTGGTCATAGAGCGCGAGCTTATTTACCGGTACCAACCCTTCTTCAACGTCTTATGGAAAGACGCCAAAAGCTACCCTTACATAAAGATAACCGCCGAGGATTTCCCAAGGATATTGTTTACCCGTAAAAAGATAAAGGACGGCGCGCTCTATTTCGGCCCTTACCCCAAAGTGGAGCCTTTGAAGAAGCTGCTCCACTATCTCTGGCGCATCGGCTTTATAAATCTGCGGCGCTGCCGCTGGGAATTTTCCCGCGCCCTGCCGCTGTCCCCCAAAAAGATAAACGCCTGCCTTTATTTCCACACCGGACAATGTCCGGCCCCGTGCGCCGGGAAGATATCCCCCGCCGCCTACCGCGCCCTGGCCGCGCGGATAGCTGATTTTTTTAAGGGCGATTTCGCGAAGCTCCTTAAGGAGTTCAGGGCCGGGATGAAAGCCAGTTCGAAAGCGATGGATTACGAGAAAGCGGCCAATTACCGGGATTTCGCCGGCGCGATCGAGCACATGGCGGAGCGGGTGCGTATAAGCGAGTTCAAGGCGGACCTGGTGGCGCGCGAGACTTCAAAGACCGGGGCGGTGACGTCGCTGATGAAGAACCTCGGGCTGCCGAAACCGCCGGCGCATATAGAGGCGTTCGACACGTCGAGCATGTTCGGCGAGCACGCGGTGGCGGCGTCGGTCTGCTTCGTAAACGCGCAACTCAATCCGGCGCATTACCGGCATTACAAGATGGATTTCAAGAACGAACCGGGCGGCTCTAACGATTTCGCGATGATAAAGGAAACGGTCAAGCGGCGGCTCTCGCACTTTATAAAGAGCGGCGAGCCGCTGCCGGACCTGCTGCTTATAGACGGCGGAAAAGGTCAGCTGGCCAGCGCGATGGCCGCCATGCGGGAACTGAAGCTCAAAGTCCCGGTCATAGCCCTGGCCAAGAAACTGGAAGAGATCTATACCCCGTTCAAATCCCACCCGATCCGCTTGGAACGGGACCACCCTGGCCTTTTGCTCCTCGAAGCCATCCGCAACGAAGTCCACCGCTTCGGCATCAACTACCACCGCAAACTCCGCGACAAAGAAACCTTGAAGTACGAAGAATAGGTAATGCCGGCGGCTGCAAGTTCGGGGTCCTGCCGGGGTCAGTCTTTTTTGCGTTCCCTCGGCCGCCTGCGGGGTCAAAAAAGACTGACACCCGTCACCCCTCCAACTATACCCGCCGGCACCCCTTCACATAAAATTTGCGCCCCGTCTTTGATTTGGTGCATAATATCCGTGTAGTCTATCCAGAGAAATTTCTCGGACTTGCGGCGTAATAATCGGTCATTAAACAGTAGAGTTTGGAGGAAGAATGGGAATCGTGAAATGTCCAGATTGTGGGAAAGATATCTCGGATGCGGCTCCCAGTTGTCTCGGTTGTGGTCGTCCCATGAAAACAAGTGCGACATCCACACCTGTTAAAGAGGCACTTAACGACAACTCTTCATCTTCTGGCCTTGTGGGGGCTTTTATTGCCGTTATCGGTTTAATTGTTGGATGTGTTGCGGCTTTTGCCAGTAGTTTCATATTAGGAATCATAAGTGCCGCACTCCTCATCAGTGGTGCTCGTTTTGGGGCAAAATACAAGTAAGTCGAGAAGTTGCAAAAGAGCTGACATAAGCTTGGCTGCGACCTTCGGGCGGGTTATTAAGCTGCATCATCAAAAGGGTGGGGCAAATATTATTATAATTTTCAGGAAGTGCCGGGCAATTAGCCGAGCGATCATTATGTGCGTAAGCTTACGCGCGGGGTGACGGGGCCTGTCTTTTTTGACCCCGCAGGTTGCCGAGGGAACGCAAAAAAGACAGGCCCCGGCAGGACCCCGCTTTACTATCCTGCGGTGCTCAAGCCAACGCCAACCAGCCGACGTTACCTTATATAAGGAATCATATGAAGAAAGATATCAAGGAAGAGATGAAGAAGTATACGCCCTTCCAGAGGGCGGTGTGGACGGCTTGCATGGCTATTCCGAAGGGCCAGACCCGCAGCTATAAGTGGATAGCCGAGCGCATTGGGCGGCCTAAGGCCGTCAGGGCCGTGGGGGCCGCCCTCGGCAAGAACCCTTTCGCCCCTACCGTGCCCTGCCACAGGGTCATAAGGGCCGACGGAACACTCGGCGGCTTCAGCGCCCCGGGCGGCCTTAAGTCTAAAATAAAACTCCTTAAAAAAGAAAAAACCCCCGGCTACTAGAGCCGGGGGCCGAAAGCTGCGCGCCGCTATTTTGAGGCGAGTTCGCTCATGCTGAACATCGGCATGAACATGGCGATGACGATGGCGCCGATAACGACGCCCATGACCACCATGATGAGGGGTTCTATCATCGAGGTAAGACCTTTGACCGCGGTGTCCACTTCCTGGTCGTAAAAATCCGCTATTTTGTTAAGCATGGTATCAAGTCCGCCGGTCTCTTCGCCGACGCTGATCATCTGTATGACCATAGGCGGGAAAATATTGGCTTTCTTGAGCGGGTCGGCTATGCGGCCGCCTTCCTTGATGGAATCGCGGCTTTTATAAATGGCCCGTTCGATGATCTTATTGCCGGCCGTCTTGGCCACGGTCTCCAGCCCCTGCAGGATGGGCACGCCGGATTTTATCAGGGTGCCCAGGGTGCGCGTAAATTTGGCGATAGCGACTTTTTTAAGCAGGATGCCGAACACCGGAAGTTTGAGGGAGATATCGTCCAGTTTCTCGCTGCCCTTTTCGGTCTTGATGTATTTTTTTATCCCCCAGACGCCGCCTCCGATAGCGGGCAGGATATAGATAGCGTTGCCGCGGAGAAAGTCGGAAAGTCCTATGATGACCCTTGTCGGCAGCGGGAGTTCGGCCCCGAAGCCGCCGAAAATATCTTTAAAAACGGGAATAATGAAGACTATGAGGAAAACGGTGATCAGGAAAGCCGCGCCGCCGACCACGGTCGGGTACATCATGGCGCTTTTAACTTTGGCCTTGAGAACCTCCGAGGCCTCCAGGTAGGAGGAAAGCCGCTCCAGGATGGTATCCAGGATACCGCCCACTTCGCCGGCCTTGATCATGGAAACGTAGAGCTCGGTGAAAGCCTGCGGATGCTTTTTCATCCCGTCGGCGATGGAAAGGCCCGATTCTATATCCGTGCGCAGCGAACCCACGACGCTCTTGAAAGCGGGGTTCTCCGCCTGGGCCTCAAGGATATTAAGGCCCTGGACTATCGGGATGCCGGCCGACACCAGAGTGGAGAGCTGGCGGGAAAAGATCACTATATCTTTGGTTTCGACCTTGGGTTTGAAGAACCCGGCCTTTTTGGCTTTCTCGGTCACCTCTACAACTGTCATGCGCTGTTCGCGCAGTTTGGCCATGGCGGCCTTCTGGTCGGCCGCGTCCACCAGGCCGTCCACAAGCTTACCGCTTGAATCTTTTGCTTTATAGGCGAATTGCATATAAGGACCCGAATGCTGTCCGGACCGCGGGGGGACTCAAATCAGGCCTGAGCTTTCCCGCGGACTATCCCCCCGCGCGGCTGCCGCGCGTCAGCTCGTGACCGACAGGGTCTTCTGAAGCAGTTTCTTAAGGTCTTCCGGATCCGACGAGCGGGTCACGGCTTCCTGATAAGTTATCTTCTGCTTCTTGTAAAGTTCGACCAGCGCCTGGTTCATGGTGACCATGCCGAATTTTCCGCCGGTCTGGATGACGGTGTTCAGCTGTTCCACCTTCTGTTCGCGGATGAGGTTCTTGACGGCCGAAGTTGCTATCATCACCTCGCAGGCGAGCACACGGCCCGTACCGGAAGCCGCGCTGAGAAGCTGCTGGGCGAAAACGGCCTGCAGCACGAAGGAAAGCTGTACCCGGATCTGCTCCTGCTGGTGGGGCGGGAAAACGTCGATGATGCGGTTGATGGTCTGGGCAGCGTCCGACGTATGGAGCGTCGCGAAGACCAGGTGGCCGGTTTCAGCGATGTTCAGGGCCGCGCTAATGGTCTCAAGGTCGCGCATTTCGCCGACCAGGATGACGTTCGGGTCCTGCCGGAGCACGTGCCTGAGGGCCGCGCCGAAGGTCTCGGTGTCGGAGCCCACTTCGCGCTGGTTGACGATGCTCTTTTTGTGCGTATGCACGTATTCGATCGGGTCCTCGATGGTGATGATATGATAGTTCCTGTTCTCGTTCAGGTAGTCTATCATGGAGGCCAGGGTGGTAGATTTACCGGAACCGGTGGGGCCGGTGATGAGCAGGAGCCCCTTGGTCAGCTTCATCAGTTCGTACACCACGGGCGGGAGGTTCAGTTCCTCGAAGGTCTTGAACTTGCTGGGAATGGAGCGGATGGCCGAGCCCACCACGCCGCGCTGGCGGTAGGCGTTCATCCTGAGGCGGCCCATGCCTTTGATGCCGAAAGCGAAGTCGAGCTCGTTAGTGGCTTCAAAACGCTGGCGCTGCGCGTCCGTCATGAGCGAGAAGACCAGGGTCTGGCACATCTCGGGAGTGAGTTTTTCGAAAGGGGTCGGAATAAGGTCTCCGTCGATGCGGAGCATAGGCGGCGCGCCGGCCGTGAGGTGGATGTCCGAGGCGGTCTTCTCGTGCATCATGATAAAGAGCTCGCTCATTGTTACCATAATCTTCGCTCCTGTAGAACTAATGTCGGTTCCTAGTCCACGTCCGAGGCCGTCACCCTTATCACTTCTTCCACCGTAGTGGCGCCCGAGAAAAGCTTCCTGACGGCGGATTCCCGCAGCGTGATCATGCCGTTCCTGCGGGCGGCCGCCTTAAGCTTTGAAACATGCGCTTTCTCAATGATAAGCGCGCGCAGAACATCGTTAACCTCAAGGATCTCGTGAATGCCCATGCGGCCCTTGTAGCCGGTCTGCGCGCAGGCATCACAACCCTTGCCTCTTGAAAGAATTAGTTTACCATTTTTAGTGTTATTTTCAATAACAGTTTTAGGCACACCCAGGCCCAGCATCAGCTCCGGTTTTACCTCGTAAGTCTCTTTGCAGTTCTTGCAGATGCCGCGCACCAGGCGCTGGGCCACCACCATCAGGAGCGTGGAAGAGGTCAGGAAAGGTTCCACCCCCATCATACCGATGCGGGTGATAGCGCCGGGAGCGTCGTTGGTGTGCAGAGTGGAGAAGACAAGGTGGCCTGTCATGGCGGCGTTGATAGCGGTGGACATGGTCTCAAAGTCGCGGATCTCGCCCACCATGATAATGTCCGGGTCCTGACGCAGGAAGGACCTCAGGCCCGAGGCGAAAGTAAGCCCCACATCGGCGTTGACCCCGACCTGGTTAATGCCTTCCAACTGGTATTCTATGGGGTCCTCGATGGTGACGATGTTCACGTCCGGATCGTTCATAGTGGCCAGGGCCGAATAAAGCGTAGTGGACTTACCGGAGCCGGTGGGGCCGGTGATCAGGATGATACCGTGCGGCGCTTTTATGCACTTTGTGAAGACGGCCAGGTTTTCCGGTTCAAAGCCGAGGTCTTCCAGCTTGAGTTTCAGGCCCGACGAGTCCAGGATACGCATGACTATCTTCTCGCCGGGACCGCAGGGGAGGATGGAAATGCGCAGATCTATCTCGTGGTCGTCTATCTTCAGCTTGGCGCGGCCGTCCTGGGGAACGCGGCGTTCGGAAATATCCAGGTTAGCCATGATCTTTATGCGGCTGACTATCGCGTTGTGAAATTTTTTAGGCGGAGAGGGCTGGTGGTGCAGGACGCCGTCTATGCGGAAACGCACCTTCGTGTCCTTGTACGAGGGCTCAATATGGATATCCGAGGCGTGCGCGCGGATGGCCGAGGAGATGATCAGGTTGACCATCTGGATGATGGGGGCGGCCTCGCCTTTCGCTTCGAGAGAGATGAGATCGTCCCCCGAGGCGTCGGGAGCCTCGTCCTTCACGACCGCGACGTCCGTAGTGCCGTCCGCGGTCAGCCTCAGGATGTCGTCCAGGGCCTGCTTGGAGGTCTTCGCCCCGTAATACTTATCCAGGGCCGCCGTGATGTCGGTTTCCGCACCGAAGACCGCTTTCACGTCAAAACCGGTCATCATCTTCAGATCGTCCAGGACCACTATATTGAGCGGGTCCTCCATGGCGATCTTAAGCCTGTTTTCCGACTTCTCCACCGCTATCAGATTATAGCGGCGGGCGATGTTTTCGGGGATAAGCTTCACAACGTCGTCGTTAAGCGCTTTCGCCGACAGATCGAAGAACTCTATGCCGAACTGTTTGCTTAAAAATTCCAGGAGCGTACGTTCCTCTATGAATTTCTTGTGGAGGAGCACCTGCCCGAGTTTCCCGCCGCTGCCGCGCTGAAAATCCAGGGCTTCGGCGAGCTGCGCGGACGTGATAAGGCCGGAGGAGACGAGCATCTCCCCGATCCTTTTCGAGATATTTATCGAGAGTCCTTTTTCGCCGAACATATACGGTTAACTGTCAGTATGGACCTGCCGCAAACCGCCCGCTCTACGATGTATTTTAGCACTAATAGAAGCCCGCTATCCAATCAGAACGCCGGCAACGGGCGCATAAGCGGAAGGGACTATCGCTGTCCCCCTCCGCCTGTCGCGCGTCAGCGTTAAACGGAACGGTCAGAAAAGTTCTTCGTCCGATTCCTGCGCCACGATATACTTCACTTTTTCATTATCTTCGGGGGCGGCCGTCTCGAAGCCCGTAGGTTCTTCAGGGGCCGGCTTCGCGGCGGGCTCATCCGGCAGAGGCAGGATAGGTATTTCGCGGGATTTTTTCGCTTTGGGCGCGGCTTTTTTGGCTTTGGGTTTGGCGGGCTCGGCCTTGGCCGTCACCTTGGAGGAGAAATCCAGCAGATCTATGGCGTTATTATTGATCCCGCGCACTATCAGGCCTTTGGCGACATCCACCTCGAACTGGTAGATGAGCGGGTCCTGCTTCGGCCGGAGCAGGCGATACTGAACCACGAAGATATCTCCGTGCAGGCTGGTGGCGTTCCACTCTTCGTTGGAACCGCTGGCCGTGGTGGAAAGGAAAGAGTTGGCGAACCAGCCGGCCACGGAACCCCGCCCGCCGGAAAGCTTGTAATTCTTCACTATCTCAAGGGCCTTGCTGGTATTCTCGTTGGACGCGGGCTCAAAAGCGGGTTTGGCGGGTTCGGCGGCCTGGGGCTCGCCCTGCGGAACCGGCGCCTCCGGCGCGGCCTCTTCGGCTCCGGGAACGGAAGCCTGGGTTTTGGCCGACGGCGCCGCGGAGCCCTGGGGCTCCAGCTGCGTGGACATAGCCGCGCTCTTGGGCTTACCGCCCTTGAAATTCAGACCGAAAAACTCGGCGAAGCTGCCTGAACCGAGAAAGAAGTAGCCGAGACCGCCGGCGGCTATGGCGCTGAATATGACCATGGTCAGCAGGAAAGCCATTTTGCCGCGGCCCTTTTTGGCCGGAGCCGCTTCCTTTTTCGCGTCGTCTTTCTGTTTCTGCGGCGCCACGGCTATACGCTCGGTCTTATCCGGCACGGCGCCGCCTTTCTGAGCGGGAGCTCCGGCGGAAGCCGCCTGCGCGGGCGCCTGAGCGGCGGGTCCCGCGGTCGAAGCGGGAGCGGGCTGTCCCTGGACCGGCATCTCGAAAGCCGGCTTTTGAGCGGACGCGCGGGACGCCTGCCAGGCGTTCTGCGGCTGGACCCCCGCGCGCTTATCCACCTGCGAAATGGTCATGGGGTCGAAATTAGAGCCGATGAAACTTTGAGCCTTGGGAGGCTGCTGCGGAGCCGCCTGCGGAGCGGGCTGCTGGGGCTGCGGAGCCGCCTGCTGCGCCTGGGGCGCCTGAGCGGGCTCGCTCTTAGGTTCTATCTTGAACTGCTGCTTCTCGCTATCGGAAGACTGTTTGGTCACCACGGTGAAATCGTATACGATACCGGAGGCCTGCTGGGGCAGAGGCTCCATAGCCGCCGGAGCCGCCTGGGGCGCCGCTTCGGCCGGCGCTTTTTCAGCCTGCTGCTCCTCTTCATTCACCCGGAACGCGGGGGCGTTGCTGCCCAGGCTCCTGAGTTTGCGGCTTGTCAGGGAACGGTCGTCCGGCTCCTCCGTCCCGCCGGCGGAAGACATGCGCTCAAGGGATATCGACTGACTGGGCCGCATGCTCTTCAGTGATCTGGTCTGTATGCCGGGTTTGGCCGAAGAGGCCGGCTGCGCGGAGGCTCCGGCGCGGCCGGGTTCGGGCTGGGCGGGTTCGGGTTTTGCGGCTTCGGGCTTGGCCGGTTCGGGCTGGGCGGGCTCGGAAGTATCGGGCGCGGGTTTCACGGGCGCGGGCTTGGCCGCGCGGTCCACAAAATCTTCTTTCTTTAGATCCGCTATCTTTTTCAGGGCTTCGGCTTTATCGTTCAATTCGACCAGATGCTGGACCTGGGCGAGTTCCTTTTCATCCAGTTCATTCTTATTGAGCGCCTCTTTAAGTTTTTCCTCCAGCTCCGATATACGCTCCCTGTTCTTGCGCTCCTCGGTATCCTTGGCCCTGATCTTCTCCAGGAGCAGGTTCTTTTCCCACCGCGCCGCTTCCAGGTCCTCCTGGATCTTGGAAAGGCGGATGTCGAAGCGGTCCATCAGTTCGTAATCCGGCGCGGCCTTGGGGGCCGCGGGGTTCTCGGATTCCTTGTAGGCGCCGAGGATGTTGTCGATGGTGTTTAAAAGATTCTCATAGCCGTAGGGAGGGGCGTTCTTCGCATCGTAACCGGATTGCCCGGAGGAGAAGCCGGTCTCAAGCTCGTAAGTTCCGCCTACGCCGCCCGACTGCGCGGAGATAATGCCGCCGACTCCGACGCTCATGACTTCGGCGATCTCTGCGACCTGCTCGGCCGCTTTCCAGTCCCCGGGATTGTCGCCGGTGGAGGTTTCGGGGCAGACCAGGCTGCCCTGACTGAAAGCCGGAAGGGACAAAAGTTCGACCGGGGCGTATGGCCCCAGGATATTGCCTTCAGAGTAGAACCAGTATTTCATAAAAGCGGAGAGTCCGGGCCCGCCGTAAAGCGCTATGGGCAAGGACTACATAAGTATTCTACAAACAGTGTATAAAGGATTTTGTACAAAGATATGTCGAAGTTGTTACACAGGGGAAAGGCGAAAAGCACGGGGTTACCCGGACCTCCGGCCCGGCGCCTTTACGTGAGCGTGACGGCGTGGGTCAGGCGTTTAAGGACCTCTTCCCGGCCGAGGTACTCTATCATCCTGAACAGCGTCGGTCCGTCCGTGCGGCCGGAAACGGCCACCCTGACCGGGTGGAAGACCTGGCCGGCCTTATAAGCGTTGGCTTTGGCGAAAGCGCGCGTGGCGGCTTCGATCTCTATCTCCTTGAAGTCGGCCAGGGACGCGTAAGCGCCCTTTATGCCTTCCAGGATCTTTCCGGCCTCGGCGGCTTTGAGCGTTTTTTCCACGGCCGCGGGGTCATATTTAACGTCGGTGAAGAAAAAACCTATCTTGGAGGGGATCTCGGTAAGCAGTTTATATTTTTCCTGTTCCAGGGCCACTATATCCACGAGCGGGATGCGGCTGTTCTCCACCGGGAGCCCGGCTTCCCTGATATAGGGCATAGCTTCTTCAAGCAGCTTTTCTTTGGGATGCTGCCGGATATATTCTCCGTTCATCCAGTTGAGCTTTACGGGGTCGAAGATGGCGGGGCTCTTCTGGCAGCCCTTCAGATCGAACTTCTCCTCCAGTTCCCCTTCCTTGAAGATCTGCTGGCTGTCCGTATTGGACCAGCCCAGCAGGGCCAGGTAATTTTTCATGGTCTCGGGCAGGTAACCCTGTACGCGGTATTCGCCCACGCTGGTGGCGCCATGCCGCTTGGAAAGGCGGGTGCCGTCGGGCCCCAGGATCATGGAAAGGTGCGCCAGTTCCGGCGGCTTCCAGCCGAGCGCGTCGTAGATCTTCAGCTGCAGCGGGGTGTTGGAAATATGGTCGTCGCCCCTGATAACGTGGGTTATCTCCATCAGGTGGTCGTCTATAACGCAGGCGAAATTATAGGTGGGGTAACCGGACGCTTTCAGCATGATGAAATCGTAGAGCAGATTGTTCTCGAACTTCACGCCCTCGTGGATCAGGTCATGCCAGCCGGTAACGCCGTCGTCCGGCATCCTGAAGCGGATGACCGGTTTGCGGCCCTGCGACTCGAATTCTTTCTGCCGTGCCTCGCTCAGGTCCCGGCAGCGGCCGTCGTACTTCGGCAGGCGCTTCTCGAGCAGGGCTTTTTTTCGCGTCTCGTCCAGCTCGGCCGGCGTACAGTAGCACTTGTACGCCTTGCCGCTTTTGACAAGTTCGTCGGAATATTTTTTATATATACCCTGCGCCTCCCGGACGCTCTGCACGTAGGGGCCGTAGGAACCCTTCTCGGTACCGTCGGGCATGGCGCCCTCGTCCCAGTTCAGGCCGAGCCATTTCATGCTTTCGAATATGGATTTGACGGATTCCCCGGTCGAGCGGAGCTCGTCGGTATCCTCTATGCGGAGGATGAAGGTGCCGCTGTATTTTTTGGCGAACAGGTAATTAAAAAGTGCGGTCCGGGCTCCGCCGATATGGAGATGGCCGGTGGGTGACGGGGCGAATCTTACTCTGTTCATGGAATTGTGTCCTTGTAAGCGAAAAATGACGCCGCTTACGTCTATGATAGCAAATTAGCCGCGGGAGGTCAGGCGCCACCGGAGCCGGGGGCGGTTTCCCTCCGGTCTGTTTTTCAGTCGGCCGGTCTTGCCGGCTGCCCTTCCAGCGCGAGCTCGGGGCCGAATTCCGCGGGCCTGCGGAGCATCTTCAGCCAGCCGGCTCCGCACGTGCAGGCGATGATCACGGCCAGTACCACCATGATGACGGTAAGCGCGACATTGATATAACCCTGCAGGTCGTGCCGGGGCAGGTAATTGCCGTAAATGTTCATAACACCGGCCGCCACGGTCGTGACGAACATGAAGACGAAGGGAATGAAGGTCACAAGGGCGTAAACCGCCTTTTTCCGCTTCATTATGAACGTCGTCCCGATGGCCAGGGCTATGGCGGACAGCAGCTGGTTGGCCACGCCGAACATCGGCCAGATGGTGGTGATATTGCCCATATAGACCATGGCCGCCCACGAGCCGCTTATCAGCGCGCTCGTTATCAGAACTCCGGGCAGCCAGTTCCCCTGGGCGAAAGGTTTATAGGCGACGCCCAGGATCTCCTGCAGCAGGTAACGCGCCACGCGGGTACCGGTGTCTATGGTGGTCAGGATGAAGAGCGCCTCGAACATTATGGCGAAGTGATACCAGTAGGCGAGCATGCTCTTCATCCCCGGCATTGCGGAGAAGATCTGGGCCATGCCGACGGCCAGCGAGACGGCGCCGCCCGTCCTGCCCGCCAGGTTCTCGCCAACTGCCGCGCTTAAATTCCCGAGGTTTACGGTGACGAGGCCGAGTTTCTCGAACACGGCGGGCGGCACGTTGATGGCGAAATAATCTCCCGGCAGGAGCACGGTCGCGGCGATGAGCGCCATAATGGAGACGAAGCCCTCCGTCAGCATCGCGCCGTAGCCTATCGCCCGGATATCCGCTTCGTTCGCTATCATCTTAGGCGTCGTACCCGAACCGATCAGGCTGTGAAAGCCGGAAATGGCGCCGCAGGCGATGGTTATGCAGACATAAGGCCAGACATTACCCGGCACTATCGGCCCGCCGCCGTGCACGAAAGAGGTATAGGCCGGGGCCGCTATATCCGGTCTTACCCAGAGTATGCCCAGCGCCAGCATGCCTATGGTCCCGATCTTCATGTACGAACTCAGGTAATCCCTGGGGCACAGCAGCAGCCACACCGGCAGGATCGAAGCCAGGCAGCCGTAAGAGGCCAGTATGAGCACCAGACTGTTCCTTGAGAAGGTGAACCAGTGCGCGTACTGGCTCCTTGAAAGCGGTTCCCCGAGGATGATCCCGATAAGGACCAGACTTACGCCGATGGCGGAAGCCTCGGCTATCTTGCCGGGCCTCAGCTTGTTCATGTACCAGCCGACGAAAAGCGCGGACGGCATGGTGGCGAAAATTGAAAAAGTTCCCCAGGAACTTTCCGAGAGGGCGTTCACTACCACCAGGCTCAACCCCGCCAGCGCCGTTATTATTATGAACAGCACGGCTATAGCCGTGGCCCCGCCGGTCACCCTGCCAACCTCGCGTTTGGCGATCTCGGTCAGGGAAAGACCTTTATACCTTACGGAGGCGAACAGGATCACCATGTCGTGCACGCCGCCGGCCAGCACGCTGCCGATAAGTATCCAGAGAAAGCCAGGCATATAACCGAACTGAGCGGCCAGAACCGGGCCGACCAGCGGCCCCGCGCCCGCTATAGCGGCGAAATGATGACCGAACAGGACCCACTTATTGGTGGGCTTATAATCGTAATCGTTCCTTAAAGTATTGGCGGGGGTAGGCCTGTTCTTATCGAAGACCAGTATCTTGGCTATAATGAAACTCGCGTAATACCTGTAGGCCAGGGCATAGACGAGCAGCGCGATGACCAAAAGCGTGACTGCGTTCATTGTAGTCTCCTAAGGGATCCGGGTAATAATAATGTTAGAAAATAAAACCTCGGCTGTTCAATCGCGGTCCTTAAAAAAACGTCTCCCGCGGCCGGATGGCCCGCGGGAGACGGTTCAGACATTGAATACTTTTATTTCGCCGTCGCCTCTATCCACGCGACTACGGAGCTGACCTTGGAGTAAACGCCGTACTTGTCGGGTCTGGCGCAGCCTTCGCCCCAGCTCACCACGCCGGCCAGAACTTTGCCTTGAGGTGTAGAGACAACGAGCGGGCCGCCGCTGTCGCCCTGGCAGGAATCCTTCCCGCCCTCGGCGAAACCGGCGCAGATCATATTGGGGGTGATGCTGCCGGGATAAGCCGCGCCGCAGACCGCCGGCGTGACCAGCGGAACGGTCACCTTCCGGAGGACGCTGGAAACATCGTAGGCGCCTTCCGAGGTGTAGCCCCAGCCGGCGGTGATAAGGTCCACCTTCCCGGTCAGTTCTTTCCTGTTAAGCGCTATGGGGGTGAACTTGGACACGCCGGAAAGCTTCACCAGAGCATAGTCGAAATCCTGGGGTTTGCTGCCGTAACTGGGGTGCGTGACCACCTTTTCCGCGGTGAACTTTTCAGTACCTGCAGTCTGGGTAAGGTTATGCAGGCCGATAACGATGGATCCGGGAGGGCCGTCGGCCACGCAGTGGGCCGCCGTGAGCACCCAGCCCGGCTTGATCAAAGATCCGCCGCAGAAATGTCCGTAGGACGCGGCCTGCAGGGAAACGATGAAGGGGAACTCGCCCTGGGAAGCTTCGACCCCTCCCACTATCTTCATATTCCTGGGAGCGGCGGTCTTGGCAGGCTGCGGAGCCGGAACGGCTTGGTCCGCGTTCTTAATTTCCTCCTTCACGTCCACACCTTTGCCGTTATCAAAGTTCATCTCGGCGCCGACAAGGCCGGCGAAGAAAAGCAAACCTATAATTCCAGTTATTTTCTTAAGCATCGTTGTCTCCTGCTTTAATTTACCGCGGGCAGGCTGCTCTGCCGCTGCATGTATACTATCGGTCATATATTGACATTTAGCAAGCACAAAAGACCCGGTATCACATAGGCCTTTTGACCTAAGGGAGCAGAAGCGTCACGGCCTGCGGCAGGACCTCGAAAGAAGCGGGCAGCATCCCGTCGGCCTCACCATCTATGTTGAGATAAACCGTCTCGTCTGATTCCGCCCGGAGGCTGCGGACGCTGTGCAGGGAAACCCCCTCCTCGTCCAAATGGGTCCCGCCGTATATTTTGGGGAAATTCCTCAACAGCCGGAACCGGCTCATGTCGGCGACCAGTACCAGGTCAAGGGCGCCGTCTTCATGCGATGCCCCGGGAGCTATCAGCATACCCCCGCCCATAGAGGAGGTGTTGGCCAGGACGCCCATGTGATAGCGCCCCGAAAGGTCCCGGCCGTCGGCGTTAAGGCGTAAAGCCTTAGCCCGCGCCGTCAGCAGCACCCAGGCCGAGGAAAGCGCGTAAGAGAGCCTGCCGCCCAGCGCCTTGCCGGTCCTGTGGATATGATGCGCCACGTCGCCGGCCACGCCGAACGCGGCGATATTTATAAAGTGCCGCTCGCGCGCCGCCCCATCCAGACCCCTGTACTTGACCCGGCCCACGTCGGCCGGCCGCCGGAGCCCGAGGGCGAAGAGGTCGGCAAGCCCCTGCCGGTCCTTCGGATAAGCCAGGTGGCGCGCAAGGTCGCAGCCGGATCCGGCCGGCAGCGCGGCCAACGCTACCGCGCGTCTCAACGCCGCGGGCGCGCTCATAACACCCTCCAGCACCTCGCTGAAAGTTCCGTCTCCCCCCACCGCTATGATGCTCCTGGCGCCGTCTATAACGGCTTCGCGCGCGATGGCGGCGGCGTGCGCCGGACCGTCCGTCCGCACGCAGACTGCGCCGGGCAGCCGACGCTCCGCCTCCGCGCGAAAAGATTCCCAGACGCCGACAGCGCGGCCATGGCCTGCCGCGGGATTTAAAATGAACAAAGCGGGTGTCTTATTCATATATTAAAAAGCCCTGTAAGGATAAGTCCTCACAGGGCTTTTTGGACCGTAACCGTTCTTACTTCGAAGAGATCAGCTGGTTCAGCGACACTGAATCCGTCTTGCCGGGCGCCTCGGGGGTCCAGGTCAGGGTCATATCCCGGAACTCCGGAACATCCGTGATGGAAGCGTCGGGAGCTTTGAAAGTGCCCTTGGGGATGGTCTGGGTCGTGCAGTGTATGGAACCGCCGGCGGTTATACTGTCGTCCGAAGGCACCGGGACCACGGTCACGCCGGGCATACCGGCCTCGTAGGCGGCCTTGGCCGCGGCTTCCGTCTGCGAACCGCTGTAAGAGGGAATTATCGCCACGTTATTAACGATCGTGGAGTTCGTATAGGTATACCAGGTACCCGACTCCGACCAGCCCTTCACGGTGATTATCTTGTACGGCTGGCCGTCCGGAGCGGTCTTGCCCTTGAAGAAAGCCATGGCTTTCTCCGAGTTCGATTTAAAGGGCTCCGTCGCAGCGACCGAGACCAGCACGGTGTGGTCGTTCAGAAGCTTCATGAACATGTCGATGTGGCCGGTTCCGTCAGCCGGTTCTCCGGGATAGCCGGAATAATCGAAAGTGTAGATGTTCTTGACCTTGAAACTGTCTTTAAGAATGGTGTCGACCTGCGACTGGGACATGCCGGAGTTCCAGATATAGGTCCGTTTGGTCATGAACAGGTTGCCGTACGAGTCCACCATCACGTTGCCGCCGTCCAGGATCAGCTGCATCCCGTAAACGGCGATCTTCTTGACCTTGCCCAGGTTGGCGGGCATGGCGTCGTCGTTCTTGCGGTACTGGTAGTGCCGGTAGATCGAATCGACTATCGCCACTTTGCCCGTTTTGGCTGAAATGCCGTAGGGACCGTAATCGCGCGACCAGACGGTGTCGACGGGGACGTTTATCTGCGAATAGCTCGCCGCGGGGACCCCGGGAATGGAGGCGGGCGCGTCGACGGCCCAGAGCTGGGCTTTGCCCGGACCGGTCACGGCTTTCGCTATGCCGGTGAGCATATCGGTATAGCCGGCCCAGCTTATGACCACGGCTCCTACCGGCTCATATTCGGCCGGAAGGCGGAAATCTGCGGGAGGGGCGGCGCGGGTAGGAAGAACTTGCTGACTTTTATTGATCTGCTCCCTTGAGTGATCGACCCAGTTCGGAAGGGGGTTGGACAGGTCCTTGGCGAAAGCCGCCGTGGAGATGGAGCCCAGGAACAGCAGTCCGATTATCTTGGCAAAAGTTTTCATGCGCGGAACCTCGTTGTTATTTCAGGATATATATCACACATCATTCCTTTATAATTATATCTGTCCGAACCCCTACAGCGCATGGGTCCGAAGGGGAAAACGCTTATGGGCCTTTAGGCCTATTTTCATGGTTGACACGCGGGTTGTTTTTGGTAGAATATGGGCCTGCCCGGATTTTCCGTGACCGGGGCGGTTACTAGAAAAGATGGAGGACTAATGAAAAATAACATTAAGGGTTTGGCGGCGGCGCTTCTGGTCCTGTTGACCGGAAGTTTCCCGTCCTTCGCGCAGCAGGCTCTTTCCGGCGGCGCGAAAGAGCAGATAAGCCAGGTGCAGGCCGCCATCGTAAAGACCGGCGCCAAATGGGTGGCCGGCGAGACCTCCCTTTCCAACCTGTCGCAGGAAGAATGGCAGGCCCGGGTAGGATATAATTTCCAGCCTATCAGCGCGCCCCCGATAGGCGACGCCTCCCTGTCAGGCACTCCTCCCGCCGCCCTGGACTGGCGCGACAATAACGGCAATTATGTAAGCGCGGTAACCGACCAGAAAAAATGCGGCTCCTGCTGGGCCTTCTCGATGACCGCAGGCCTTGAATCCCATGTCCTGCGGACCCAGAACACCAGCGGGCCCGTCGACCTGTCGGAACAGGTTATGCTTTCCTGCAGCGGGGCCGGGTCCTGCAACGGCGGACAACTTAACGCCGGCTTCCTGAAATCGACCGGTCTTCCCCCTGAAAGCTTCTACCCGTACACGGCCCTGGACGGCGATTGCGCGACCGCGGGCGCCGGCTGGCAGAAAGAAGCCAAAAAGATCGGCTCCTGGGGCTCGGTCTCCAAAACGCTGGCGGCTATAAAGACCGCCCTGAACGACTACGGTCCCCTGCCTATCGCCTTCTACGTATACGAAGACTTCATGCACTACAAATCCGGCATCTACACCTATACGACCGGCAAGAAACTGGGCGGCCACGCCGTCCTGTTGGTCGGCTACAACGACGCCGAGCAGTACTTCATAGTGAAGAACAGCTGGACTACCGGCTGGGGCGAGAACGGTTTCTTCAGGATCGCCTATTCCGAAATGAAGAACTCCGTCAGCTTCGGCCTGAGCACCATCGCCTACAAGTCGGTCGCCGCCCAGCGCGGGACTGAAACGATTAACGGCGTAATGGAAGACTGGGGCCGGCTGACGCCCTCGTTCAAATAAGGCTCATAACAAGCAAAAGCGCCCGGCTGCTTAATAGCAGCCGGGCGCTTTTTTTCGCTTCCCTTACAC
>Ga0334722_10002387_pt1 | contig 21416 bp, 17 predicted proteins | sample C3_bottom_MG_FD_207210 | JGI IMG/M metagenome (GOLD analysis project Ga0334722, IMG submission 207210) | Sediment microbial communities from Yellowstone Lake, YNP, Wyoming, USA - C3_bottom | ecosystem: Environmental > Aquatic > Freshwater > Lake > Sediment | place: USA: Wyoming | collected... | reverse complement strand
CGGAGGCCTTTGGGAAGATTGACCCGTATCTCCCGGGTCTCAAGCGCGTGCCCCTCTCCCTTGCAGGCCGGGCAGACGCGGGCTCTCTGCCTGCCCCTGCCGCCGCATTCGGAACAAACGGACTTATAACTGAAAGTCAGCTTCTGCTGTCCGCCCCGGAGCACGTCGGCCAAAGACAGGTGCAGCTCGGACTCCATATCCCCCTGGGACAGCCCGGCGCCGGCACCCCTGGTAAAACTCTCGTAATCCTCTTCGCCGGCGTTCTGCCCGTAACCCGCGCCGCCCATCCCGCCGAACATGGACCTGAAGAAATCGCTGAAATCCCCGAACTGCTCGAACCCCTGCTCACCCTGCTGGCGCGCCTGGCCTCCGGAGTAGTATTCAAAACCTCCGCCGCCGGCGCCGCCGCCCGGCGGGGGGGTAAAGTTCTGGCCCTGACGCCAATCCGCGCCCAACTGATCGTAGGTCTGGCGTTTTTTAGGGTCGGAGAGGACTTCGTTGGCCTCGTTTATCTCTTTGAATTTATTTTCAGCCGCGCTGTTCCCGGGATTGCGGTCGGGATGATGCTTCATGGCGAGTTTGCGGTACGCGGACTTTATCTCCGCCTCCGAGGCTGATTTCGGAACGCCAAGTACGGAATAATAGTCTATGAACTTAGGCATAGCGGATCCGGTGGTTTTTCAGGGTTTATCTATAGAAGAAAAGGAATACGGCCAGGGCGGCGGCCAGCGCGGCCATCATCCAGCGTTCTATAATGGACTCGCTCACGTTCGGCATGGCGATGGCCAGGAGCCAGGCCGTCGCGGACGCGAGCACGATGACGCACCAGAAAATGAAGAAATACCTGCGGGAAAAATCCGGAGAGGCCTGGACCTGCGGATCGAGCCCCGCCGGGGCGTTCAAGTCAGGGGGGGAAAGCGGCTGTGCCGGCGAATTTCCAGAGGTATGATCGGGATGGGGCTGCTGCGCCGCGGCCGCAGTTTCGCGTTGTTCACGTTTCCTGTCTTTTTTACTCATATTATTTTTTATTTCCGCCGACGAAGGAGATATCCTGGAAGATAACGGTTACGCCCAGGTCCTTGCCCTCGTGGTTCTTGACGTGCATAGTGCTGTAGCCGATAATGAGCGGCACGTTCGCGTGCATGATGGAGATCTCGGCCCGCCTGACGGTCTTCCCGGTCTCTATAGCCTCGCAGATGACGGTTTTGAGAGCCGGGAAATTTTTAAAAGCCGTCTGATAGCCGCACTCCAGGCACTCATGGATGCCTTCCCAGTGAAGGATCTTGCCGGCCATAGGATTGATATAGACCACCTTGCCGGACATATCCACGCTGATAAGACCTCCGGTCAGGTTGTCCAATATACACTGGTAATACTCGACGGCGTTTTTCAGCATGATTTTATTGTAGCAAAAACTATTTGAATTTATCTATCGTGGTCTTCCGCCCGGCCGGCCCGGCTGACCTCAATTCCAAAATTATGTATAATTAAAATGTAGTTAAGTATTCCCCAGTAGCTCAATGGTGGAGCGATCGACTGTTAATCGATAGGTTGTAGGTTCGAGTCCTACCTGGGGAGTACAAATTAAAAAGCCGTCTTCATGACGGCTTTTTAATTTATCCTGTTCTGTGGACCGAACCTCGTCCGCCTGTGGCGGACAAGGTTCGTGACCGACTTCGCTTCTCGCGTTGTCATGGAGGTGCGCGTAGCGCGGTCCTGCCTGATAAGATCCGCCTCCCTATTTCTTCTCCGCCGGGGCCGGGGCCGCGGCCGGCACCGCCTCCTTCTCCCTCACCGCTTCCAGTTCCAGCGTTATCGCAACCTCGTCCGCTATCATAACCCCGCCGGTATCCAGAACTTTGTTCCAGACCATACCGAAGTCCTTCCTGTTTATCCTGACGGTCGCCGTGGCCGCGACACGCTCGTTGCCCCAGGGATCCTTGATCGGACCGCTGCCTTCCACGTCAAGAACCACGGGCTTCGTGACGCCATGCATGGTAAGCTCGCCATGAAGTTTGCCCTTCATGCCTTTGAGCCCCGAAACTTTGGTGCTCTTAAAGGTCAAGACGGGGAACTTCTCGACATCAAAAAAATCCGCGCTCCTTAAATGCTTATCACGGGTGGGCTCGTTGGTGTTGATGCTGGAGGCGTCTATGGAAGCCTCCGCCTTCCAGAGCTGGGGCTTGCCGGGGATGTATTCGATGCTTCCGGAGAACTTATCGAACCCGCCGTGCACCTTACTGATAGCCAGATGCACTATCTGAAAACCGATCGAGCTATGCGCCGGATCTATCGTATAGGTCGCGGCGCTCAACTGCGATACCGACCCCATGATCGCCAGCACGGCCGTTACATATTTCTTCATAGTTTACCCTCCTCCTGAATTTACCCTTATTTTGCAAGTATATTATAATAATATGCGGGGGAGGGATTTCAAGCCTTCGGCCGGGGGGGACCGCAAAAACTCCGTTATCGATCAAGAAATCTATTAACGAATCACTCAAAAAATGGTATTTTTACTAGTAGGTTAATAAGATGTGTTTGAAGGATACGGCGGTTTAATTTGAATGGCGAATCTTGAATCAGGCGCGGCAGCACCGAACATGCATACAGACCCGGCGCTCATTTCCGGCGGTATGGGAGTCAACATCTCCTGCTGGCGGCTTGCCCGGATAGTATCCATGATGGGCGGACTTGGGGTGGTCTCCGGGACCGCGCTTGAGTTCGTATATCCGCGCGTCCTGCAGAACGGCGACCCGGGCGGCAATATACGCAGGGCGTTCGACGAATTATCGCGCCGCCTGCCCTCCCTCTCCGACTCCCTTGCCAAGCTTTGGGATAAATATTATATCGAAGGCGGTAAGGCCGCCGACAAGCCGTACCAAGCCACGCCCTCGGGCAGGCTGGCGCGCGTGGCCGGGATTTCCGGACCGGATTCTTTCTGGGAACAGACGCGCGAACTGCAGGTCCTTACCATCGCCGCCAACTTCGCCGAAGTCTGGCTGGCCAAAGAAGGACATCAGGGAAAGGTAGGCATCAATTTCCTGCGCAAAGTGGAAAGACCGCTGGTATACGCGCTCTACGGCGCCATGATAGCCGGCGCGAGCTATGTGGTTGTCGGCGCCGGAAACCCCTCGGAACTTCCCGCTCTAATCAGGACTTTGAGCCGGCACGAACAGGTCTCACTGGCCCTGAAAGTTTACGGGACCAAGTCAGGTTCGGGCGACTTCCGCATCATGCTAAGGCCGGACGAGCTGGGCACGGACAGCTCCGGCGCCCTGGAACAGCCGAAATTCCTCGCCATCGTTTCATCTTACAGCCTTGCCGAGGCGTTAAATTCAGACCCGGCTACCCGCCCGTACGGTTTTGTGGTAGAGGGACATGAGGCGGGCGGCCACAGCGCGCCGCCGGCCAAAATGCGTTTCGACGCGGCCGGACAGCCGGTGATCGCGTATACCGACGAGGATAACGCCGACACCGCCGCTATAGCCAAACTCGGGCTGCCTTTCTGGCTGGCGGGCTCTTATGCCAGGCCCGAACGCCTGCGCCAGGCCCTGGCCGCGGGCGCGACAGGCATCCAGTTCGGCACGCCTGCGGCGCTCTCCGGACAGTCCTGCCTGGCGCCCAACCTGAGAACCGAGGCGCTTCAGCTGCTGGCCAGGAACGAATTAAGGGTAAAGAACACCATGGTATCCCCGACAGGGTTCCCGTTCAAGGTCGCCCAGCTCCCGGGCACGCTTTCCGAAAAGTCCGTCTACGAAGCCCGCAAGCGGGTTTGCGACATCGGCCTGCTGCAGGCCAACTACGTCACGCCCGACGGCGGGTTGGGCTACCGTTGCCCGGCCGAATCCGTGGACGAGTTCGTAAAAAAAGGCGGCAGGGTACAGAACACCATCGGCAGGGGCTGCCTGTGCAACGGCCTGCTTGCCGCCACGGGGCTGCCCCAGGTCCGCGCCGGCGGTTATGTGGAGCCGGCCATAGTCACGCTGGGAGAGGACTTCCAGGCCGCCCGTGAACTGCTGGCCCAGCTGCCCCCGGGGCAGGATACCTACACGATCGGGAAACTCATCCAATTCCTGCGGAAGGGACTGGCGTAGCGCGCCGCGTGCGCATAAACCCTCCGCCCGCCCTCATCCGTCTCGAAGCCTTTATGCCCGCTCTTAAACAAATCTCCCGCAAGATCTGGGCGACGGTAAGTCTTGCCGCAAAAAAGTTCCTGCGGATAGACGGCGCCGAACGCGCGGCGGCTTTCTCTTACAACGCCTTCTTTTCGCTTTTCCCGCTGGTCATACTCCTGGTCACCACCGTGTCGCTCTTCATAGACCGGGCCAGCGCCGGAACAGCCGTCATCTCCTACCTGGAACGGTATGTGCCGCTCAATGGCGCGATGCAGCATTATATCTTCGACACTATTTCCGGCGTGGTCAGAGCGCGCAAGCAGGCCGGCGCCGTCGCCGTGCTGATGCTGGTCTGGGTCGCCACCCAGTTCTTCACCACTTTGGTCCACGCGGCCAACAAAGCCTGGAATATAGAGGGGAACAGATGGTGGCACCTGCCGCTGAAAAGCCTTACCCTCCTGGGCATCATGGTCATGGCGGTACTGCTGGGGATCGGAGTGCCGGTACTGGGAAAAATGATGAAGGATTTCTTTTCCGCGGACGGGCTCTTTCCCTGGTTCTACAACCTGGCCGTGATCATCCTGCCGTGGCTGGTGCTTTTCTACAGCCTGACCCTTTTTTACAGGCTGGCCCCGCGCCGGCGTACGCGTTTTTCCGAGGTCTGGCCCGCGGCCCTGTGCGCCGCGGCGCTCCTGCAGGCCGCGCAGAGCCTTTTCGTTCTGTACCTTAAGCGCTTCTCGGCGCTGAACTCCATCTACGGCGCTTTCGGCGGCATTATGGCGCTGCTGCTGTGGATATATCTCTCCGGCTGCGTTTTTATTTTCTGCGCCTGTCTTTGCGCCGCCCAGGCTGAAACGCGCGCATTACCGGCCGACGGGACGGCCGGCGCAAAGCATTGAGCTTGAACATGGACTTTTGTATAGTTTACTGATACTGGCCTGGAGGCATAAAAATGATCAAGAAAACCGCCTTTGCCGCAGCCCTGCTGCTGACCGCGCTCTGTTCCATGAACTCTTTTGCCGCCGGACGCGCGGCTAAACCCGGAGATACTCTCTCTTTCAGCCAGCTTGCCGGCCAGTTGCCCTCCGTACACACGCTGGACCTCAACCTGCTGACGGCGGATATGGATATCAGCGCCGCCGACGCCCTGCAGGGCGACGACCGGTACTGGGTCACGGTCCAGGCCTCCGACAAATATAAGCGCACCGAACTGCTGGAAGCCGGGATGGATATCGTGGAGATCAGCGGCGGCAGGGTCTCGGGTTTCGCCCGTAAGGACGCGCTGGACCTGATCGCGGAAAAAGGCTTCATCGTGGAAAGCCGGGTAACCATCTACGAATACGCTAAAAAACACCTCAAAGATTTTCCCGCCGCCGACGCCGCTTATCATAATTATAAGGAAACCGTCGCCCAACTGCAGGCCCTGGCCGCCGGCAACCCCGATGTCGCTTCGCTTTTTTCCGCGGGCAAGACCGTGGAAGGCCGCGATATCTGGTGCCTGCGCCTGAACGCGACCGAGAAAGGGGAGACCCCCAGCGCCAAGCCGGGCGCTTTTTACGTGGGCAATCATCATGCCAGAGAACATCTCAGCAATGAAGTCGCCCTTGGCCTGGCCGCCTATCTTCTCGAGCACAAGAGCGAGGCGGAAATAAAAAAATACCTGGAAACCCTCGATATTTACATCATCCCCATGCTCAACGCCGACGGCGCGGAATACGACATCGCCACGGGCAAGTACCGCTGGCACAGGAAGAACACCCGCGTCAACCCGGATAAGACCATAGGCGTGGACCTGAACCGCAACTACGACGCCCTCTGGTGCCAGGGAGGGGCCTCGCATTCGCCTTCAGCCGACACGTACTGCGGCCCCAAGCCCTTCTCGGAACCGGAGACCATGACGGTCAAGAGGTTCGTGGAGGCCAGGAAGAACCTTAAGACCCTGATGAGCTACCATTCTTATTCAAGCCTCCTGCTTTATCCCTGGGGAGGCAAAGACACGCCTATAGAGAACGCGAACGACCTCAAGGTCTTCACGACGATGGCCAAGGCCATGGCCGGCTTTACCGGCTACACTCCCGAACAGTCCAGCGATCTATACATAGCCACAGGCGACACGACCGACTGGGCCTATGCCACCGCCGGCATATTCGCTTTTACCACCGAACTGGAAGGGACCACATTTTATCCCGGCGCGGCCATGATAAACAAGGCAGTGCCCTCCAACGTCAAAGCGGCGCTATACATGCTGAGCGTTACTGATAACCCGTATAAACTTCTGCAATAGCCGGACGCCGAACGCTGAAAACCCGGCTTATCGGCCGGGTTTTTATTTCAAAGAATACTTATGCTGATCCCGGTACTTAAAGGACTCGCCACTTATATCCCCGGACTTTACAGCATCGCCAGGCATAACACCGGCGGAACGGATTCGGCCCGCTACTGCTATTCCGTCTGGCTGCGGCACCTGATCAACGCCTGGAGCGTCAACGGCGGCAAAGTTCCCGGGGTCGTGGCGGAGATCGGACCTGGCGACAGCCTGGGCATCGGCCTCGCGGCCCTGCTCACCGGAGCGGAGAGGTATTTCGCCTTCGACGTGCTTGAATACGCGGACAACAAAAGGAACCTGCAGATACTGGAGGAACTGATAGTTCTTTTCCGTCAAACCGCGGAGATCCCGTCCGACACCGAATTCCCGCGTTTGAAGCCTCCTCTGGACGCCTACGCTTTCCCGTCCCAGATACTGACTCCCGGCGGACTTCAGCGGCTCCTTGCTCCCGAGAGGCTTGACGCGATACGCGCGGCGCTTCTGAACCTCAGGAACAGGAACGCTTCCGCGGCGGTCCCGGCCCCCGCCGGCGCTTTCGAGATACGCTACGTCGTTCCCTGGAGCGATCCCCGAGAAATAGCGGAGGGCACGGTGGACATGATCTATTCCCAGGCCGCGATGGAGCACGTCGAGGACGCGGCGGCCACCTACGGCGCGGTCTTTAAATGGCTCAAGCCGGGCGGCATGATGTCCAACCAGACGGACCTGACCTGCCACGGGATATCGAAAGAGTGGAACGGCCACTGGGCGTACTCCGATTTCATCTGGAAAGTGATCAAAGGCCGCCGCCCCTATCTGCTTAACAGACTGCCCTATTCAGCCCACTCGGCGCTTGTCAGGAAAGCGGGATTCACCATACTCCGCAACCTGCCGTTCAGGAGCGCCGGCGGCTTAGGCAGGGCGGATCTGGCCGGCTGTTTTTCAGACCTCACGGACGAAGACCTTATGACCTCAGGTTTTTTTATCCAGGCCGCGAAACCCTGAACTATTAAACAAATCGCATGCCCGCGCCGGAAATTAAAAGGCCCCTTAACGGGGCCTTTTTCTTTCAGCGGGGGGAATATTCAATGCGATGCGAACACAGCCGCCCCTATCTTGTCGGCGAGCGAGGGGTCGTCCACGAATGGATTGCGGTTGCCCTGGAACTGGGCTATCAGATCGTTGCGGCGGAGCTCATTGGCGTCGGGCGGATCCTGGCGGTTCCACTCCAGAAGCATCGGAACGCGGGAGGTCCAGAAGTCATTATAGTTCATGCCCTGCCGGATGCCCCTGTCATAATAACGCACGATAAAATACAGCATGGCGCGCGCCACGTTCCCTTTCTCGGGATCGCAGGGCTCAAAACCCTCTTTGCCCAGTTTGGAACCGCAGGAAGTGCTGTAGGTCGCATTGGAAACTTTGGCGAAGCGCAGATTGGCGCGGCGGCCGTTAGGCGTCTCGAAAGTGGAAGCGAGCTGATGAAGGTCGGACACCATGGGCAGGGCGCTGTTAAAATAGCTCTGGGGCCAGATATGTTCCGCGTTCACGATCTTATCGACTATGCCGTCCCCGTTCTGATCCCCCTGCTCGTGATAATCGTTGCCGTTGTCGCTTGAGCCCGGAGCGCACACCTCGGAATAAAAGGTCATGATGCCGGGACCGCCGTTGCAGCCGATGTTGTCGGCTTTGGAATACATGTAGGCTTTGGCCTGCTTATAGCTGGGCACAACGGCCTTAAGACCGGCCAGGTCGTTATGAAGCTGCTGGAAGAGCTGTTCGCCCGTCAGGCCGGCATCGGAACGCTGGGAGTCCGAAGGGAGCGGGAGCTCCATGTCAAAAGCCGAAGGGGGAACGAAAGTTTTAAGCGATTCGAAGGCCGGGAGGGGATCCTTGGCCAAAGGCGCGGTCTGGGCGCTGAGCACAGCCGCGGACACTATCAAAAGAGAGGCGGTCACGAACGCGGGCCTGATGAACTTCACCGTTCCTCCGACTGAGCCAGGTTGACCAATGTCGTTGACTAATGTCAATCATAGTTTAACCGTTACAGCCGGCGTTACAAGGACCAAAGGGCCTATACCCATATAGGCCTAAGGGCCTATGGCAAAATTTACACGACGGGAAAAGACGGGGCACGCCGGCAGAGAGCCGGCACGAGAAGACCGCGGATAATTTTAGTGGGAGGCGAACACCTGCGCGCCGATCTTATCGGCGAGGGAAAAGTCGTCCACGAATGGATTGCGGTTGCCCTGGAACTGGGCTATCAGATCGTTGCGGCGGCGCTCGGCCGCATCGGGCGGATCTTTGCGGTTCCACTCCAGGAACATCGGCACGCGCTTGACCCAGAAATCCTTGTAGGTCATCCCGTCGCGGATATTCCTGTCATAGTAGCGAACGACGAAATACAGCACGGCCCTGGCCACATTGCCCTTGATGCTGTCGGCCGGCTCGAATTCCTCGGAATCCATTTTGGTGCCGTTGGATGTAGCGTAGACGGATTTGGCCACCACTCCGAACGGGAGGTTGCCGCGGGCGCCATTGACCATGATAAAAGTCGGGAAAATATGATGCAGGTCCGATCTCATCGGCAAGGCCTGGTTGAAGTAACCCTGCGGCCAGCCGTGCTCGGCGTTCATGCCGTCCGAATCCACAATACCGTCGCCGTTCAGGTCGCCCTGTTCCTTATAATCTTCCCCGTGTTCGCTCGCACCCTTCACGCAGACCTGCGAATAGAACTCGAGGACGCCGGGCGCGCCGCCGCAGCCCGAGTTATCGGCTTTCGAGAACATGAATTTCTTGGCGTCGAGGTAGGCGTGGCCGGAAGGGGTGGAAGCCGGTTCGGTTTCCGCGTGCAGGCGCTGAAAAAGCTGCTCGCCGGAAACGGCCGGGGGGGCTTTGGGTTCCGGGAATACGATCTCGGCGGAAACTAACGGTTTAAAGGAGTTTAAGGCGTCGGAGGCGCGGGCCGGGAAAGAAGCGGCGCAAAGGAGAACGGCGCAGAAAAAGGGTACGGAGAGAAGCGGCAGCCGGTTGCGTTTCAATGTGCCTCCGAAGCTATCCTGTCTACACGCATTTATTTTACAAATAAAACGGCCGGCCCGCAACGGCCGGGCGGAATCGGCGGGCGGGGTTTTAACGACGCGGACGGGATATGCTACAATAAAATGACCGGCTGGTCAGTTATTAGAAAACAATGCCCCTTAAAACAACCAAGCAGCGATCCATACTTCAGGCCGCCCGCAGGCTGCTGCTGGCCGCCAATTCCGCCGATGTGACCATGGACAGCATCGCCCGCGAAGCCGGCGTGGCGAAAGGCACTCTTTTCCTTTATTATCCGAGCAAAGCCGCTTTATTCGCGGCGGTCCATGCGGACCTTACTAAGGCTTTTGTCGCGCACCTCTTGTCCATCCGCGACTGCGGCTCCAGGGGGGAAGAACTTTTGCGCGGCGCCGTTAAGGCGCTTGTGGAACACCTGGCCAGGAAGACCGTGCTGATGGACGCCCTGGGCGAAAAACACGTGTGCCGCCCGCCGGGGAACAGGGCCACCCCGATACTCGGCGCTCTGGCGAGCATACTTGAAAAATGCGCGGCCGACGGCCTTATAACCCTCGAAGATCCGATGTACGCGGCCTCCGCGCTGTTCGGGCTTTGCAGGGGCTCGCTCGCCTATTCCCGGGGCCCCGGCCGGTCGCTTTCGTCCGCGGAGAAAGGGGAACGCATTATAAATATATACCTCAATGGTCTCAGGAGAGAAAAATGAAAGGCTTTTCCTTGCTGATAACGCTGTGCGCCATACCGCTCCTGGCCGCCGCCCAGCCGGTTCCGGCGCCGGCTAATTCCTGCCTGAAACTGAACGACGCTTTTACTTCAGCCCTGCGCCGAAGCGAAGACCTGGCCATAAAAGGGGAAACTGTCGCGGGACTGGAAGCGAAGATATCGGCTCTGACCGCCAATCTGCTGCCCGGCATCGACTTGACCGCCTCCCGTCTCTGGCAGGACAAAGGCGGCCAGTCCTCCGTCCAGTCGCCTACCAGCCAGGCGGCGATCAGCGCCAGTCAATCGCTTTTTTCCGGGATGAAGGATATTCTGAGCGTTAAGGCCGCCCGTTCACAGAAAGAATCCGCCGAACTGGACCTGGCGCGCGCCCGCCAGCTTTTATACAGGGACGTGACCCGCGCTTACCTGGACCTGCTTTCCGTCGACCACGAAGTGGACATCCGCCGGGCACAGATAGATCTTACGCGCGAGCGCCTCAAGGAGCTGGAAGCCAGAGAAAAGATCGGCCGCTCGCGCATGAGCGAACTTCTGGCCGCAAGATCCCAGCTTGCCCAGGACGAAGCCCAGCTTCAGAACGCCTACGGCCTCAGGAAGCTGTATCTCCGGACCCTTGGCTTCCTGACGGGCGCGGAAGAGACGGCCCCGTCCTGCGAGATCTCTATTCCGGCAGATACTGGACTGGCCCCCTACCTGGAATTCGCCGCCACGCGACCGGACGTCCAGGCCCGCCGCCGGGCCCTTGCGAGCTACGAATTTTCCCTGGACGCGGAAAAAGGCCAGCGCTGGCCCTCCCTTGACCTGGGCGGCGATTATTATCTGAAGAGGCCCAAGGCCCAGGAGAAGATACATTGGGGCGTGGGACTTTCCGCCAGCCTCCCGCTTTATTCCGGCGGAGCCATAACCGCCGGGATCAAGTCCGCTGAGGCCCTGAGCCGCTCGGCCCGGCAGACCCTGTCGCTGGCCGTCAGACAGGCCGAACTGGAGATCAAAACCGCGTATGACGGCCTGCAAACGGGCCTCGCGGTCGCGGACTCCCTCGATAAAGCCCGGGCACTGGCCCAGGCCAACGCGGAAGCGCAGATGGCGGATTACAAACTCGGCCTGGTCACGAACCTCGACGCGCTTACCAGCCTCAAAACCATGCAGGACACAGCGCTGGCCCTGGACAGAGCGCGCATCGACGTTTTCTGGGCGCAGACCCTGCTTGAAACGGCCGCCGGGCGGGATAGAGAAGGGATTTTGACTCCTTAGTATTCAGGAGATTTCCTCATCGGGGGGTTCAGTGCAGCGACTGGGTGCAACACGCGAAGCGTGTGTCGCACAAATCAGTGATCAGGTCTGGCGAAGGAAGCAAACGCGGAAGGGGGGCGGAGCCCCCATCCGAGAGCACCGGACCGATTACCTTAAGAGGTCCGGCGGTAATCCGCCCCGCGCATGTGTTAAGCGCGGGGTGCGACAGATGGAGCTAAAACAATGACACTTTCAGATGTCGCAATAAAAAACCCGGTTTTCGCCTGGATGCTGATGCTCGGCCTCATCGTTTTCGGCTGGATCGGCTTCTCCAATATGGGCATAAGCCAGATGCCGGACGTGGACTCGCCGGTGGTGAACGTCGGCGTGTCGCTGGAAGGCGCCGCGCCGGAGGTGATGGAAACCCAGGTGGCCGACCTCATCGAAGGCGCGCTGATGGGTATACAGGGCATCAAAGAAATATCCTCCAAATCCAGCCGCGGCAGCTCGCGCATCACCGTTGAATTCGAGATCGGGCGCGATATAGACGTGGCCATGCAGGAAGTACAGGCCAAGATATCCTCGGTCCAACGCGACCTTCCGCGGGATATAGATCCTCCGACGGTAACCAAGACCAATCCGGAAGACCAGGCCATAATCCGCGTGGCGCTTACCGGAGACCGGCCGCTTAAAGACCTGATGGCCTTTACTAACGACTTTCTTAAGGATAAATTCACCACCATCTCCGGAGTGGGCGACATCGACATGGGCGGCTTCGTGGACCCGGCGCTGCGCATCTGGCTGAACGTGGACGAGCTTAATAAGAACCAGCTTACCGTCAACGATGTGATAAGCACGGTTCAGAACCAGCACGCCGAAACCCCGGCCGGCTACATAGACACGGGCAAGAAAGAACTCAATGTCCGCGTCATGGGCGAGGCGTCTACGCCGGAAGAATTCTCGAAACTGATAATAACGGGCCGCGGCGGGTCCGCCATCTGGAAGAATTTCCGGATAAAGGATGTGGCCGTGGTGGAAGACGGCCTGAGCGATATCCGCAGGGTTTCCCACGTGGGGGGAAAGCTCTCGGTCGGCCTCGGCATCGTAAAGCAGCGCGGCTCCAACGCCGTCGCCGTGGCCAGGGCCGTGCGGGCGAAAGTGGCCGAACTGCAGTCCGCCCTGCCGAAGGACATGCAGCTGACCATAGCCAACGACTCCACCCGCTTCATCGAAGAATCCACCAAGGAACTGAACTTCACCCTGGTGCTTTCGGCGCTGCTCACCGGGGTAGTCTGCTGGGTGTTCCTCGGCTCCTGGTCTTCCACGTTCAACGTTCTGCTCTCCATACCCACTTCCATAATCGGCGCGTTCCTCATACTTTATTTCATGGGTTTCACGCTGAACACCTTCACGCTGCTGGGCCTGTCGCTGGCCATAGGTATAGTCGTGGACGACGCCATTATGGTCATGGAGAACATAGTCCGGTATAACGAACAGGGCATGAGCCGGGTCAAGGCCGCCATGATCGGCGCCAGGGAAATAACTTTCCCGGCCATGGCGTCGTCGGTAGCCATCCTCGCCATTTTCGTGCCCGTGATATTCATGCAGGGCGTTATCGGCAGATACTTCTTCCAGTTCGGCGTGACGATGTCGGCGGCGGTCCTGTTGTCGCTGCTCGAGGCGCTCACGCTTTCACCCATGCGCTGTTCCCAGTTCGTGGATTCCAGTCGGACCACTTCGTTCGGGATGTGGATGGATGAGGTGTTTAAAAAGACCGCGATCCTCTACAGGGACCTCCTTGGACGCCTGCTGCACCACCGCTGGAAAACCCTGGGAATTTCCGCCGTGATATTTACCGTCTCTCTTTTTATAGCGTTCAGGATCCAGCGGGAATTCTCGCCGTCCCAGGACCAAAGCCAGTTCATGGTCAGTCTGCAGACCCCCATCGGCTCGTCTTTCGGCTACACCGCCGACACGGTGGCGAAAGCCGAAAAATGGGCCATGGGCCAGCCCAACATCAAGAACTATTTCGGTATGGTCGGCGGCGGAGGAGGCGGCGGCGTTAACGGCGCTATGATGTTCATAACCATGCAGCCGAAGGCCGACCGCGTCCCCTTGAAGCCGGGCGGCAAAAAACCCAGCCAGCAGGATTTTATGCAGTACACCCGTAAGGCGCTTAAGTCGGTGGAAGGGCTTGAGCGCGTTTCCATCCGGGACCCGTCGCAGTCCGGTTTCGGTTCCAGCCGCGGCTTCCCGGTAGAACTGAGCCTCAGGGGCCCGGACTGGGATAAACTCGGCGAACTAAGCCGCGCCATAATGAAACGGATGAACGACTCCGGGAAAATGGTGGACGTGGATACCGACTACCAGACCGGTATGCCTGAGATACAGGTTTTTCCCGACCGCGAAAAGGCCGCTGCCCGCGGAGTGAACGTATCCGTGATAGGTGAGGCCATAAACTCCATGATAGGCGGCGTGCGGGTGGGGAAATTTTCCAAAGGGGGAAAACGCTACGATATCCGCCTGCGCCTGGTGGACAAGGATCGCAAGAGCCCGGGAGATATCACCAAGATCTGGGTCCGCAACAACCGCGGCGAACTGATACGCCTTTCCGAGATCGTGAACATCGTAGAGAAGCCCACGCTCCTCTCCATCTCCAGGCGCAACAGGGAACGCGCCATAAGCGTGTTCGCCAACCCCGCGCCGGGCTCTTCGCAGGCGGAGGCCATAGCCGAGGTGCAGAAAGCCGCGAAGGAACTGCTGCCCGAGGGCTACCGCGTAGTCCTGGCCGGCAGTTCCAAAACCTTCGACGAATCGACAAGCAGTCTTTTAACGGCGCTCGTGTTCGGCATCTTTATAGCCTACATGGTGCTGGCTTCGCAGTTCAATAGCTTCCTGCACCCGATGATAGTACTGCTGGCCCTGCCGTTCAGCGTGACGGGGGCCTTTATCGCCCTTTACGTCGGGCACCAGACGCTGAACATCTACAGCATGATAGGCATGATACTGCTGATGGGCATCGTGAAGAAGAACTCCATACTGCTGGTGGACTTTACGAACCACCGGCGGCGCACGGAAGGGATGGGCGTTACGGAAGCCTTGCTTGACGCCTGCCCGATACGGCTGCGGCCAATCCTTATGACTTCCTTCGCCACGATCGCCGCCGCCATTCCGCCCGCCCTGGGCGTTGGCCCCGGCGCCGAGACCCGCATCCCCATGGCGCTGGTGGTCATAGGCGGCGTGCTGTTCTCCACCTTCCTGACGCTGCTGGTGGTGCCCTGCGCCTACAGCCTGATGTCCCCGCTCGAGAACCGCCGTCACGAAAAAGAGTTGAGACAGGCGCTCATCGAGATGGGAGAAGTGGACGACGCCGGGCATAAATAAGATCGGGGCCTGAATAATGGATTTTAACAGCTAAATCTATTAGAATTGGTTTAGCCTGTTGCCGCCCCTTAAGTATACCGGACTGGCGCAATTTTCCGGTTCATGGAGATAGCTATGAAAATAAGCCCTTTAGCCGGAAAGGTTCTGCCGCGGGAAATGCTGACGGACATCCCTAAACTCCTGGCAGCCTACCACTCGGAGATCCCCGACCCTTCCATCCCTTCGCAGAGAATTTCTTTCGGCACTTCCGGGCACCGCGGCACCTCGCTCGAACGCTCCTTCAACGAGAACCATATCCTGGCGGTCACGCAGGCCATCTGCCATTACCGCCGGGCGGCGAAGATCGACGGACCTCTTTTCATGGGCATGGACACGCACGCCCTCTCCGCGCCGGCTTTCGAGACCGCGCTGGAGGTTCTGGCCGGCAACGGCGTGCAAGTGATGATAGGAGAAACCGGCGAGTATACGCCGACTCCGGCCGTCTCTCACGCCATACTGAACTGCAACAAAGGACGCGGAACAGGTCTCGCCGACGGCATACTCATCACGCCTTCGCATAACCCGCCTTCCGACGGCGGCTTCAAATATAATCCGCCGAGCGGCGGCCCGGCCGACCAGGTCATGACCGGGAAGATACAGGCCCTGGCTAACGAGTTTTTGGAGAACGGCCTCTCCGGCATAAAGCGCGTCCCGCTGGCGAAAGCCCTCAAGGCTCCGACCACCGTCCGCTACGATTATATCGGAACCTACACGCGCGGCCTGGCCGAAGTGATAGATATGGAGGCCATCCGCGCCTCCGGCCTTAAGCTGGGCGTGGATCCGCTGGGAGGGGCGGGGGTAAAATACTGGGCGCCCATAGCCGGACTCTACGGTCTTAACCTGGACATTGTCAGCGACAAAGTGGACCCGGCTTTCAGTTTCATGACAGCCGATTGGGACGGCAAAATACGGATGGACCCATCCTCGCCTTACGCCATGAAGCGCCTCATAGGGCTCAAGGACCGGTTCGATATCGCTTTCGGCTGCGACACCGATTACGACCGCCACGGCATAGTCACTAAAGCCGCGGGGCTTATGCCGCCCAACCATTATCTTTCCGCCGCTATTTTCTACCTGTTCCGGCACCGCCCGAAATGGCGCGCCGACGCGGCGATAGGCAAAACGGCGGTTTCCAGCGCCATGATAGACCGGGTCGCGGGCAAACTGGGCCGCCGGCTCTGCGAAGTGCCGGTCGGCTTCAAGTGGTTCGTCGACGGCCTGCTGGACGGCAGCTTCGGCTTCGGCGGCGAGGAGAGCGCCGGCGCGTCGTTCCTGCGCTTCGACGGAGGGGCTTGGAGCACCGACAAGGACGCCATCATACTTTCCTTGCTCTCGGCCGAGATCACGGCGGTCCTCGGAAAGGATCCCGGCGAGGTTTATAAGGACCTCACGGACGAATTCGGGGAGACATTTTACGAGCGCCACGACGCCCGCGCCACCCCTGCCCAGAAAGACCTGCTTAAGCGCCTGTCGCCGGAGCAGGTACCGTCCAAAGAGCTGGCGGGGGAAAAGATAGAGGCCATACTTTCCCGCGCGCCCGGCAATAACGAATCCATCGGCGGTCTCAAGGTCGTTACCAGGAACGGGTGGTTCGCCGCCCGCCCTTCAGGCACCGAAGACGTTTACAAGATCTACGCGGAAAGCTTCAAAGACGGAGCCCACCTGGAACGGATCTTTACGGAAGCGGAAACCATGGTCAACAGCGCGCTGGCAGCCGGGGCGGGGAAGAAGTGAAGGGGGGGGAAATGACAGGCGAACCTGAAAGCTGCGAGATAGGGATGATCGGACTGGGCGTAATGGGCCGCAATCTCCTTTTGAACATCGCCGGAAGCGGATTTACCGCCGCGGGCTACGACAAAGATACAGGGAAAGTACGGTTGCTGGAACAAGAGGCCAAAGGGCTGCCGATAACGGGCGCTTCGGAGCTTAAAGACCTGGCGGGACTGCTGAGCAAACCCCGCACGGTCATCGTTCTGGTGCCGTCCGGCGTCGCGGTGGACGCGGTCATAGATTCATTTTCACCGTTCCTGGAAAAAGGCGACCTCATGATCGACGCCGGCAATTCACATTATAAGGACACCGAACGGCGCGCGCAGGACCTGGCGGCCAAGGGCCTGCATTTCATGGGTATGGGGATCTCAGGCGGGGCGGAAGGCGCGAGGCGCGGCCCCAGCATAATGGGCGGCGGAGACAAAACGGCCTATGAGAAGGTACGCCCGGTACTTGAGGCCGTCTCGGCCAAAGCCGGCGGGGAACCCTGCGCGGCCTGGGTCGGCCCGGGGTCCGCCGGGCATTTCGTGAAGATGGTCCATAACGGCATAGAGTACGCTTTCATGCAGCTGATCGCGGAAAGCTACGATATCATGAAGCGCGGCCTGGGCCTGAACGACGAGGAATTGAGCGCCGTTTACGCCGGCTGGAATAAAGTCGAACTTAATTCCTACCTCATGGAGATCACCGCGCGTATTTTCAGCCGCGTGGACGAGAAAACGGGCAACTTACTGATAAACGAGATCGCCGACGCGGCCAGGCAGAAAGGCACCGGCATGTGGACCGCGCAGGCCGCCATGGAGCTGCAGGTTCCCGCGCCCACCATAGACGCGGCGGTGTCGATGCGGGACCTGTCCTCGCGGGTGGACGAACGCGCGGCCGCCGCCGGACTTTCGGGCGGAGCGGTACTGAAACTGCCCGGCGCGAAGAAGGAAACGCTCGAGCGCCTGCGCAAAGCCCTTTATGCCGCCCTGATGATCTCTTACGCCCAGGGCATGGACCTGCTATCCGCCGCTTCAAAAAAGCGCGGCTACGAGCTTAAACTTGATACTATCGCCGGGATATGGCGCGGCGGCTGCATTATCCGGTCGGCCATGCTGGACGATATCCGCGCCGCCTATCGCCTGGCGCCGGAACTCCCCGGCCTGCTGTCGGACCCCGGCATTATAAAAAAGGTCCTGGCCTGCCACAGCGACCTGCGCGCCCTGGTTTCGAGCGCGGCCCTGGCCGGCCTGCCGGCGCCGGCGTTCATGTCGGCTCTCGGTTATTTCGACGCTTACCGGAGCGGCTGGCTGCCGGCGAACCTTATCCAGGCCCAGCGGGATTATTTCGGGGCCCACACTTACGAGAGAAAAGAATCAAAAGGGGCTTTCCACACCGAATGGGAAAAATAAACAAGAATATCAGGATAGGCCGCACAAGGAACCCCGCGGACCTTAAAACCTGCGCCCTATTCATGGCCGCCACCGAACCCTGGATCACGCTGGGCAGGGATTACAAAGCCTGCCTCAGTTCGGTGAAAGCGCCGCTGCGCGAGGTTTATGCCGCCAAGGAACAAGGCAAGGCCGCAGGCTTCATAGTCCTGCAGATGACGGGGACGTTCAGAGGTTATATACAGACCGTCTGCGTGGGCCCGGAAGCCCGCGGCCGCGGCATAGGCACCTTGCTGGTGCGCTTCGCGGAGAAGCGCATCTTCACGGAAAGCCCGAATGTTTTCATGTGCGTGTCGTCTTTCAACAAGGGCGCTCAGCGCCTTTACAAGCGGCTGGGCTATAAAAAGACGGGACTGCTGAAGGATTTTATAATCAGGGGCTATGACGAGGTCCTGCTTCGCAAGACCCGGGGGCCGTTCGTCGGTTTCAAGAAGCGTAAATAAATTTTTATCGGCGCTACAACCGGAGGCAACATGACGGACACAACAAGCGGCACGCGGATCAGTTTTTTCGGAGCGGCGGGGGAAGTTACCGGCTCCAGACATCTCATCGAAGCCAACGGCAAAAAGGTACTGCTGGACTGCGGGATGTTCCAGGGACACCGGCAGGAGTCATTGGACAAGAATAAAACCTTTCCCGCCCGGCCGGCCGAACTGGACGCCGTTCTGCTGTCCCACGCCCACATCGACCATTGCGGTCTCCTGCCCCTGCTCGCGAAAAAAGGCCTTAAGGCCAATATTTACTGCACCGCCGCGACCAAAGACCTGGCCTCCATCATGCTCATGGATTCGGCCCGCCTTCAGGAAGCCGACGCGAAATTCTTCAACAAGGTCCACCAGGCGGAGGGTATCCGCATAGACCCGCTCTACACGGAGACCGACGCCAAAGCGGCGCTGAACAAGTTCAAGGCCTGCGATCTCGGCGCCGAAGCGCATCTGGCGGGCGGGACCCTTTCCGCCAAGTTCCTGAACGCCGGCCACGTGTTGGGCTCGGCCATGGTGCTGGTAAACGTGCCCGTGGGCGCGGAACGCCGCCGTATACTTTACACCGGCGACCTAGGCCGCCGGGCGTCGATACTTATGCGCAGCCCCGAGATCCCGCGCGACGTGGATTACCTTGTGATGGAAACCACTTATGGCGACCGGTTGCACGAAGACCCCGAAGACGCCGAAGCCAAACTCGAGGCCGTCATAAAGCACGCCATCGAAGTGAAGGGGAAGATAATAATACCGAGCTTCGCGCTTGAGCGCGCACAGGAGATCATTCTTATCCTGGACAAGATGCGTCGCTCCGGGACCGCGCAGGACATCCCCATCTATGTGGACAGTCCGATGACGCTCAGCATCACGGAACTTTTCAACAAGTACAAGGACTCGTTCTCTTTCGACGACCGGTTCAAGGAGTACGCGAGGGCGGACGGAGACCCGTTCGGCTTCGAGTATATAAATTACGTCCGCAGCAAGGAAGAATCCCAGGCGCTCAACGAGATCGACGGGCCGATGATAATCATTTCCGCGTCGGGGATGTGCGAAGGCGGCCGGGTGCTGCACCATCTGCGCAACAATATTGATAAGGAAAGCACCACGGTCCTTATAGTGGGCTACCAGGCCGAGGGCACGCTGGGCCGCCGCCTCCAGGATGGGGCGAACAAGGTCAGGATCTTCGGTCTGGAGCACGACGTGGCCGCCAGGATAGAGACCATGCATTTCTTCTCGTCGCACGCCGACAAGGGCGACCTGCTCGCCTTCGTCAAAGGCCTGAGCCGCCCGCCCAAAAAGATCTTCCTCGTGCACGGCGACCCCAAAGACCGCCTAGCCTTCGCCGAGCACCTCAAAGAGGCGGGAGTAACCCAGACCGTCCTCCCCGACTTCGGCCAAAGCTTCGAACTGGAATAAGGCAACGGCAGGCCTGCCAGTCCGCGGGCGCCGGGGGACCCGGAACGCGGAACCGGCGTCGCGCACACCGTGCGCGCGCCTGCGATCCTCGGCCTCCGCGCTTCGTATGCTCGGCCTCCGGACGCTTCCGCGTATCCGGATCCCCTGCCACCCGCTCCAATCATCCCCGCCGGCAACTTCCCTATAATTGTTCGCCCATTTGCTAGAATATTTGCATCAAGGGAAGGGGTAAAACCTAGAGTAATCATTTAATCATCCGCGCCCCCTGCGCCCACACTATGTCTTTCACGGGGTAGAAGTTTATGAACATAGGTATAGAGTTGTCGTGGAAATTAACCGTAAGGGCGACATTTGCTGCGGCCATACTATTTTGTGGTATTTCGGATACTCAAGCGCAAACTACTAAAACGGATGAATTCCATGTGTCTTTTAACACAGGAACTGTTCCAGACATGGACAGTCCTGGGTATAAAGAGTATTCGGCGAGGCGACGCATAGCCTCTGACGCCGACTGCGAGGCGCTTAAGAAACTTCTTATGTCCGAAAATATTGATGTCAAACTAAAAACCGGATTTGTTTTTGATTTTCTTGAGGCCTATGACTGGGGAGCTGCATACGCGGACCATAGTTCATGTTACGGCAATCTGAAAGCGTATCTTTTCCCCGATGACCTTGCCAGGGTAATGCTCGGCGGTAAGTGGGGCTACGTGGACACAAACGGGGCCGAAGTCATCCCTCCCCAATTCGACAGCGCAGAAGCTTTTTGGGAAGGCCTAGCGGCCGTCAGGATTAAAGAGCTCTGGGGCTTCATAGACAGGCGCGGTTCCTGGATAGTTCCGCCGCAATACAGCTGGGTCTTTAATTTCGCGCAGGGCCGCGCGGCAGTGCAGTCCGGCGGAAGGTGGGGGTATATAGACAGGACTGGTAAAGTGCTGGTCCCGTTAGAGTACGAAAGCGCATTTTATTTTAATGAAGATGATAAGCTGGCGGTGGTTAAGCGGAACGGGAAATTTGCGTATATGGATAGGAGCGGAAAATTGCTTACTCCGTTCCGGTATGACCACACAAGACCACCCGTTTGCGGTTTCGCTTCTATAGTAGTTGACAAAAAATATGGTTATGTGGATAATAAGGGGCGCGAAGTTATTCCCGCCATTTATGATTTTGGAAATGATTTCAACGGTGAACGCGCCTGCGTCAGGCTTAATGGTAAATGGGGTGAAGTAGACCGGAAAGGCAAAGTGCACTGGCGATTGTTTAACATACCCTGTGTTGAGTAGGTGCGGGGGGCATGGGGTCAGGTCTTGAGTCTTGGTTTTGAGGGAATATATCAGGCTGCTTTTCTAAAAGGAAAGCAGCCTGATTTTTAATAAGTTTAAACTAGAAACGGTGCCGGCGGGTATAGTTGGAGGGGTGGCAGGCATGGGTTGATCGGGCCGAGGAGGAACCGGCGCGTTAGTCGCCGGGC
>Ga0334722_10002385_pt1 | contig 21429 bp, 13 predicted proteins | sample C3_bottom_MG_FD_207210 | JGI IMG/M metagenome (GOLD analysis project Ga0334722, IMG submission 207210) | Sediment microbial communities from Yellowstone Lake, YNP, Wyoming, USA - C3_bottom | ecosystem: Environmental > Aquatic > Freshwater > Lake > Sediment | place: USA: Wyoming | collected... | reverse complement strand
TGATCGCGGCGGTGACTTACTTCCCGCTGTTCGCTGGACTCACCCACTACGTCAACCCGGCGCTCGAGGCCTACACGGCGAAAAACCCGATCACGGTCGAGGCGACGAACTGCAACTTCCACGTCTTCGTCGGCCCGTGGAGCAAGTTCAACGACTGCGACAAGGTGAAGGACTTCCTCACCAAGCAGGGTCTGTCCTTCAAGTCGGCACCATCCGAGCCGGGCAAGCCCATCGTCACCACCATCGGTTCCACCAAGGTCGAAGGCGCGGACATGAAGCGGCTGGGCGAGGTGCTGAAGGAGACCGGTTTCAAGGCCGGTGCCGACAATGCCCAGGTCAACTGGTTTATGGCCGAGCTGATCCTGTTCATCATGGTGATCTACGTGACTATGGTTTACGGCCCGATCGCGGCGTTCCTGGTGGAGCTGTTCCCGACCAATATCCGCTACACGTCGATGTCGCTGCCCTATCACATCGGCAACGGCTGGTTCGGCGGCATGCTGCCGCTGACGGCGACGGCGATGGTCGCGGCGACGGGCGATATCTACTATGGGCTGTGGTACCCCATCGTCGTTTCGGTGATGACTCTGATCATCGGCTCGATCTTCCTGACCGAAACCAAGGATCGTGATATTCGAACCTACGACCACAGCATGTTGCCTTAGAGGCTGAATGGGCGCCCAGCCGGGCGCCGCAGACAGAAAAAGCCCGCCGAAACAGGCGGGCTTTTTTTCGCGCACTTTTCGCCTGCAATTGCACCTACCTCCGTTCCCGCGGTTTCATGATTCCCTGCGGAACAAGCGTAGCCTTGATTCCGCGCATCAGATCCGTCTCCAGCGGTCGGCGCTCAGAACGCCTGATCCCAGCGTATCGACAGCCGGATTGCGGCGTTGATCAGCCCCACCATGCTGTAGGTCTGCGCGAAGTTTCCCCACTGCTCGCCGCTGCGCGGATCGATGTGTTCCGCCAGCAGGCCATGGCGGTTGCGGCAGGCTAACAATTTCCCGAACAGCGCGCGCGCTTCCTCGCGCCGGCCCAGCGTCGCCAGGGCATTGACGTACCAGAAGGTGCAGACCAGGAAGGCATTCTCCGGCTCGCCGAAGTCGTCCTTCTCGACATAGCGGAAAATGAAATCGCCGCGGCGCAAATCCTGCTCGACGGCGTTGACCGTGGCGGCAAAGCGCGGGTCGCTGGCATCGAGAAAACCGACTTCTGCCAGCAGCAGCAGGCTCGCATCCATCGCCTCGCCGTCGAATGTGGAGACGAAAGACCCGCGCGTTTCGCTCCAGGCGCGCCGGCTGGTGGTCGCATGAATCCGCCGCGCCTGCGCCAGCCAGTAGGATGCACGCTCGGCCAGCCGCAGGCGTCCGGCGATCAGCGCCAGGCGATCGCAGGCCGCCCAGCACATCACCGCGGAAAAAGTGTGCACGCGCGCGCTGCCGCGCAGTTCCCACAGGCCGGCATCCGGCTGGTCGTGGCAGCGTATCGCCTGCTCGCCGAGCAGCTCGAGGCGGTGGAACAAGGCTTCGTCACCGCGCCGGGTCAGGCGCTGGTCGAAGAAAATGTGCGTGGCGGCGAGGATGGCCGAACCATAGACGTCATGCTGCACCTGGCGATAGGCCAGGTTGCCGATGCGCACCGGCCCCATGCCGCGATAGCCCGCCAACGCCGGAATCTCGCGTTCGTCCAGTTCTGTCCGGCCGTCGATGCCGTACACCGGCTGCAGCGGACCGCCGCCGGCATTGGCGGCGATATTGACGATGTAGCCGAGGTAGCGTTCCATGGTGCGCGTCACTCCCAGCCGGTTCAGGGCATTGACCACGAAATAGCCGTCGCGCAGCCAGCAGTAGCGGTAATCCCAGTTGCGGCCGCTGCCGGCCGCCTCGGGGATCGAACTGGTCATCGCGGCGACGATGGCGCCGGTGTCCTCGTAGGCGTTCAGCTTGAGCGTGATGGTGGCGCGGATCACCGCCTCCTGCCACTCATACGGAATGGCGAGATAGCGAACCCACTCGCGCCAGTACTGCGCCGTTTCCTCGAGAAAGCGGCGGCCCACCTCACCGGCGGCTTCGCTTACGGTTTCGTCCGCCCCCAGTAAAAGCGTCACGGTGTCCTCGAGAAAGAACGGCGTCTCCTGCAGGATTGCGGTCAGCGACGCATCGGTAGTTAGCCGCAGCGTGAGCGCTGGTGCCACGTAGCGAATATGGTTGCTGCCCTGGGTCACCGCGGGGCGGGCCGCACCGTTGTCGCAGGCCGGACGCAGGCGCAACGTCAGGCGCGGACTGCCGGACAGCCGCCGGATGCGCCGCACCAGCATCATCGGCCGGAACATGCGGCCGTACTGACCGAAGCGGGGCGCGAAGTCGGTGACTTCCACGGCGCCGCCGTGACGATCGTAGAAGCGCGTCAGCAGAATCGCCGTGTTCTCCAGATAGTTTTGTTCGCTGCGTTCGCAATCGGCTAGTTCGACCGCAAAGAATCCAGTGTCGTCGGACTGCTTGAGCAGGGTGCAGAACATCGGATCACCGTCGAAACGGGGGAAGCAGCCCCAGCTGATGTTCGCACTGGCATCGACCAGCGCGCCTACGCTGCAGTTGCCGATCAGGGCCAGATCCAGGGTTCTCATGGCTTGCCTTTCATTGCGTCTGCTAGCCAGCGCCTTACTGCCGCCACGTCGCGCAGGCGGAAGCGGGCACAGCTCTTACCTTTGCCTACTTTGATCGATACTCCGTCCAGCTTGTTCACCTCGGCGAAGCCGTGCTCGTCGTTGAGGTCGTCGCCGATGAACACCGGCTTGCGCGCTCTGAAGGGCGACTCTGCCAGATATTCGGCCACCGCTGTGCCCTTGTCGATGCCGGCGGGCTTGAGTTCCGCCACGCGCTTGCCGAACTGCACTTCGAGCCCGGCGCCGGCGGCACGCGCCAGCCCGAGCATCAGGTGCTGCGCGTAGGCCGCCAACTGCGGCGCCATGCGGTAATGCAGCGCCAGCGTCAATCCCTTGTCCTCCAGCAGCAGTCCGGGATGGCGCGCCAGCACTGGCGAGAGCGCCTCCATGATCGCGCACTTGGTCGCCGGCGGCGCGGCGTGTATCCACAGGCGGCCGGCCGCATCGCGGCGCTCCAGCCCGTGTTGACCAGCCAGGGGCAGGCGCAGCGCGCCGAGGCGCCGCTGCAGGTCCGACAGCGCGCGGCCGCTGACGAGTGCCACGGCGCCACCGCTTGCACCATGCAAGCGCCCGATCAGCTCGAGCAGCGCCGTATCGACGCGCACGGCATCCGGTGTGTCGGCGATGTCGATCAGGGTGCCGTCGACATCGAGGAAATAGGCCCAATCGACGCGGGCTGCCGGTGGCGAATTGCGACCCATAGTCAATCCGCGCGCGCCTTCTTGTCGATCAGCCGGCCGCGGCGGCGCATGGCCGCCGCATCGAGCAGCATGCGGCCGGCCCAGCGGAAGACGTTGAACTCGGCGACCAGCCCGCGCATCAGGCGCATGCGGTCGCGCTGCTCGGTCTCCGGCATGCTCAGCGCCAGCTGCAGCGCGGCAGCGCATTGATCGGCATCGTAGGGATTGACGATCAAGGCCTCCGGCAACTCGCGCGCGGCGCCGGTGAACTGGGACAGGATCAGGACGCCGCGTTCGTCGTCGCGGGCGGCGACAAATTCCTTCGCCACCAAATTCATGCCGTCGTGCAGGCTGCTGACGAAACAGACATCGGCAGCGCGGAAATACTCGTACACCGCGCGCGGCTCGTGATGCTCGATCCGGAGCACGATCGGCGGCGGCCCCTGGCCCTCGAAGCGCTCGTTGATGCGCGCTGCCAGCGCCCGAACCTGGGTCTCGTGGTGCCGGTATTCGTCGATGCCCGCGCGCGTCGGCGCGGCGACCTGGACAAAGCTGAAGCGGCCGATCCATTCGGGATTGAGCTCCAGCAGGCGCTCGATCGCGTGCAGACGCTCCACGATGCCTTTGGTGTAGTCGAGGCGGTCGACGCCGACGCCGAGCTTGTGTTCCGGCGGAAGATCGTGCAGCAGCCGCAGTTCGCTGCGACAGTCCGGCACGCTCTTTTGCAGCATCTCCGCTTCCGGCGGCCAGGCGATGGAAATCGGGTAACGGCGCACGGCGGTGAGCTTGCCGCCGAAGGAAACGGTAAAAGATTCCCGGTCGACCCGTGCCTCGAGAAAACGATCCACGGTATCGACGAAATTATTGCAATGAAACTGGGTGTGAAAGCCGAGAATGCTGCTCCCCAGCAGCCCCGCGACCACTTCGTCCCGCCACGGGCAGATGGCGAAGGACTCGGGATTCGGCCATGGGATGTGCCAGAAGGTGATGATGGTGGCATCCGGCAGTTGCTCGCGGATCATGTTCGGCAGCAGGGCGAAATGGTAGTCCTGCACCAGCACGATGGGGTCCTTGGTCTTGGCCTCAGCCGCCACCGCCCGGGCGAACTTGCGGTTGACCGCGACGTACTGGGTCCAGTCGCCGGAGCGGAAGGTGGGCCGCACATGCGCGATGTGGCACAGCGGCCACAGCCCCTCGTTGGCGAAGCCGTAGTAGTAGCCGGCCTCCTCCTCTGCGCTCAGCCAGACGCGGCGGATCTGATAAGCGGGATGTTCCGGCGGCACCGCGACGCGGTCGTGTTTGTCGACCATTTCGCGGTCGGCCGAGCCGCTGCCATGGGCGATCCAGATTCCGGAGCAGGCGCGCATGATCGGCTCCAGCGCCGTGACCAGGCCGCTTGCCGGCCGCTGCGCTTCGATGCGATCGCCGCGGCGCTGGTGGATGTAGGGCTCGCGGTTGGAGACGACGATCACATCTTCGCCGCGCAGTTCGCCATGCAGAATGGCGCGCAAAGACTCGGAGGTCCAGGTGATCTGACCTTCATCGCGCGCGCGCGTCTCGGCTTCCAATTCGTGGATCAGCCGCTGCAGATCGCGGGCAATGGGCTTGAACTCGGGCAACTGAGAGGGTGCACCCACCGCCGGCTGCCGCAGCAAACCCTCGCCGCGCAGCAGCGAGCGCATGCCGGCCATCCAGCCGCGCCAGGAGAGTTGGGCGATGATCACCGTGAGCAGCGAAACGACCGCCGCCAGCGCCATGAAGAAGTAAAACACGTAGCGCTTGGTTTCCTCGCTGCGGCGGGTGACGAAGCTCATGTCGTGCACCAGGACCAGGCGGCCGTCGGGCGCCGCCTCGTTTACCATCGGCTTCACCGCTACATGCAAGGGCCCCTTGTCGCTCGCCAGCAGGGGATCCCCTAGCCCTTCCCAGCGGTCGAGTTCGGCACAGCGCAACTCCAGGGGGAAGTAGCGGCTGGCCAACGGCTTGTCCGTCGGGGAAGCACAGTAGCCGACGGCATAGAGCCGCTCGTCCTGGCTGATGCGGTTGAAGAATTCTCTGATCTTCACCTTCTTGCCGGCGAGCAGCTGCTCCTGCAGGGGCTCTTCGATGGCGTTGACGACCAACGTCGCGCGGATGTCCAGGTCGCGCACGAACCAGCGCAGCGTCAATTGGTCGACCAGCGGCGCGACACCGTAGGCGATGCCTGCCAGAACCAGCATCAAGGGCAGTACGAAGCGTAAAGACAACCTCATGCGATTACCCGACCAGGCAAGGTGGCTCCAAGACGCCGCGACAGCGATTACATCGACGCGCTATAACGAAGAATAGGCGCTTTCCGAACCGACTGCCGGCGGCCCGGCGCAAGCGAAGCGTGGAATCCAGTGTCCGGTGTCGTTAATTCGCAGGACGATATTCGCCGTAGCTGCGGGCTGCAGCCATTTCGACTGGTGTCGGTCCGGCGGCAGCGCGGCTGGCGCGTCCGGCGTGCACCGCCCGAGTGCTGATGCGATGCAGTCCAATGGCTGCAATCCTCGCCCGATCGTGAGCCAGGTCAGGATGCCGAGCGCGTGTAGAAGCAGCAGCAGTCCCCGCTCAGATTGCGGGACGCTCCGCGGCACCGACACGCGTAGTGTCCCCTGCCTCTAATCGGGCATCGACAGCGAAACCGGCTTGACACGGGCCGCGAGCCTGGCGTCGGCTTTCAGCACCCCCACTTCGTCGCTAAGTATATGGACGGCTTCGTTCAGCAACACGTCTTTCGCATTTTTCCGCACCTTCTCGGCCGCCAGTTCGTTGGCGAGATTGCGCTCGCCGGCCTGCAGGCCGTCGTCTCGAAGCGCACGGCCTTTCACCGCTGCGGATTCCTTGCCAAGCCCATCGTCGTTGGCGCTCTCGCCAGTATCCCGCCGCGATTCGCGGGAAGCAAACCGAGCCTCTTGGGCGTCCCGTTCCTTGCGTCGTTCGGCTTCGTTCAGTGACACCAGGTTCTTCTTGCGCTGAAGCTTGGATTCGGCGATGTCTTCCTGCAGGTGCTGGAAGTCCTTGTCCGATTTCACGCGGGCCTGATGCAGCGCAGAAAGGATCGGGAGCACGCCCTTCAGGTCGCCGGCGGGTACATAGTCCGCCGCCTTGACCTGCGCCCAGGGAAGTGCGTTATCGAAGCTGGATTCGCCAAAGTTCTCCTCATCGAAGACCGCAGGGAACAGGATATCCGGCTTCACGCCGCGCAATTGTGTGGTACCACCGTTGATGCGAAAAAACTGCGCGACGGTCATTTTCAGTTCGCCGAATTGCGGCTTGCTGTTTTTGGCGACTCGATCGAGATCGACCATGGTTTGCACGGTGCCTTTGCCAAAACTCGGTTCACCGATAATCAGGCCGCGGCCGTAATCCTGAATCGCGGCGGCAAAGATCTCCGACGCCGACGCCGAACCGCGGTTGATCAGGACGCCAAGCGGGCCGTCCCAGGCGACGCCGGCCCGGGTGTCGCTCTCCACGGAGATCTCGCCGCTTGCGTTGCGCTGTTGCACCACCGGCCCCTTGTCAATAAACAAGCCGGTGAGTTCAACCGCTTCCACCAACGAACCGCCGCCGTTGTTGCGCAAGTCGATCAGTACGCTGTCGACCTTTTCCTTTTTCAATCCGTCCAGCAGGCGGGCGACATCACGGGTCGCGCTTTTGTAGTCCCGGATGCCTTTTTGTCTGGCTGCGAAGTCCTCATAGAACGAGGGAAGGGAGATCACACCGACGCGGCGGGTGGCCTTCCCGTCCAATATGGAACGCACGGACGCTTTAGCCGCCTGCTGCTCCAGACTGATTGTTTTCCGAACGATGGAAACCAGTTTGTGTTTGCCATCGGGTCCGGCGTCCGCCGGGAGCACGTCGAGTACGACGACCGAATCCGGCGCGCCGCGAATCTGCGCAACAACGTCGTCCAGACGCCAGCCGAGGATGTCCGTCATGACGCCGGACTCGCCTTGAGCGACGCCGACGATGCGGTCCCCGATTTTGAGTTGACCCGAGAGGTTTGCGGGCCCCCCCGGTACCAACTCGCGTATCGTGGTGTAGTCATCGAACTCCGCCAGCACCGCACCTATCCCGACCAGGGAAAGTTTCATCGATATGTCGAATTCGGCCGCAGCCCGTGGTCCCATATAGTTGGTGTGGGGCTCGATGGCCATGGTGTAGGCGTTCATAAACGCCTGAAACGCGTCTGCGCTCTTTATCCGGCCGATGCGCTTCAGGAAATTGTCATAGCGCTTTTCAAGTACTTCGATGATGCTCCTGTCGTCCTTGCCGGAAAGCCTGAGCCGCAACCAGTCGTTCTTGACCCGCTTGCGCCACAGTTCGCGCATTTCCGCTTCGGTCTTCGGCCAGGCTTCCTTTTCCCGTGAGTATTGGTAGCTTTCGTCCTGCTGGAAATCGAATCCCGTTGTCAGCAGAGTGCGGGCGTAGCCGTAACGCTCGGACGCGCGGCGCTCGTAAAGATTGAAAATGGCGAATGGAACGCTGAGGTCCTCCTTGAGGATGGCGTCGCCGAGCCTGGTCCGAACGCCGGAAAAACGGTCAATGTCGGCCTGAACGAAGAACACCTTCTCCGAATCCAGCGATTTCAGATATTGGTCGAATATCTTCTCCGACAGGGCGTCGTTGAGCAGCACCCCCTTGTAGTGGTAGCGGGCCAGCACTTCAGCCGCCAGGTGCGCCGCCTGCGCCTCCTGCTGCGCCGGCTTCAATTCCGGCGGATACGGGGTTCCGGCGGCTAGCGTCGCGCCTTGCGCTGCCGTCGCCAAGGCAAGGACTATCCACAACAGTTTCTGTCTCATTGCTTCTCCATCTCAAGGCGCCAAAACGCTCCGCCGCTAGTAGGTAAGAGTCAGCCCTGGTATTGGCGCCGAACTGGGTTCGACCCATGTGCCGCGATTTCGTTTCCCCAGGTTTCAGATTATTGAGGGCTTACCAGTGGATGATTCCGCCGCCAGCGCAGCGCCAACGATGGCCTGTGCCTCCGCCTGGATGCGGCGCAGGTGATCCGCGCCGCGAAAGCTCTCGGCATAGATCTTGTAGACATCCTCAGTGCCGGAGGGGCGCGCAGCGAACCAGCCATTCTCGGCAATCACCTTCACGCCGCCTATGGCTGCGCCGTTGCCGGGCGCCCGCGTGAGAATGCTCAGGATCTTTTCGCCGGCCAGATCCGCGGACAGGATCTGCTGCGGCGAGAGCTGCGCCAGCACGCGTTTTTGCTCCGGTGTGGCCGGCGCATCGACGCGGTCGTAAGCGGCTTCGCCCAACTCGCGCTCGAGCTCGAGGTAGATTTCGCCGGGATCGCGGCCGCTACGCGCGGTGATCTCCGCCGACAACAACGCCGGGATAATGCCGTCTTTGTCCGTGGTCCAGACACTGCCGTCCAGACGGAGGAACGCTGCGCCGGCGCTCTCTTCCCCGACAAAGCCCAGCGAGCCGTCGAGCAGGCCATCGACAAACCACTTGAAACCCACCGGAACCTCGTACAGCGTTCGCCCTAGCTTCGCCGTAACGCGATCGATCATCCGGCTGCTGACTACCGTTTTGCCGACTGCGGCATCCTTGCCCCACTGCGGCCGATTCTGAAACAGATAATGGATGACGACCGCGAGGAAATGATTGGGCGGCAGCAATCCCGCGCTGCGGGTAACGATCCCGTGCCGGTCATGGTCGGTGTCGCAGGCGAAGGCGACGTCGAAGCGGTGCTTGAGGCCGATCAGACTCTGCATGGCGTAGATTGATGACGGATCCATGCGAATCCGGCCGTCCCAATCGACCGTCATGAAGCCGAAGGCCGGATCGACAGTATCGTTCACGACCGTGAGATTCAACCGGTAGCGCTCGGCAATCGCGGCCCAGTAGTGCACGCCCGCGCCGCCGAGCGGATCGACGCCCATACTGATGTTCGCGTCGCGAATCGCGTCCATATCGAGCACCTTGCCGAGATCGCTCACATAGGCGTCGAGAAAGTCGTGGCGGTGGGTGGTCTCGGAGCGCAGAGCCTTCGCGTAGGGCATTCTGTTCACGCCCTGCAGGCCGCCCTCCAGAAACGCGTTGGCCCGGGCTTCGATCCAACCGGTCACGTCCTTGTCCGCCGGCCCGCCGTTGGGCGGGTTGTATTTAAAACCGCCGTCCTCGGGCGGATTGTGCGAAGGCGTGATGACGATGCCGTCTGCCAGTCCCGAGCTGCGGCCACGGTTGTAGACCAGGATCGCATGCGAGATCGCCGGCGTCGGCGTGAATTCGCGGCGCGCGGCGATCATCGTTTGCACGCCGTTGGCGGCCAACACCTCCAACGCGGTCTCGAACGCGGGCTGGGACAAGGCATGGGTGTCGATGCCGAGGTATAGCGGACCATCGATGCCTTGGCTCCTGCGATAGTCGCAGATCGCCTGGCTGATCGCCAGCACATGCCATTCGTTGAAGCTGCGCTCGAAGGCGCGGCCGCGGTGCCCGGAGGTGCCGAACGCGACGCGCTGGGTCGGCACTTCGGGATCGGGTTCTAGGCCGACGTAAGCAGCGAGCAGCTTCGGGATATCGACCAGCAGCGACTGCGGTGCCGGCTTGCCCGCCAGGGGACTCATGACTGCCCCGCCCGCGTCAACACCTTCCTCTTTTCGGCAATGCGGACCATCAGATCGCTCCATGACTTGGCAAAGGCTGCGGCGCCTTCGCGCTGGAGCTTGGCGGCAAGCGCCTCAATCTCGACGCCCTCGCGGGTGAATTCCGCCAGCACGGCTTCGGCATGACTTTCGTCGACCGGCAATACTTTGTCCACCTTGCCGTGCGCGGCGAAGGCGAGCAGCGTCTTCTCGGGTATGGTGTTGATCGTATCCGGGGCCGCGAGCGCCTCGACGTAGAGGGTGTCCGGGGCCGCAGGATCCTTGGTGCCGGTGCTGGCCCAGAGCAAGCGTTGCGGCCGCGCGCCGGAGGCGGCGAGTTTCTGCCAGCGCTTCGATGCCAGCAGTTCGCGGTAGGCCTTGTAAGTGTGCATGGCGATGGCAATGCCCAGGCGGTTGCGAAACTCGCCCGCAACCTCGTCCTTGACCGCCACGTCCCAGCGGCTGACAAAGATCGATGCCACGGAAGCGACCTTCGGGTCCAGGCCGGCGGCGATGCGCCGTTCGATGCCGCGCATGAACGCTTCTGCCGCCGCCATGTAATGCTCGCGCGAGAACAGCAGCGTGACATTCACCGGCACGCCGGCGAAAATCGACTCCTCGATCGCCGCAATGCCCGCGCCAGTGCCCGGTATTTTGATGAACAGATTGGGGCGTTGCGCGCGCGCGTGCAAGCGCGCCGCCGCACGGATGGTGGCGGCGGTGTCGTCCGCAAGCAAGGGCGATACCTCCAGCGATACCCAGCCGTCGGCGCCGCCAGTGGCGTCGTGGATAGTCCGGAACAAATCGGCGGCCTGTGTCAAGTCCTCCAGAGCAAGTTCGAAGAACAAGGCCTCATCCGACTCCTCCGCAAGCGCTTTGTTGCGGATTGCGGCATCGTAGACATCCCCGTCCTTGATCGCCTGATCGAAGATGGTCGGATTGGAAGTGAGGCCGGTCACCGCCAAATCCCGGATGTAGCGGGCGAGCGTGCCGCTGCTCAGAAGGCCGCGCGAAATGTTGTCGAGCCAGAGGCTTTGGCCCAATTGGTGTAGCTGCTGTGTGGCGTTCATGTCGTCTCCTGTTATCCGTCGACGGACCCAAGCTGCTTAGAGGCCATTTCAGAATTGGCGAAATGGCCTCTGATCCAGGGGAGCACGAGGGGGGCGCCCCGAAGGTCTCGATCCCCCTTGAGGGGAAAGTCCCCACCTCTTCGGGTGGTCCCGACCTTCGGTCTCCCACTTTAGGGGATATCCCCTCGTATTGTAATAAATCCTTAGGTGCGTTCCGGTGTTGGATTGTGCCAGTAACCGTCGGCTGCGATCAGTGCGTCCGCTTCTTTCGGTCCCCAGCTGCCGCGCTTGTAGGGTTTGGCCGGGCGATGTTTCGCCAGAACCGGATCCACCACCGCCCAGGCAGCCTCGACCGCGTCTTCGCGGGTGAACAGCGCGCCATTGCCGGCCATGGCGTCGCCCAGAAGCCGCGCGTAAGGCGCCTCCTCCCCCGGACGCTCGTCGACCAGATAGAGCTCGCGCTGGTCGCCGACGAACTCCTTCCCCGCGCGCTTGACGCGAGCTGCGAGCGCGACGGCTGAATTGGGGGAAAGCCGAAAGCGCAGATAGTTGGCCAGCCCGACCGCAGGCGCCGAGTCTGCGAACAAGCGCTGTGGCGGCGGCTTCAACTGGACGATCACCTCGGCGGCTGTTGCGGCCAGACACTTGCCCGAGCGCAGGTACCACGGCACACCCTCCCAGCGCCACGAGTCGAGATGGAGCCGCAGGGCGCAGAACGTCTCGACGTCGGATTGTTTCGCCACGCTCGGCTCCTTGCGGTAACCAGCGTATTGGCCGCGCACCAGGTCGCGGGACTGCAGCGGGCGCATGGCTTGGAACACATCGGCCGTTTCGCCGTGCACGGCCCCGAATCCGCGGTAAGTCGGCGGCTCCATCGCCAGCAGCGCGACAATCTGAAACAGATGATTCTGGATTACGTCGCGCAGGCAGCCGGCGGTTTCGTAGAACGCGCCGCGGCCTTCGACTCCGAAATCCTCGGACAGGGTAATCTGAACGCTGGCCACGTAGTTGCGGTTCCAGATCGGCTCCAGGAACGAATTGGCGAAGCGAAAATAAAGAATATTCATGATCGCCTCCTTCGCCAGAAAGTGATCGATGCGAAAGATCGAGTCTTGCGGAAACACCGATGCGGCGATGCGATTGAGTTCTCGCGCGGAGGCCAGATCGCGCCCGAACGGTTTTTCGACGATGACGCGCGCCCGATCTGCGAGGCCGGCGGCGCCGAGCCCTTCGATGACCGTCGCAAACAGCGCCGGCGGAATGGCGAGGTAATGCGCCGGGCGCCGCGCAGCGCCCAGCGTCTTCTTCAGCGCTTTAAAGGTGCCCGGATCGTTGTAGTCGCCATCGACATAGCGCAGCAGCGACAGCAGACGGCGCAGGGCCTGCCGGTCATCGATCCTGCCGGACGACTTTATGCTGTCCGTCGCCCGTTGCTGCAGCTGCGCCAGACTCCACTTCGAGGTAGCGACGCCGACCACCGGCACCTCGAGGACACCACGCTTCGCCAGCGCGTACAGCGCCGGAAAGATCTTCTTGTGCGCGAGATCGCCGGTGACGCCGAACAGGACCAGCGCATCCGAATTTGCCGCGCCGCGGTGAGTGCCATCCATCTCAACGTCTTCCTTTCTTGTTCCCGTAATGACCGCCGAATTGCCAACGCATCGCGGACAGCACGCGGTCGGCACAATCCGCACTGCCCGGTGAATTGACCGGGCAAGAGAATCAGGCTAAGCGCGGGTCCGGGCTCATTATGCATTAGAGATGCGCCGCGAGAATCAAAGCGTCAAGGCTTTTGCACAATACTATTTGTCCCAATTCAGTGGCTATATCCACACAATTGGGTCTGGTTCCCCATCTGCAATTGGTGCGGCGACAGATTATCTGTTCGAAAATTGTAGTCATGCCCAGCGGATTCAAGCCTGGCGCGGCGTTTCAGGGCTCAGGGTTTCCCCCAGATACAAGATTGTGACTTTTGGCACAGTCGCTGCGTATAGGGCCTCATGCCCCAAAGCGTGGGGAAAATAACTCCGGAGTGGGTGCTTTGCACCAATCCGGCATGCCGGGTGAGGCCACCACCCGGCATGCCGGCTGCGGCGGGCTCGATCGGAATCGCGAACAGCGATCGATCGAATCTGCAGAACCTCGGAAGTTCTTCCACCGCCGTCGGACGCAAGACGAGTAGCAACCCCGTTAACCATTTGCAAAGGAACAGAAATGAATTCGCGTGAGAAACTCATCCAAAGAACGATGGATGTACAAAGAGAAATCACCCAGGCGGGCCTGAAGCGGCGCGACCTGCTGAAGATGGGTTTGCTGAGCGCCAGCACCGGCCTATTGCTGCCGATCTCGGGCTTGAGCCTGCGCGCGGCCTATGCGGACGGCGGCTCCGGCACCTCCGGCGGCAGCTGCCCGGTACCCGGCGTGGACATCATCAGCCCGCCGACCCGTCCCTGGATTGAAGAACTGCCCCGCCTGGTGGAAAAGCAGCGGGTGCTGAACAACGATCCGGCCAACATCAGTGTGGGCAACGGCGGCGGCGCTCCCGGCCCGGATCCGGTCGGCACGCTCACCGGCGGCGATTCGAAGGTCAGGCTGCTGAACGAATTCCCGGGCTTGAACACGGCCACGCCTTACGCAAACCTGTCGCACCAGGGATGGAACAAGCCCGGCATCCTCGGCAATCATGCGCCGCAGAATTGGTATGAAATGCGCGCCAAGCAGTTCAATCACCGCTGGCACATCGATATGCCTGCGGGAGCGGCCGGGCAGCCGGCCTGGGGCTTCGACGGTGTCGTGCCCGGCCCGATGTTCCGTGGGGTCTACGGCTCATCGGATTTCGTTCGCATCCACAACGATCTGCCGGCGCAGAATCTGGGCTTCGGCATCAACCAGATCACGACCCACCTGCACAACATGCACACGCCTTCGGAGAGCGACGGCAATCCTCTCTACACCAACTATTCGGGGCACTACTACGATTATCACCACCCGAACGTGTATGCCGGGGTGAATCAGTTCGGCGGCCTCGGCAACCCGCTCGAGGCGCTGGGCACCATCTGGTATCACGACCACAAGTTGGATTTCACTTCGCAGAACGTGTACGCGGGCCTCGCGGGCATGAAAGCCATCTACGACGCGCCGGGTGCTTTTGCCGATCCCAGCATGGGCGATTACGGCGATGAGACCAGGGGCTGGCGGCTGCCCTGCGGCGACAACTACGAGTTCGACGTCGGCCTGGTGTTCCACGACCGCCAGTTCGATCCGAACGGCGTCGATTTCTTCCCGCTTACCTGTTTCGACGGCGCCATCGGCGACAAATTCACGGTGAACGGCAAGATCCAGCCCTACATGCCGGTCAAACGCCGCAAGTACCGCTTCCGCATGCTCGCCATGGGTCCGTCGCGCACCTACAACTGGTTTCTCAACAACGGCGCGCCGTTCGTGGTCATCGCCAACGACGGCAATCTGTTCCCGGCGCCGGTGATCGCCAAGAACTTCATGCAGACCACGGCCGAGCGCTTCGACGTGATCATGGATTTCTCGCAGTACGCCCCCGGCACGGAGATCATCCTGCTCAACCGCGCCGAACAGGTGAACGGCCGCGCGCCTACCGGCAAGCTGCTCACGCCGGGCTTCGAGGTGTTGAAGTTTGTCGTGACTTCGGATGCCTTCGGCACCGACAACAGCCGCATTCCGGCCAAGCTGCGCCCGCTGCCCACCATCGAACAGCCGGTCGCGAAGTCGCGCACCTGGAAGTTCGAACGCTCGGGCGGCGAGTGGGTGGTGAACGGCCAGCCCTACAACCGGGACATAGTCAGCGCCGAGATACCCGAGGGCACCGCCGAGAAGTGGAGCATCATCAACGGCGGCGGCTCCTGGCTGCACCCGGTGCACATCCACTACGAGGAGCATCGCTACCTGGCTTACAACGGCACGACTCCGGAGCCGCTCGCCCGAGGCCGCAAGGATGTCATTAGGCTCGATCCCAATGCCACCTGTGACATCTACATGCGCTTCCGGGACTACAAGGGCATCTACCCGATGCACTGTCATAACGTGGTGCACGAAGACCACGCCATGATGATCATGTGGAAGATCGTGTAACTGTAACAAAGCGAAGGCAAACGCCGGCCACAGGCCGGCGTTTGCGCATCCACAACGGGTTTCACCTTTGTAGGAGATGCAGTATGAATCGCAGAGAGTTTGCCGCCCTGGGGCTGGTGCCGCTGCTGTTAGCCGGCAATGCGTACGCGGCGCAGGAATCGGACCGATCCATGTCGCGCCAAGCGCGCGCCGGGATCTTCCCGAACGTGCCCTTGATTACACAAAACGGGGAGAAGGTGAGGTTCTACGACGACCTCATCCGCGACAAGACCGTGCTGCTCCATTTCTTCCTGGTGGAGTGCACCGACGGCTTGTGTCCTACCGCCGTGGCCAACTTGAGAAAAGTTCAAGACTTGCTCGGCGAGCGCATGGGAAAGGACATCTTCTTCCTGTCGATCACGCTACAGCCGAAGAAGGACACGCCGGCCATTTTGAAAGAATACTCGGACAATTTCGATATCAAGCCGGGCTGGTCGTTTCTGACCGGCAAGCCCGCGGATGTCGAGAAGTTGCGCCGCGCCCTGGGCTATGTGGATTCGGACCCGGAACGCGACAAGGATCTGACCAACCACGTCGGCATGGCGCGCTATGGCAACGACCGGCTGGAGCGCTGGGGGGGTGTTTCGCTGCGCAGTTCTCCCGACAACATCGCCAGCACGTTTCAGTGGCTGACGCAGGTTTGATGAATGCAGCGTGTGCCGGTTACAGCACACGCTGCAGGCTGCAAGACAACGTTCGTACTGCGCCTACTCGTCGGGAAGAGGACGCGCCGAAGTTGTAAACGCAATCGACCTGCCAACCGGAAGATTCGCGTGAAACCCCTCCACGATCGGCAGGCTGGCGGGGCTATCCGATTTCCAGGAAATCACGAAATTCGCGCCCGAACCGCCGGTATCGTCGCTTCGGGGAACAAACAGCTCATAGGTGCCCATTGGACCTATGGTCTTGGGCGAACTCACGTACTCCCTGAGCTTCTTGCCATCGGTATCGTAATACTGCGCGGAAGCGACGCGGATCGATTTCAGCGGATCCGTATTGCGAATGCTCACCGAAACCGAGACCAGCGCCTTCATCGGCTGGCCCTTCTTGTCCATCTCACCGTGCCAGATGTGCGAGTAGATCGGCAAATACAGTGTCTGGCCCAGCGATCTGCCCGGCGGCATCTGGCCGGATGCATACCCGCTGTATAACGCGAACAAGACCAAGGAGAACAGCATTGGCTTCATAAAATCTCCGCCGTGAAACGAACGATACGGACAATATATTGGCGAACGCGTGATATAGCAACCGTCGTTCCAGTCAATCGTCGCGATCGAAAGACTCATGGCGCCGCAACGATGACTTTCGGGATGTTCGGCAAATCGGCCATCGTTTTGTCTTACGTTCCGTTTACAGCACCTTCCCCGGATTCATGATGCCCTGCGGGTCGAGCGCAGCCTTGATTTTGCGCATCAGGTCCATTTCCAGCGGCGACTTGTAGCGCAGGATGGCATCGCGCTTGTACTGGCCCAGGCCGTGCTCGGCCGAGATCGAACCGGCAAAGCGCGCGGCGCTGTCGTGCACCACGCGGCTCACTTCGCTCGCTCGCGCCATGAAAGCGTCCTCGTCGCCATCTTCCGGAGGCGCGATGTTGTAATGCAGGTTGCCGTCGCCAAGGTGGCCAAAGGTGACCATGCGCACACCGGGAAAGGCGCGCTGCAGCGCGGCGTCGGTGACGCTGATGTACTCGGCGATGCGCGAGATCGGGACCGAGACGTCGTGCTTGATCTGCATGCCTTCGTGCACCTGCGCCTCTGGGATGTTCTCGCGCAGCGCCCACAGCGCTGCCGCCTGGGTCTCGCTCGCGGCCACCGCGGCATCGAGTATCAGGCCACGCTCGCTCGCCTCGCCCAGCGCGTCCTGCAAAGCGGCGTCGAGGTTCTCCGCGCTCGCGGTGTCCGACAATTCCAGCAGCACGTATTGCGCATGCGAAAGCGGCAGCGGCAGCTGGGTTGACGGAAAGTGCTTGGCCACCAGCGACAGGCAATACGCGGACATCAGCTCGAAGCCGGTGACGCGGTCGCCGCATGCGCCCTGCATGTACGACAGCAGTTCCAGCGCTCTGGCCGGGCTCGCGAGCGCCACCAGCGCAGTGGCGCGGGCGCGCGGCCGGGGAAACAGTTTGAGCACCGCCGCGGTGATGATCCCCAACGTGCCTTCGGCACCGACGAACAGCTGCTTCAGATCGTAGCCGGTATTGTCTTTCCTCAATCCGCGCAAGCCGTCCCAGATCTGCCCGTCGGGCAGCACCACCTCCAGGCCGAGCACCAGGTCGCGCGCGTTGCCGTAGCGCAGCACCGCGGTGCCGCCGGCATTGGTTGACAGGTTGCCGCCGATCTCGCAGCTGCCCTCGGCCGCGAGCGACAGCGGAAACAGGCGCCCCGCGTCCGCCGCGGACCGTTGCAGATTGGCGAGCACACAGCCGGCCTCGACCGTGATCGTGTTGTTGACCGCGTCGACTGCGCGCACACGGTTCAGGCGCGACAGCTTGAGCACGATCTGGCTGCCCCCCGCATCCGGGGTCGCTCCGCCGCACAGGCCGGTGTTGCCGCCTTGCGGCACGATGGCGGTTCCGGTCGCGGCGCAAAGCTTCACCACTGCGGCCACCTCCGCCGTGCTGGCCGGCTTCACCACCGCCAGCGGCTTGCCGAAGTAACGCTTGCGCCAGTCGGTGGCGTAAGGCGCCGCATCCTGCGGGTCGGTGATGACCGCGGCGTTGCCGACGATGGAATTGAGTTGCTCGATCAGTTGTGTCATGTTCCAGTGTTCGAGTATTGGTGCTTCGATTCTACTGCAAACAAAAAGGGCAACCGCGCGGGTTGCCCTTCTTGCCACCTTTCCCGCTCAATGACCGTAGAGCACGCCAGGCAGCCACAGTCCGATCCCGGGGAACATGTAAAGCAGGAACAATGCGAACACCTGGATCGCCATGAACGGCATCATGCCGGCGAAGATCTGGTTCAGCGTCACATGCGGCGGCGACACGCCCTTGAGATAGAACGCGGCCATCGCCACCGGCGGCGACAGAAACGCGGTCTGCAGGTTGAGCGCCACTAAGAGGCCGAAGAACAGCGGATCGACGCCGAATTTAGGCAGCAGCGGAATGAAAATCGGCATGAAGATGATGATGATCTCGGTCCATTCCAGTGGCCAGCCCAGGATGAAAATAATGAACTGGGCGAGCACCATGAACTGCACCGGCGTCAGGCCGAGCGACAGCACCCAGTGTTCGACGATCTCCTGCCCGCCGAGCAGGGCGAAGGCGGCGGAGAAGATGCTCGACCCGACGAACAGCCAGCACACCATCGCCGTGGTCTTGCCGCAGAGGAAGGACGAATCCTTGAGGATCGAGCCCAGATCCTTCAACGTCGTCCAGACCACGCCCGCGGCGCCGGCGCCCGCCGCTTTCTCGCGCCAGTGGTTGATGAAGCGGTAGACCGCCGCCAGGAGCAATCCCCCCAGGGCGCCTACCGCCGCGGCCTCCGTCGGCGTGGCGAGGCCGAACACGATCGACCCCAGCACTGCGAGGATCAGCAGCGCCAGCGGGAAGAACGAAGCGAGCAGCATCTTGAACACCTCGAGCCGCTCCCAGTTCCACATCACGTACAGGACAGCGAGCCCGGCGGCGCACAGGCCAAGCATGACCCAGAACCACACCGGCGCCGGCAGGCGCTCCAGCGCGGCGGCTGGTGCGACAGCCGGCACGGCGGCCGGTGCGGCAGCCGGCGCGGCGACTACGGCCGGCGCCGGCTTTTCCGCCTCAGGCTGCGGCGCGTCACCAGCCTTAGCTTCTTCAGCCGGCGGTTCCTTCAGCCCATCGTCGCTGCTCTCCTGGCCGATGAGTCCGCTCGATTCCTCCTTCGCGTCGGAAACAACGCCGCCGCCGGCTTCGACCAGGCCGGTGGTATCGACGACTTCGGGCGCAGTCGACACTCTATAGGTGATACCGAGTACAGCCACCAGGAACAGCAGCGGCAGCAGCGTAACGAACAGTTGCCCGAGCGCGGTCCGCTTCGCCACGCTTCCATCGGAAGCGACCGCACGCAAAAGCCCGACCAGCGCATTCCTGCCGTGTTTGGCCAGCGACTGCGCCAGGGCCGGAAGTTTCACGAACCGCTCGCCCAGGGGCAGCGGCGGCATCAGCGAAGGCTTCCACAGCGCCAGCACGATCACGTAGCCGACATACAGCCCCGCGAGCATGAGGCCGGGAAAGAAGGCGCCGGCGTAAAGCTGCACCACCGACACTCCGGCGACCGCGCCATAGAGGATCAGCAGCACCGAGGGCGGAATCAGGATGCCGAGCGTGCCGCCGGCGGTGATCACGCCCGCTCCGACCTTGACGTTATAGCCGGCCTTGAGCATCGCCGGGAACGCGAGCAGGCCCATCAGGGTCACCACCGCGCCGATGATGCCGGTGGCGGTGGCAAAAATCGCGCAGGTGACGATGGTCGCCACCGCCAGCGATCCCGGCACGCGCGCCATTGCCAGGTGCAGTGCCTTGAACAGCCGGTCGATCAGCGCCGCGCGCTCGACCAGGTAGCCCATGAACACGAACAGAGGCACCGCGATCAGCACGTCGTTCGACATCACGAAATACGCGCGCTGCACCATCAGGTCGAGGATCTGCCGCTCCGCCAGCGCCGGGTTCACGCTGCGGTAGGCGAGCCAGCCAAAGAACACGCCCATGCCCATGAGGGTGAAAGCGGTCGGAAAGCCCATCATGATGCCGACCACGATCAGCGCCAGCATCAACAGGCCGTAGTGCCCGTTGCTCATGTGACCCCAGGGCATCATCACCGCTATCGGGATCAGGAGCATCGCGATCAGAATGTAGCCGAACCACAATTCCTTGCGAATCTTCATCGGCCCTGCTCCTGCTTCACCACGTACGCGTCGAGTTTCTGGATGTCCTCATCCTTGACGTGGACCATGTTCTTCAGCTTCTCGACGTCCACCTCTTGCACATCCTCCGCGCGCGAAGGCCATGCGCCTTCCTTGATGCAAATCACGCAGCGGATGATTTCGACGATGCCCTGAATCAGCAGGAGCGTCCCGGCCACCGGGATGACGGTCTTGAACGGATAGACCGGGGGGCCGTCCGAGGTGATGTTCGAATGTTCGTTCATGGACCAGGATTCGCCGGCGTAGATGTAGCCTGCATAGGCGAGCGCGACCACGCCCGGAATGAAGAACAGGATGTAGAGCACCAGGTCCAGGCTCGCCTGGGTGCGCGGTTCCCAGAAGCCATAGATCACATCGCCGCGCACATGCCCGCCTTTCGCCAGCGTGTAGGCGCCCGACATCATGAACAGCGTTCCGTACATCATGACCATTTCATCGAAAGCCCAGGAGTGTGGATGGTCCAGCGCATAGCGCGAGAACACCTCCCAGGAGACCTGCAACGTGAGCGCGACGATCAGCCAGGAAAACGACTGGCCGACGAAGGTGCTGATGCGGTCGACTGTAAGGAGCAATTTCTGCATGGTTTGGCCTACATAAAAAATCAGCCACCCGGATTGCGTCCGGATGGCCGATGACTGCTGCGAAAAGCCCTCAAGCCTTCTTCGGCTCAGCCTTCTTGGCGCCGAAATAAAAGTTCACGGCCATGCGGCGGTTGACATAGGTGTCCTGGTCCCATTTCACCGTGCGCTCGGCGAATACCTTTTGCGATGCGGCGATTTCTTTGAACATCGGGTTTTCCGCCGATTTCTTGACGATGATCGCATCCCACAGCTTGAGCTGGTCAGCCAGTATCGAATCCGGGGTCTTGTAGAACTTGACCTTGTCCTTGACCTGCAGCTCGATGTAATCCTTGGAATAGCGGTCGATCGCCTTCCAGGACATGTCGGCGGACGCCGCTTCCACGGCGTTGGCGATAATCGCCTTCATTTTCGCCGGCAGCGCATCGTATTTCGGCTTGTTGAATATGATCTCGAAGGTCTCGGCGCTCTGGTGGTAGCTCTGCAGCATGCACACCTTGGACACGTCGGGGAAGCCGAGCAGGCGGTCGGAGGTGGCGTTGTTGAACTCGGCCCCGTCGAGCAGGCCACGGTCCAGGGCGGGCACGATTTCGCCGCCGGGCAGCGCGTTGACCGCCGCGCCCATGGCGGTGAACAAGTCGATCGCCAGGCCGTTGGTGCGGAACTTGAGGCCCTTGAAATCCGCCGTCTTGGTGATCGGCTTCTTGAACCAGCCCAGCGGCTGCGTCGCCATCGGGCCGTAGAGGAAAGACTGGATGGTGGTGA
>Ga0334722_10002384_pt1 | contig 21431 bp, 16 predicted proteins | sample C3_bottom_MG_FD_207210 | JGI IMG/M metagenome (GOLD analysis project Ga0334722, IMG submission 207210) | Sediment microbial communities from Yellowstone Lake, YNP, Wyoming, USA - C3_bottom | ecosystem: Environmental > Aquatic > Freshwater > Lake > Sediment | place: USA: Wyoming | collected... | reverse complement strand
ACGCAAACGCACTATCTTTTGCGAAGCCCCTACCCGTGCGCCCAAGAGAATCTCCTTGGCCCATTGCATGTCTGGCCCGGACACATCCTCCCTGTTTAGTATAAACAGCACATCAACATAGGCGCAGACATCTCTCTCGCTGCGGATGTCATAGGTCGCGGCCTGCTGATAGTTTAGCCTCACCATTTGACGGATCCGTTCCTCGCCGAGTTCTCGGCAGCGCCTCGGAAAGACTCGGTTTAGGTGCGCCACCATCCGCTCAAAGAAGTCGCCAAGAGTTGTCTGTTGGAGAACCTTCATCTGTTCTGGTCGAAGCTGCAGCATCGTTACCCCTGTCCCGGTCGGATTAGAAAGGTTAGATAGGCACTCGAAAAAGTACGCCCGTATCACGTAACAGGCCGGTTTAAAGAGACTTTCGTACTCTTTGTCGAGTTTATCTTCCATGAAGGAGTTTTTAATGAAAAAAGTTGGGATCTGCCCCTTTATCCCCCTGACAAAGTCAAACTTCACAAAGGCAACATATTCAGCGAATGATCTTATGTATTAGTACGTGGATACTGTTCGTTCCTCACCACATCCTTGCTGCCCCTTCCTATTCTCTAAGTCAATAAATTAAAGATGTCCGAAAGCAGTTCACAGCGAAGGACTTCCTGTCCTTCCATATTTTCCAAAGGAAGTTGTACAGAAATGCGTAAATTATAGCTCCCTGCCTCCCAAGTGAGCCTTTTTGAGAGGATGAATTCACTCTTGCCGCCTGGCGGCAGTGTAATGAATTTGTCTGCAATATCAGTGTGATTTGCCTGTTTCAGGTCAGCCTTGGTGATCATTTCAAATTTCTGGTGAAATGGCTTCAAATCATTGGCAGGAACATCACTACGCAACGCTTCCAACGTCATGCTGACCATTTTTTCATGCCAAGCATCAGGGGATGGTATCCGAACCGACTTGTAACCACGATTGGCGATCACGACTGTAATATCGAGGGGTTCTCCCTTATGCAGTTGAGGCGACGGACCTGGCACCTCAATGGACAAAGCATACAGCGGATGTTTTTGCACATCGGACAGGAGGGCTTTTGCTGCATTTTCAGCTTGCAGAAAGGCAGGGGCTCGTGCCGCACTACCACTGGCAATCTTGACCATTTCAGGTTGACCAAGCTTCTTGCAGGTCAGTTTACGCAGCACTTCACCCTCAATGAAAGTTGTGGGATTGGACAATGCCACAAATTCTTTGGTGTTCAGAGCTTGATTTAATGATTGAAGCCGCAGCTCGTCAAGTTGCATTTGGAACAACCCAACAACGGACGCATTAGTAGCATTAGTAGTGTTTCGCATGGTTCGAAGCTTCAGAGTTGCCATTCCCTGATTGGAAATGGAAAGCTCTGTGGGCAGCATTTCGTCAGCGGCATTTGACCAGTATTGAATTTCCTGCTGCATTTGTTCTTCCCCCCCCTTGTGAGTGTCGGCCTGACAACAGGCAACGAGCGTCAGCATGAAGACAACGACCAGAAAATAAATATTCTTCTCGGTTATCATGGGACAACTTCATCCCACGTTTCTCCGGTCTTTGCTGCAAACCAGTCTCTGAAATCCCAGTAATACTCTGCGGGGACTTCCAATCCGGTATTCATGATAACCCCCTCCCGGGGCACCTGCCACCTAGGAGTAGGGCCAGGATTCGTTGTGCCCGAATACTCATCAAACCAGCCCAGAAGATGGCCGGTCTCATGTGCCCAGCTGTTGTCTCTGGTCTTGATGCGGGTCCAATTGACAGAGTCAGCGCGACCTGATCCTTGAAACAGGTTCACTTCGTGATGCTCCCCGCTTTCTACAAAGTCAACCTGAATTCTTACTTTAAACTTACAACACTTCCTGTCCAGTGCACAGTCGCAAAGCCCACCCCTTTGGCATTCGTGTCGATGCAAAACCAATTTTTCAGTCAGTTTCGACTCAATATCCTGCCGCATGTTGGCCTTATCTTCACCGGATACGGGATCTCCGGTAGCAGGCATAGGGTCGCCATCGGCAGGCTTGGTTCCCTGGAGATTGACCAGTTTGATCTTGATGATGACTTTTACACCGTCGCCTAAGTATTCTATGTCGAACTTGCCATCTCGCAGGTGATCGCCACTGGTATTGGTCCTAGCAATAGTCTTTGCTTCCCTGGCGTAGTTAGGGTAGCGGTGAAATTTAAGCTGATTCTCACTGTGGGCACTAGTCCCGTCGGCTGAAACGTCAAAATCAACTTCCCATTCCGGCCATTGATCAGAAGGCTTTTTTGATATCCAATTCAAGCCTCGCACCTGTAAGCCGGAAAGGGGGGCTACTAAAATCTGAATATTTGAATGAGCAGGAAGTTGCTTGAGGGTAAAGGTGGTGTTCGTCCCTTCCGGAATATTGGTAGCCTCGGCTTGCAGTTCGACATTACTGCCGCATTTGACTTCAGTTATCGCAAAGCGACCGGTGATTGATCTGTTGTCCGGGCAGGATTGGCTGGTGGCATCGCAGGCCGTCGCCGCGTCAGTTCCGGAAGTAGGGTTGTTTGGCTGACTTTTTGACATGACTATGCTCTTTTGGCAAGATATTCAATAGCATGATTGAGATATGTTATAGCCTTGTGCTCTAAGCGATTAATCCGGTTTTCGGAATTGCTGATAAGGGGGTCTTTCAAGGTGCGCTTGACCCAGGGATACAGCGGATCGTCGGTAATACCATGTCCGAGTGTAATCATGAGAAGGATGACAAGGTAAACACCTCGCGGAAATCCGCATTGATACGCTTTTGATGTCTCGACTCCTTCAGCGATGAGTTTCTGAAAAGCCTCGTCACCAACATATTCGTATTTCTGCGGATAACTCTGCGCAAGCTGCGTCTGAATGGACTGGGCAACATTCAGCAACTCCAGCGGCGGCTGAAGTTGCTGAACTGACAGAAAAATTTTATGCAGTGCTTGTTGTGCATACAAATTGTCCGGTCCAGCAACTTTGGTAAAGTAATCCATCGCACGATTGTACAGAATTTCTGATCTGCCCATCTGGTCGTTGATTTTCTGGTCATTCAGTGTATCAGCAGCCCATGGATACTGGGGGTCGGTATCAAAGTGACTCCCCAGGTTAAACATCAGTTCGAGATAGAAACGCACCGGACCACGACAGGTGAAACCGTACTCTTCGGCTCGGTTGATACCAAGACGGACCACCTCCCGCACCATTTCCTCGCCAATCACTTTACAGTGCTGCTCTGCATAGTGATTAAGATGGATAACCATCAGTTGTTCAAAGTGAAGTAATGCGGCATTACGAAGTTGCTGTATTTGTTGGCTGCGGATTACAATCATAATGCCCTCTTGACAATTCACAATTTACTCCCGCTAAACCTTTTCCCCCAATGAAACGGACCGCTGTTGCAATACCCCCATTTTCAGAGAGTATTCGATGAACTCTAACAGCTCTTTCCCTTCTAATTTGCTCTCGACAAAATACTGGTTCACCGGCCCAAAAAACTCTCGAAGCTGTTTCTGGTCGCAGGTCGGCAGAAAGCAGCTGCAAACGCGGGGGTCGTAGTAGCGAAAAAAGACCGTCCCGCCGGCTGGCAGACGGACTCGCACCAAATCCCGGAAGTGCTTCCGCAGCTCGACAAAAGGGGTCTCTTCCGGAGCAAGGGCAAAGATCCCGCAATTTTTTCCTGCGCCCTCGGCAAGCACCCACTCGGCAAATGGGGCGTCGGCCTCAAGTTGGACAAGGTAGGGTGCGCTTTCGGCAAGCTCACGGTCCTCAACCCCGCGGAAGAGACAGGCATGCAGAGGCTTGTGCTCATCGAGCATGTCGAGCAGATCCGGCATGGCGGCTCCGTCTAGGATGACGTAAGCGTGAGTGTGCTCTTCACCAAATAAATGCTTACGCAAAAGGATATCCTTCTTCTCCATAATTGTCTTGTGTGTCTTTCAGGGTTTATCTTGTGGAAGGCCGCACGGGCCTTTAATCCTTACTTCAGGTATCGCACAGCGGCGTTCCATCCTTCGAGGCGTCGGCCAAGGCTTTGGCCTGGGGGTTACTTATTTTTTTTGTTTTACTGGACCCTAATTTCATTGTCTTTTCATTCGACTGGTTTCCTTCCGGCGCCTTATCCACCTTGCCTGGCTTGGCCTCCACCGGCAGTTTCGGCTCCGTGGGGGGATCGGGCGGATCGGGCGGCGTTGGTGCCGTTGGGCTGCAACCGCCGCCGGACCCGGCCGCGCCGCCACTGTTGATCATGACCAATTTACCGGATATGGCCACCCCGGCAGGGCCGATATCGACAAAGCTGCCTGCCGCCTTCAGGGAAAGCTGCACCCCCGCCTCGATCACCACGGTCATGCCGCCCTTGATATGGATGGACATGCCGCTTTCGACGCCGATATTCATGGCGGCTTTCTGGTGGATATCCCCCCCGCTCTTGATCGAAAAGTTGGCAGTGCTCTCCTGATTATGGGCGGCGCCACTTTTGATATTGGTCGCACCGCCAGTCTTCATCATGAAATCGCCGCCGATAGTCAGGTGATCTTTGCCATCAAGCTTGACTACCCGATCCCCAACGACCGTGGTGTTCATATCACCACCCACCTTTTCGAAGTAGTCCGCTGTCACCATCTGGTGCTTGGATTTTTTGACCTGGGCGAACTGGTCCTTCTCAACCGTAAGGTGCCGTTCGTTGCCGATATACTCCTTCCTGTCACTCTTGACGCGGAGGTCGAGATCCTTTTCGCCGTGGATAAAGACCTGCTCCGAACCCTTCTTATCTTCAAGGCGAATCTCGTTAAAACCGCCGCCGCCCTTGGAGCTGTTGCTCTTGATGGTGGTCTTAGTCTTTTCGTCCGGCAATGTATACGGCGGCATGTTGTTGCTGTGATAGACACTGCCGGTGACGATAGGCCGATCAGGGTCGCCTTCCAGGAAATCAACGATAACCTCCTGGCCAACACGCGGGATATACATCGCCCCCCAACCGGTACCGGCCCAAATCTGGCCAACCCGCATCCAGCACGAGCAGTTCTCGTCCGCCACCTTGCTCTCACGATCCCAATGAAACATTACCTTGATCCGACCATACATGTCGGTATAAATCTCCTCGCCTGACGGTCCTACAACAACGGCGGTCTGAACCCCCTCGACCACGGGTTTCGGGGTCAGACGGGATGGACGAAACTGCGTATCAAGCGGGATACAGGTAAAGCTGTTCGTGTAACTGTTCGTCCCCGTGCCGCCCGTACCAAACTGCTGCTCAGCGGCATGATCGACCGCAGTCAGCAGATACTTCTTGTTGTTCATATCAGCCCTGAAATATTCTTCCAGGGTGAAGCTGTAGCCGCTGGCAAACCCCCGCACATCGCTGGTGCCAGAGATGGTAGCGACCCTTGCCTCTTCCTCTTGCATGCGCACTCTGGCAAAGACGTCACCGTCATCCATTTTAGTGTAAAGGCCAGGGTAGTCATAGACCTCCCTTTTTACTCCCGGCCCCAAATTCTGCCCACCCTCCATCTCAACCAGCAGTTTATTGGAAGGCGTCTCGAAGTTATAATCTTTCAGGCTGTACTTACCGACTCTGATCTCATTTTTCAACTCCAGGGTCTTGATCATATCCTCGTCATGAAAAGTCCCTCTCCCGCCGCTGAGCTGATAGCGAACATTTTCATGGTGTTTGCAGGGAGAGTAGGCATTGGTCGCATCTGCCAGCACTAGCGTATGCTTGCCGTTCTCATGGCTGAAATAGTAAGAGATCCCCTCTTCCTCCATGAGCCGGGAGACGAAATTGAAGTCCGTCTCCCGGTACTGGACGCAGTAAGTACGGGGTTGATAGGTGCCATTGAGCTTCTTGGTGAAATCGCTGAGCCCTTTCTCGGTGAATATCTGCTCGATGATGTCAACTGCCGATTTTTTCTGGAAAATACGCAGATCGGCAGTCTTGGTCAATATCCACAGCCAGGGAACGATAGTGGCTGTGTACTGGGAGACGAACTCGCCGCTTCGTTCAGTTAGTACATTGCCGCCGATCTGGGAAAAAGAATCGACAATGCCATTAAAGAAGCGCTCCTCGCCGTTTTCGAGCAGGATGGAAACCGTGACATTCCCGCCAATGATACCTTTGAAATCGATGCTGTGATTGTGGGAGATGAGGGAGAGTTCGAAGCGGAAGAGACGAGATATCTCCTCATGCCCACGGAATCCGGTAATGAGCAGTTCATCACCGCCTAAGGGGGTTGCAATCCTGATCGACCTGTTTTCCTGGGTATAGGCCATGCCGATTATCCTTTAGCTGAAGGAAAGTAGTTGTGACTGAAAAAACTCAAGTCAAAATAATATGTTACTGATTTTTTTTACTTCCAAGGGCCAGAGAGACGAGACAGCGGGTCGGCAATGGATTGAAATCGTGCCAACCGCACCTTGTCCTGATCCTTAAAGGAGAGCAGAGGCATCAAACCCTTGTCGAGGATATGCTCCGCCGCCTTCTGGGTCAGCAAGACTTCGGCACATGGCTTGATTTTGGTCTCGCCTTTTTCCTTGTATAGATGAAGAGGAAGCCTATCGACATCAAGGATCTCGCCCGCTTGGAACTGCCAACCGTTCCGGCTGAAGGCCTGACCGAGAAGAGCGGCGCAGGCAAAAACCGGGTTGCCCCACAGGTAGGAGGAATGGACAGGGGCATCTTCAATCTCCTCGAAGGCAAAACGGTCAATGGTAACGGTGGCGTCGCCGTAGGGCAACCGCAACAAGAGACCAGGCAGGGCAAGTCCGATGAAAGTGGCCTCGGGCAGTGCCCGTAAACCAGCCCAGGCGTTTTGGTCCTTTTTCCCTATTTTCAAATGCCAGTCGATGGGATCAGGCGTGGCGGCCAAAGAGTCACAGCCAACAAGACGTGGGCTGGCTGCGGCCAGAAAAGGGGCTCCCGCCTGGGCGCATATTTTAGACATCCTCCCCAACAACTCCGCTTCATCGCTGGTGCAGGCAATGGAATAGTCGCCAACCACCGCCGCCCAAGGGACGGCGCCAAGCGTTTCCACGGTCTTTTCTACCAAAACCCCATACATCCCGGTTTTGCGGAGGTCGGTTGCAGATTGCAGATCAGAGGCCAGTTCATCTTTAGTCAGGTCGAGCAGGAAAACCTGCAAATGCTCGTCTGTTTCAAGACGGGAGAGGAGGAAGTGAAGCCCTCGCCAAGCCGCCTCCATGGCTTGAAAATCGGCATGATGGAGAATCGCCCGCATAAGTGCGGAGATCATGCTGTCCACAGCGTCCACCAGTTCCTCTTCCTGGGGGTTGTCGGCAGAGACCAGATGCGGAGAGACAATCGTTTTCAGAAATTGCTCCAGTACGGCATCACTAGAGGCTGGGAATTTGTTGGAGGACGGAGAATCAGCAATGGTTTCCGCCATGACCATATCGAGTAGACTGCCGGAGGTTGACGAAGCCTGCGGAACTGGAGTTTGCGGCTTAGGTGCATCTACCGTCGCAGGTGGCAGTTCCTTCTTCAGCCAAGAACTGACCACGGCAGCTGAAGATTTAAAGGTTGCTGCGGACTGTAACTGACGACGAAGCTGCCGCAGTTTTTGAAAGATGCTCAGCCGGTCAAAAAGGCGGTCCGGATGGAAGTCTTCCAACTCTTCAAACGTTATAGCGAGAGGGGCATCCCCCTCAGCGAGAGTCAGGGAGAGTGCCGCCCCAAGCTTGGCCGGGAGTTCCTCAAGCGTATCCCGATCAACTTCGATTGGCCGCAAATCGGTTTTCGTTGAGGCTTTCCGCAAGGCACCACGGCTTGCCCGGCCGGAGAAATCACCCATGACCAGGATGCGGCAGGGATCATCCTCACTGGCCCTTGCCGCAGTTTCTTCGATTGATGAGACAAGGTTAAACTCGAGTGATCCGAACGAGATGGGTTTGTCTGATGTCATGAAAGTCTAACTCCTTATTCTACCGCAAACACAAACTGTCCTTCAGCGTCGAGCGTCACCTTGATCTCCTTCACCTGCTCGTTGTTCACCATCCGGGACAACAACTCCTTCGACATCTCCGGCAACAAGGTGTTGGTCAGGATATGGTCGATATTGCGAGCGCCGCTGTCTACTTCGGTACAGCGGTTGGCAATGGCCTCCACCACCTCGTCGCCGAAGATGAAAGCGGTCCGGCGGTTTTCCAGCATGCGCTTGGCAACCTTGTTCAGTTTGAGACGGACGATAATCCGCAGATTCTTGTCCGTGATCGGGAAATAGGGTACGACCTTTAGCCGACCAAGGAAAGCGGGCTTGAAGTGCTTGGTCAGTTCAGGACGCAACATCTCGGCCAAAGCCTCGGGGGAGGGTTTGGTCTCCTCGTCGGCGCAGACCTTCATGATGGTGTCGGTACCCAGGTTGGTGGTGAGGATGATGAGGTTATTCTTGAAATCGATCTTCCGCCCCTCGCCATCTTCCAGGGTTCCCTTATCGAAGACCTGATAAAAGAGTTCCATCACATCCGGGTGGGCCTTTTCCACCTCGTCGAGCAGCACCACGCTGTATGGCCGCTTACGCACCGCCTCGGTGAGCACCCCGCCCTCGCCATAGCCCACGTATCCAGGAGGAGATCCCTTGAGTCCGGAAACGGTGTGAGACTCCTGATACTCGCTCATATTGATGGTGATAAGATTCTGTTCGCCGCCATAGAGCAAGTCGGAAATGGCGATGGCGGTCTCGGTTTTACCTACGCCGCTGGTGCCCACGAACATAAAGACACCAGTGGGTTTGGAGGGATCCTCGATATTGGCATGGGCGGTCTGCACCATCTGGGCGATGGCGGAAAGGGCGTACTCTTGGCCGATAATCCGCTCGCCCAGCATCTTGGCAAGATTAAGAACCGTGTTGATTTCATCGGCCATCATGCGGCCGGTGGGGATACCGGTCCAACCGGAAATAACCTCACTGATGGTCTGGGCCTCAACGGCAACTTGAACCAGCGGCTCATCGCCTTGGGCCTTGACGAGTTCCGCCTCCAGATCCTTAATGGCAGCACTCTTGGCGGGGATGGTGGGGTCTGCCGGGTTTGCCGCGTGCAAGGCATCAATCTCCTGACGGGCCTGGATGATCTTGTTTGCTGCCTCCATCTCCGCCTTCCACTTGGTATCAAGTACCGCGAGCCGCTTCTCTGTCTCTTCTTTTTCAACAACAATTTCCGCCAGCCGTTCGCTGTGTTCCCTACCCATCAGAGTCTCTTTATTGAGAATACTGGCCTCGCGGTCGAGTTGACCGATCATGCGGCTTGCCTCCTCAATGGCGGGCGGAGAGGTGGTCAGACCAATGGCGATCCGGGCGCAGGCAGTGTCGAGTACGCTGACCGACTTATCGGGTAATTGCCGAGCCGGCAGGTAGCGATGCGAGAGACGGACCGAATCAAGCAACGCCTCGTCGGTGATCATCACCTTGTGGTGTTTTTCGAGGAAGGGGGCGATGGCTCGCATCATGACCAGCGCCTTTTTCTCGTCCGGCTCTTCGACCTTGACGACCTGGAAGCGCCGAGCCAGGGCGGCGTCTTTTTCGAAATAGCGCTTGTATTCGGCCCAGGTGGTGGCGGCGATGGTCCGCAATTCGCCACGGGCCAGGGCAGGTTTGAGCATGTTTGCCGCGTCGTTCTGGCCGGCAGCGCCACCGGCGCCGATCAGGGTGTGGGCCTCATCGATAAAGAGGATGATGGGCACCGGCGAGGCCTTGACTTCGTTGATTACCTGCTTCAGACGCTCCTCGAACTCGCCCTTGATGCCGGCGCCTGCCTGCAACAGACCAAGATCAAGGGTGTGAATCGCGACATTTCTGAGTGGCGGCGGCACATCGCCTTCCGCAATCCGCAGGGCAAAGCCTTCCACCACTGCGGTCTTTCCGACACCCGCCTCCCCAGTGAGGATAGGGTTATTCTGGCGACGGCGGATAAGGATGTCGACCATCTGCCTGATCTCGAAGTCACGGCCCAGCACCGGATCAATCTCCCCCTTTTTCGCTCTGTCGGTCAGGTTGATGGTATATTGCGCCAAGGCCTGACCCTTGCCTGCCGGCCCTCGGGGTCTTGCCCCCGCATCCGGTCCTGAGGCTGCGGCAGCCATCGCTTCTTCAGCCTCAATGGATCCGGCCGTAATATCGGCAAAGGCCCCTTTCAGAGTCTCTACCGAAATCTTTTTAAACAGCGATGAGCTCGAGATCAGAATTCGGGCGGTTTCATCGTTGCTCAACAGGGCAAGAAGGATATGTCCCGAACGGATACTGCCCGCCTGTAGATCAAGGGAAGCCACCAGCCATGACTCCTCGATCATCCTCGGGATACGGGGAGAAAGGGCTGGGGTTCTGCCGTTACCAGTCTTAAATCCCTCAATGGTTCCTGTCAGGTCGGAGATGAGGTGCGAGTCGTTGATTTCGAAATGCCTGAGTATCTTCTGCCAGTCGGTGTCGGACAGATCGAGGAGTTTGAGAAAAAAATGCTCCAGGTCGACCTCATAATGGGTATGAGACAGACAGAGCCCTGCCGCCGATTCAAGAGCTGTACGACATGTGGTGTTGAGCTTAGAGATGAGGGACTTCAAGTTCGATCGTGCCATGTGACGCTCCTTTTTTTTGTTGTTATAAATCGCTTGACTCTTGAAAGGTTACACGAAGATCTTCAGGATGCTTAAATTGAGGGCTGGCCAACCAGGTTGACCAGCCGAGCCGCGTCTCTGCCCGTCCAGCCGATCGACCGAGAATACAGGGAGGTGCTTCCTCACGCTTGAGGCACAGGGTAATCTCGAACTCATACTCGATGCCAACCATATAGCGGACCAGAGAAAAGGTCGGCCCATGCATATCGCCAGAGGGCATGAGCCGAATATATTCCAGAAAAGACATGGGCCCGAGCACAACTCTAAATTTTGTTTGGCACTCCCATACGTTCCGCCCAAGAATAAAATCTCGGCAAAGTCCGCTGTTTGCTTGGCCTAAGCGGCTCAAATCACTATCGGCCAAAGGAATCATCCTTTCAATAAACTGCTCGACTTTGGCATTGGTACCGGAAAAATGCGCCACCGTCTCGCTGATGGAGGATCCTGAAGGCACCATCCGGGAGAGAAGCCCACTATAAAAGGACAAGGATTCTTCAGCAAAGCCTATCCTACCCGTCAATTTTGGCGTGCCGAGACCGCAAAGACTCAGTAAGTGGTTGGATAGTCTATCCTTAGCTCCAGGCAGAAAATTAACCGGGAACTGATGTTTTTTCCAAGCCAGGTAAAAGAGGCTGATCAAGCGGTGATGGAAAAGATCGAGAAATGCTGTAAAGGAAGAGTCCTTCGCCCTAAGTCGCTCTAGGGCCAGCGTGTTATACCAGTGAGGGAGGAGCCCGGAGGGGCCAATGAGCCCCATGAATGCGACCTCCATCGTAGCTGGCCCTTCCCCCTCTCCTGTCGTAAGATTCGAGATGTCGCTTGCCGGGAAAGAGAACCCTGGCTTGACAGTAAAACGCACCGCCTCATTGGCTGGTTCCAGGGCGCTCCCCAACTTTTTTTTGTCCGGTGAAAGTGTCTCTAGCAGATGGACAGCGCTGAAAAATGAGAACTTGTACCACTCTTCAAAAAGCCGGTCCTTTACATGAGTACCCGTTCGCCGCTTCTCGGTGACCATTCTTTCAAGACCTCTTTACCTTGTGATGTTATCACCACTAACTGACTAAAGGAATTAACCGAGACATACTGCCCGAGAAATCGTTCCAAGATACTAGCGAAAAGAAACAAGCCGGCACCGACAAATTTTTCCTCATCAAGTTCGATCGTAATCTGGACCCCACGGCAAACCGAGAGTCCTATCCTCCTGGTGACATGTTTCGCCTTAATTGAAACGATACCGCTGATCTGCTGTTTGGTTGAGAGTGAATCTTCAAAATCATAAAGTTTCAGAATTTCCCGGAGTGCATCCTCCCCACCTTGGACAATAGACATGTAGTTGAGCGAAAGGTGCGAGATAAGCCGCCATTGCAACCCTCCCCCCAAAGAAGGCCGTCTGGATGGTGTCGGTTTACTGAGACAACGGATAGCACGGACAGGGGCGGCGATTTCAAGGTTGAAATCGCCATTGGGATCGCCGAAGGGTAGCCTGCTTGGCAGATCCCTGTTGGTGCAGGTAAGATTGGCCGTGAGGATTTCGGCATCAGGATCTGTCGGCTTGAACCCTAAATCGACAAAAGAGAGAAAGACATCGGTGCCGCGATCATCTTTTTTTTCGGAGGTACGACGCTTGCTATGCCAAAAAACCAGGCGCTTCAGGTTCTGGGCCTCAGCCAGATGATGCCTGATAGAATAGAATGGCTTGAATTCGACCCCTTCCTCACCACTGGTGGCATTAGACGACACTATCCTATCGAGGCTGAATATTTCAGTGGCGTTCCTTCTGCGAATGTCCGGCACCACCTGATATTCAGGTTTCATGTATTCAACGCGGATCGGCTCGGCAATCCGATGGAAAAGATTGATAGCCGGGGCGACATTAATGACGAAAGTATCTCTGTCGGCAACAATTTTCGTTTTGGGAATTTTATTTAAATACATCTTGATGGTCAAGGAGTCATTTGCTTTGAGTTGCCGTAACTCCTTAAGACCGTATAAATCTAAAAAAAGAAATTTTTCAGGGAGACAGAAATACTCAAAAAGCAACCTGTACCCAGGAAAAGAGCGACTGGTAAAAGGTAATAGTGCCTCATCGTCATCAAAAGCAGCTGGCTTGAGCATGCCTGGCGGCAAAGGGAGCTTTACGGATTTTCCACGTCCATCAACGGTCTCCATCTCTATGGCGACGACGTTGTTCAACAGCAGCTCATAAAGCTTGAACACATGATGGGACTGCCCGTTGAGGAAAAAGCGTAAATGATCCCAATTCAGTTCAGAAAAGCTAACGTTGTTGAATGTAGCGAGTTGAATTTCAAGGACAAGCAGCGAACCGTCGTTGCGGGAAAAATCCGGATCCTTGAAACCGGCATTAACTACTTCTACCGGCCAGATCTGAATGGGCATGCATGTCCTGAAACTGCAAGGAGTGCCAGAAACAGGCTGAGAGAAAATGGCCGTATCACGTGCCACCTCATAGCCGGCCTCGGAAATATTTTGTCTGATGGGGTCAAACTGAACGATGGCCATGGAAGGAATAGGGGCCACGTAGTGTGGATAGATAATATTAAGAAGCGACTGTGTGATCTCAGGAAAATCATCATCGATCTTCTTGTGAATACGGCCGCTGATAAAGGCAAAGGCTTCAATCAGTCTTTCGACATGAAGGTCTTCCGATTTATCCGCTTCTAGAAGGAGTCGACCGGCAATCTTTGGATACTTGTGTGCAAATTCAGCTCCAAGCTCCCGGACATAGGTCAATTCCTGCTCGTAATAACTAAGAAGAGTATCATCCATAAGCTAACTCACCTGGAAATCAGGTACTCTCCCCGGTTGGAATCAAAACTGGTGTCAAAGATCACCGGTTCGGAAATAGGATATATGACGAGCGTGCCAGCAATCCGAAAACGGACGTCTCGACTTTTTGCTTTGTTTTCAATATGCACAACAACATTCTTGAGTCGTGGTTCAAAGAGAGTGATTGCCTGAGCTATCTCTCGCCGCAGTTTCTGAACGACCATGGAACTGCTCGGATTCTCCGCTGTGAAATCGCGCAGACCGTATGTGTATAGTGACTTAGTTACTTCATTGTGGGTCGCGGGCGGCATAAGGATTGTTCGCCGCGTATTTAGCAAATTTTCGATGTCACGGATAACAGATGCTTCAATATCCCGAAAATTGGCCATCCTTGAATAGACTGACTCGGAGGAATCTTCCGGCTCATTGTCTATAAGCTTGTCCAGAATGGATGCCCGCAGATTTTCATGGATTTCTCTCATGGGATGAAGCTTTCAGGAATACATTTGTGGCAGATGAGGTGAGTGCGACAACAATGAAATCTCAATCGCACCCACCTCTCATCAAGTATCAACAAAGAGGATCAACCACCCTTGTTCTCAACAAGACTCCAATTAAATGAAATATTACCTTTCGGTTTTCCGGTCTTATGATCTGTTTCGGTATAGGTCTCAGTCAATTTACCAAAGGCAAAGGAGACCTCCTCAATAGGGATGGTCTCGGAGCCACTGGAACTCCCTCCTGAACGAACCGAAGTGATTATCGAATCCTCCAGTTCATACTTCATGTATAATTCCTTGGCACCAGTGTTACGACAGAGCTCCATGGTTATCTTTGGAATGTGCTTTCCACTAGCACAGCTCAAAGATAGTTTTGGAGAGGCCTTGTCAAGGGCATGGGTAAAAGTGACATCTTGGAAGTTGACTCGCTCCGCTGATATTGCACCGGAAGAGCTTCTTGACCCCGACGTGGCCTGAGTCAATCCCTTGCTATATGATAGCACCTCGATCCAATCCTTGTGTTTGTGGTCCTGGCTTTCCCCCGGGATGTCTGCAATTTGAATAAAACAATCAAACATGGTAGTACCTCCTAATCTGTGTTGAGTTAGTTTAACAATTTGCTTCAGCCATAAACAAAAAACTATTTACCCTTTATTATCCCTTGGCCGGCGGCGGCAGGTCCGCCACCAGACGCAAGGAAACACTTAATTCGTCAAGTTGGAAGTGGGGCTTCAAAAAAGCTACTGCCCGATAGGCTCCAGGTTTGCCAGGGATCTCAGTCACATCAACTCTCGCCTCACGGAGCGGCAGACGTGCCTTGGTTTCCTGGGAGGCATTGTCATCAAGGAGGACATAATTCATAATCCACCGATTGAGAAAATCCTGGGCATTCTGTTTGGTCATGAAACTGCCGATCTTGTCCCGCATCATGGACTTCAGGTAATGGGCAAAGCGAGAGACAGCCATAATGTACTGGAGTTGTGAGGACATCTTGGCGTTCGCTGAAGCCGCGTCCGAATCATAGCCCTTGGCCTTGTTTGCGGTCTGAGTGCTGAAAAAGGCGGCGTAATCCGTCCCTTTGCAATGGACAAGAGGGATAAAACCGAGGTCCGCCAGTTCTTTTTCACGCCGGTCAGTGATGGCGATTTCGGTCGGGCACTTGAGTGCGACATCGCCCTCGTCCGTCCGGAAGTTATGCACCGGCAAGCCCTCGACCAAACCACCACCTTCCACGCCACGAATGGCAGCGCACCAGCTGAACTTGGCAAATGACTCGGTAAGCCTGGTGCCAAGGGCATAAGCGGCATTTCCCCACAGATACTTGCCATGATCCTTGCCGTCCACATCCTCCTCGAAGTCGAAAGAGTCTACCGGGATACTGCTCTTTCCATAGGGAAGCCGCATCAGGATATGCGGGAGTGCTAAGGCAACATACCGCGAATCTTCTGTCTCACGGAAGGAACGCCACTTGGCATAATCGGCGCTTTGGAAAATCTTGGCGAGATCGCGTGGCCCCCCGAGTTCGGTATAACTCTCCAAGTTAAAAAGATTTGAAGAGGCGGAAGAGATGAAAGGGGCATGAGACGCCGCAGCCACTTGCGATATCTTTTCGAGCAGGGCAATATCCTGCGGATGATTAGAAAACTCGTAATCACCAATCATGGCGCCATAAGAAGCGCCGCCAAAAGTACCGAACTCCTCTTCGTATATCTGCTTAAAGAGTGCCGATTGATCGAACTCGCTGGCCTTTTCCATATCCTTAAGCAGATCTTTTTTGGAAACGTTAAGGACTCGAATCTTCATGCGCTGACCGGTTTCGGACTTGCTTATCAAGTACTGCAGGCCACGCCATGAGCCTTCAAGTTTTTGAAAAGCCTCATGGTGCATAATCTCGTTGAGCTGCCCTGATATCAGTTTGTCAAGCTGGCTGATGCGGGTGTTAATCATGGACTCCATGTCCTTGGAGATTACCATGGTCCCTTCCATGATCTGGCCGACAAATTCCCCGATCAAGTCTTTAGCCCATGCCTTCTGACTATCTTCACGGGCCATGCGGCCTTCATCGATTATCTGGTCGAGCAGACTCTTTGATTCGCTAACCGCTTCTGTCGTTTGTGCCGCCTGACTCTCTTGTGTGCTCTCAGTCATGTGGTATCCTCTCCTTTATTCTTGTTTATCAGCCGCTACGGGCTGCACGCCTGCCTCTTTCCCTAATTTCTCAAGGGACTCCGTGCTGTTGATTACCTCTTTCAACAACTCCTCAAGTTTATCGTTGCCATCCAGTTTACTGAGGAGGTCAGAGAGCTTTTTTCTGGCCTCAACAAGCTTTCTGACCGGGGTGACTTGCTCGGCAACCCGCTCAGGATGAAAATCATCAAGAGATTTAAAGCGTAGCTCAACACCAATCTTTGAGTCACTGTCTGTGAGTTTGTTATCGACTTTGTACGCCAGTCTCGGTTTCATTCCGGCCAGCACGGTATTGAAGTTGTCCCGGTCGATTTCAACGAACTTTCTGTCCTTCAACTTCGGTAACGGTTCGTCCGGATTCCCTGATAAATCACCAAGAACACCAACGACGAAGGGGATTTCCTTCAATTGAATGGCATCCCCCACCTCAACATCATAGGTGATCTGCACTCGTGGGGACCTTACTCTGTCTAGGGTATGCTGCAAACTTTCTTTCGCCATCTATCCTCCTCCTGTTGAAGTAAAAGTACATCGTCTTTGAGTAACTGTTCAGTAACGCCACCTCAGCTTTGATTAACCTACCAACATAGCGGTCTATAGCGCTCGCAGGCGTTTTCCACATCAGTGCCACTACTACACAGTTACAGTTTTGACTCTATCCTACAAATAAATTCTATTCCCATTAGTAACATTGTCAACCGTATAATTACCTCTTTGTAATAATTAATGACAGTTCCAGCTAATTGAACGCCAAACAGGAGCTACGTAACGAGAAAAAAAGAGACACCCCAAGTAATATTTTGGTTATCGACGAAGTTTCATTGCCTTGGTAATATCTGTCGTACAAATTTTCATGAGTATATCCTGCGCTCGTGAACGATCATCATCTGGCGCCCCATCGACGGTCAGACACCGATAAAGGATATCCAGAACCTCAGCAATCCAGATTGGCGACTCCCACCGCCCCAACTGCAACTCCTCCATTTGGACAAATAGTTGCTCGGCAATCGGACGGGCAAGATCAGCCCGTTTCGCCTGCAGGCAGAGTTTGGCAATCAGGATGTGATAATTCGATCTCTCTCGGACCGACTGAGCGCTACAGGCAGCACCAAGAAGCAATTCAACGGCAGAATCGATACCGGAGTTTTTGAGCTTAGCCTGTGCCTCCCGCCAACGGACCTCCTCCAATCCGCCAGATCCCAGCAATCTGTTGACATTGGTCCCTCCAGTTTGGGTAGAAGAGAACGCAAAACCTGCTTGCTGAGGTGCACCGCTCACTACAGCATCATCCGTTTGCCTCTCCCCCTGATGGACCTCATCGCCCCCCTCTACTTCCTGTTCCTGACGATCATTTTCCGGATCTGGCTCCTGCCGTCGTTTTTCTTTCAGTATTTTACTTACCTGAACGACGCAGTCTTCAATGGAGGCCTTGAAATCTGAGATTCTCGGGGCATCGTTACCGAACTTTTCGTCAACGATGCTATCAAGCTGTTGAAATTTGTCCTGGCAAGACTGCCCCAATTTCATGAGTTGCTCATAAAAATCGCGGCTGGAACTCAGTACGGCCGATTCAAACTGCTCGGCAGTCAACTTTCCTTCCTCTATCAACAGGTCTCGCGCGCTCTTCTTAGTCGCATCAATGTCACCCCATTGGTTGGTAATATCGGCTTCACTCCCGACCTTTACCGACTCTTGCCACTGCAACCACGAGTAACCGGGACTGACACTCATATCAGTCAACGGGATCTCTTTTAACAACATCGAAAGCTTGTCATTAACAAACTCGAGGGGTCCACAACGGAAATCTAGATCGCCATCTTCAGCCGAGGGATAGAGATGCTCCCAGAAATTACTTAGCAATCCAATCAGGATGTCAAGACCTTTCTCTACGCCGATAAATCCATCGGTCTTGATCATGGCTTCCAAGAGCCAGGCAGCAATCTGCAAGTCTTTGGTACTCTGGGTTAAGGCCTCTGTTGAAAGCGCTATAACCTTATCCCAATCAGCTGTTTTTAATTCACGGTTCCAATCACCGCGATCAAGCATGTCGTCAGCGCGTCGCGCCTCTTTGATCTCGTCATAGAGTGGCAGGTAACGTGTATCATCCCCCGCAGGGTTGTCACCCGGCAAAGGCGCCAGTATCGCGTCAATATCAATCTCTCTTCTCATCCTTGTCACTTCTCCTTTAAATCTTCCGACTGAGGAATTTCCTGAGCCGTCATTTTGAAGTGGATCTCTCTCCATTCGAGAATGGACATGTCTTGATTGCCGAAGACAAAGACTTGCTGCCCTACTCCCCTGACACAGGCTCCTCCTTCCGTAGACCAGTCAGTCATCCTGCCCATTCGAATCTGTTCGTTGTCATGTTTGCATGTGTCGGGATACAAGGCGGGCAAGAAACCGTTCATGGACAATCCACCCCAGGTTGTGATGGATGCGGAAATCCACATCAGGTCAAGCAATGTTTTCGGCGGGGTAACTATGATTTCTCGGATCGATTCGAAGGGAACCCAAAGATAGCGATCATGGGCGAAAACCTCCAAGGCGAAGGCCAACAGATCATCCGTATTGCGAATTCCTGAAAATTCAAGACCATTGACCGTGCCGGTAACGAGAGGGATCTGCTCCTCCAACCCTCTAAAGATGTCAGCAGCCCCAACATCAACGTTGGCATGAAGCGGCTGGCAGGCTTTGTAATAGGATTCAAAGTAGGTTGGGGTTGAAGGTAGGAATGAAGGCAACGTTCGGAATGAAACCACATCCCTCCGCTCCCGTTCACATTTGAGGAGATTTTTATACAGTGAAACAGCAGGCGCCATGTTCGCATCCAGATCAGCAAGCAGCTCCAGATGCCGTTCGGCTTTGTCCCACTCACCCAAAAAAAGGAGTATCTGAAACAGTAGAAACCTACTGGCAGTGTCACTTGGGTGGTTTTTAACGGTGCTAACCAGATTTACACGGGCTTCCGACAGTTTCCCTTCTTTGATCAGATCCTTGATATTCACACAGCACCTACCCGGTAAAGTATTAATTCTGATTCGTAATCAAATCGCCCCATGTAACAAGTCAACCGTCCTTGCTCAATTCCTGTCTTTGTTGGGTATTTGTGTTATCCCCATGCGCTGTGGCCCTGATATCTTTTTATTCCTGGGCTTTATTTGGATAGACTTCCTCGAATTCACCGCCTGATGAATTCTGTGTTTCAGCGCCTGTATCAGCTGTCATGCTGTCTTGAGCATAAATTGGTTGCTGTTGAGGGACAAAGGTATCGTTTGAGATCAGCCGTTGCCAGTTCTGAGCGAACTCTTCATTGGTTGTCTTACCATCCCTGATAAGATGCAGCGTCCTGGCATCTCTCTTCTCAGCAACCAGCATCTGGGGCCACTCACCCTCGCGGTTACAGGAAAAATCCTGGTCATTTGCCGCACCATTGCTTTTCTCAACCGAAGGGGATATTCTTTTTCCATAAAACCTGGCATAAAAGGCCTGAATATCTTCAGCCCCAACCAACTGTTGATGCAGATCTAGGAGTTCCTGCCAAATAGAATGAGCTAATGGTATTGAGCAGAGCCCCCCTTTACGGTTTCCTCTGCTGCAAACAACAAACAGGGTAAAAGGAAACTGCCGAAGTCCGTCCGAACTTGCTTGAATAACACCGACAACCAAATCAGAGTTTTTTTTATGCTGGTATATAAAAGGCCACACCCCCTCTGGAGGGATGATAGTCCCCTGAAAACTATCTAGGAGCCAAGAACGCCAGTGAGCCGCACCCGCCGAGGTAATGACACTGATATAATCCTTGTAGCAAGGTAATTTCCCGTAGGTTTCAACATGATATTCTATCTCCCGGGAAAAAATTTTTTTCAGACTGGCCAGCATCGTCTCTCCCCCATCAACCCACTCCTCTTGCTGGACTTGAACTAAGCCAAAACGGCCTTAGGTAACTAAATCTTATTTGGAAGGCCACAGAATATTTTCCGGCAGTGTCTGATCCCAGGACATGGTAATTGGCACCACGTAGTAAAACGCACCAGCGCCCCCACCGCCATTCATGTTTGATGATTTTTCGCCATTCAAACCAACTTTCGGGAAAAGCATATTGAGCGGCAAATCTCCTGATGGATCGGCTTTTACCTTTCTCCCTTCCCAAAAGACATAGGCGGGAAGAGTGAGGCTACCACCACTCATTTGGATCTCAGTCGTAACCCCGGTCTCTTCATTTTTTGCCTCCATGGAAACATCTGCATTAGAGCCAATATCCCAATTTATGGTGGCACTCTTAAATTTCTGGCCACTGAACCGAAGTCGGATGGATTTGTCCTTGTCGTTCTCCAGGCCGGACATGAGCAATTGCGTAAAATACTTCTGTGCGTTCAAGCTGTTTTCACCTTGCTTATCATCCAGCGTGATCCGGACTTGATGCTTCCGAGGACGTCCATCCTTATCAAAAAGAAAGTCACGCCAAGCCATACAATTTTCAAAGAATGCCTTCTCGGCTTGACCGGAAAGGAAAGTCGCATCAGCCGCAGACGAATCCGCAACCGTAAGATTATAGCGTTTGGCAAAGGATTCGAGACCCTTGTCTGGTGCAAAGAAGAAATCATGGAGATCGTTTTTGGTTTGCGTGACAAGCAACAGTTTCCTGACATTATTGTTGACAGTATCACCATGCCCCCATACTTCCCGGCTACCAAAAGGAAATCTATCCCCTAGACGCGGTTGCCAGGTACCAATAAATCCACCCCATTCTATGCCGGAGTTGGAAGAAAACTCTTTCTGCAACAGGTTTAAGGCATGACTTTCAATTTTCGCTAATCGCAAGGCCATGGGCTCTCCCCGTCCAGCCGGATCCCTACTGACAAGTTTTTGGAAATCGCCTAACGACTTAAATTTATCCATCGAAACCTTTTCTCCCGGTTTCGCATTCTTTAACATCTGCCAGGAAGCACGTGGATCATCGGTAAGATTCTCTACTATCCCGTTGAATGTGCTCTGCGCTTCATCCAATTGCGGCAAAAACCGGGTAGCAGCATAGACAGTGCTTGTGTTTTCAACTTTCTGTTCTAATGCCTTGGCCCCACTGAAGTCGCTGGAATTCCCTCCAGCGCTATTTATAATCTCCTTGACCTCCTGAACATCCTTACTTGCCATCGATTCAAAAAAGGCATTTAAAGGCGAGGCTCCTGGATCAATAAACATGCCCTTCTTGGCTAAGACCTCTTTACGAAAATCCTTCCAATTATTTGTTTTCAAAACCCCGGCAGCCGGATCTACCTCATTTAATTTGTCAGACCAAAATTTTAGACAGTTGCTCGATGCTGTCCACATGATA
>Ga0334722_10002383_pt1 | contig 21436 bp, 21 predicted proteins | sample C3_bottom_MG_FD_207210 | JGI IMG/M metagenome (GOLD analysis project Ga0334722, IMG submission 207210) | Sediment microbial communities from Yellowstone Lake, YNP, Wyoming, USA - C3_bottom | ecosystem: Environmental > Aquatic > Freshwater > Lake > Sediment | place: USA: Wyoming | collected... | reverse complement strand
CCATGCCCGCGATCAGTAGTGAATCGCGGGCATGGCCCGCTCCTACAGTAGGGATAGTCGGCAAATTTAGGGCAATCCAGAAAATCTAGCTGAGATTCCTTATTAGCCACGTTCGCTAAAAGCTGCTGGGGGAAGAGATTAGGGCAAGATCGAATTCACCTCCATGCCAGCGGAGGCACAACTTTTCACCTGCCCATCACCGGGGTTCCGCCGTGCCGAAGTAACCAGCGGCGGCAGAACAAATTGTTCAGGCTATCGCCTGTTCAGCCTCGTAATCCGGCGCTGGTGGCCCCAGGGGAAAAAGCTCAACCGGGGCTTTATGCTTCTTCAGCGGCACCAAGTCGGCGGGGGATAGTTTAAAGTTACGGCCCTCTTCCTTGATGACCAGCTTGAAGAAATCACAATCCAGACAGTTGAACAGTTTATGGGCGGCATCACCCTGCGGTTCACCGCCGCAGAGGGTGCCAGCAATGCGCCAGCAGAAACGCCCCCCATGTTTGCCATGGTTGACACCCTCATAATGACCCGGCATGGTGACGGGGCAGAGACCAAACTCGGCGACATGATCCCCACCGGGGTTGCGGCCGCATTTTTTTATTTCCCAGCAATTTTTCTTCCGGTGCATATTTTGTTGGTCTCCTGGAGCTTTCCGTGTCTAATTTGGTGAAACATAAGATCTGTCAATTTCGCAAAGTGTCACAACGTCGTACTCCCGAGACAAAAATGAGTCAATAAAAATTGTCCAATCGGCAGGAATAAATCAAATAAAGAGGAAATCAAGATGTCTGTACGGGTTAGGCAGGGGTTCCTGCGGGGGATGGTGCTGGTGTTGGCCATTGGTTGTTTGACGCCATTGCGGGCTTATGCCAAGGACGGTGTTTGCCGGGAGGGCAACTGCGAAAACGGCAAGGGTCGGTTCGAATACGATAGCGGCATGGTTTACTCGGGCGACTGGCAAAAAGGTAAAGAATCTGGCCAAGGGGTGATGACCATGCCCAGTGGCACCAAGTATGAAGGGGAATATCGCGCCGGTCTGCCCCATGGCCGGGGAACAATCTCCTTTGGCGATGGGCGCAAATATGTCGGGGAATGGCAGGACGGCCATCCGGAAGGCCAAGGCCTCGAAACCCAACCGGTTGGCGTCAGCTACGAAGGCAAATGGCATGACGGTGCGCCCCACGGTAAAGGCACAACCCGGCGCAACGGCAAGATCGAGCAGGACGGCTACTGGTTGGCGGGTAAGTTCGTCGGCCCAGGTAAACCCAAGGAGCTAAAATAGCTGTTGTTGATGGGCACGCGGCGCTTTGCCCATCCTACGACTGGCTCGTGATCTTCAGTCCAGCTTCACCGGTTCCGCCGCCCCGCGCTGCAAGACCACGGTGGCCAGGGTGACCACCGCCACCCCCGGCAGGATGACGGCGGGCGGCAGCCCCTTACCCAAGGACCAGTTGATCAGCAGAACGAAGAGGGGATAGAAATAGCTGTAGGCCATGACCCGGGTGGGGCCGATGTGGAAGGTGGCCAGATTGGTCAGGTAGAAGGTGAGAATGGTCGAAAAGGTCGCCAGGTAGATGATCCCGGCCCAGACCTGGAACGATACCGCCGCCCACTCCACCCCCGGCAACTGCGGCGCCGCCAGGAGCAGCAGCCAGCCGCAGCCGGTGGCCAGCACCCAGAAAGTCATGGCCAGCATGGATTCTTGGCGATGCACCACCTTGACCAACGGGGTGTAGGCGGCCATCAGAAAGCAACCGGCCAGAAAGAGCAGGTCGCCGTTATTAACCTCCAGGGCCAGGAACCGAGCCAGATCGCCCCGGAAGATCACCCAGAGCGCCCCGAACATCCCGCAGGCCAAGGCCAAGAGTCGATAGCGGCCCAAGCGTTCCCCCAAAAACACCGCGCTGTAAACCCCGGAGATACCCGGCACCAGGGTGAAGATGATGCTGGTGTTGAGGGCGGTGGTGGAGCGCAGGGCGGTGAACATGCACCAGAAGAACCCAACGGTGCAGGCGCTGATGGCGCCATAGCCGCCGAGCTGCCGAACGGGGGGAAAGACCAGACCTTTGTCCTTGAGCAGCAGCGGGGCCAGGCCGAGGCTGGCGACCAGGTAGCGGAGCAACAGCAGCACCGCCGGGTCAAGCCCGCGGGTAATGGCCTCGCCCACCGTGAAGGAGCTGGAAACGATCACCGCCGCCAGCACCATCAAGGCATGGATCGCCCAAAGGGGTGTGCGTCTGGAGGTTTTGTCCGGGGCATCTTTCAACATCGCGCCAGCATACCTTGGGCAAGTGGGTTGGCAAGGGAAAAGTCAGCCCGGTCGGACAAATCTGACTGGTCCGTCGAAATTAGGAAGTGGAGCGGGTGGGGGCGGTGGAATGCGTCTCACCCCTCGGTCAACAAACCGCTCAATTCGTCCAGGCTGTCGATCACCGCATCCGGCTCGGCCTGGTGAATATCCTGGCCGTGGTTGTAGCCGTAGCTCACCGCCACCATGGGGAAACCGGCGGCCCGGGCGGCCTGGACATCATTGCGCGAATCGCCGACCATCAGGCAGTTGGCCGGGGGGATGCCGAAATGCTTGGCGGCGGTCAGCAGGGGGAGCGGTGAGGGCTTTTTTTCCGGCAGGCTGTCGCCGCTCAGCACCAGGCCGAAGTATTGGGCAATCTCCAGATTAGCCAGCAAGGGCAGGGTAAAACGGGCAGCCTTGTTGGTCACACAGGCCAGGGGGATTTCCCGGGCGCGCAGCCACTCCAGGGTCGCTTTTGCCCCGGGATACAACCGGCTATCCCGGCTGTGGTGGACGGCGTAAAGTTCCAGAAATAACGCCAGGGCTGGGGCAAACGCCGATGGTTCCGGCTCAGCAGTAAAATCCCCGGTCAGGGCCCGCTTGACCAGCCGTTCCACCCCGTTACCCACCCACTTGGAGATTTGCTCCTGGCCCGGTGGCACCAGCCCCAGTTGGCGCATCATCTCGTCGACACAATAGGCCAGATCCGGGATGCTGTTCACCAGAGTGCCATCCAGATCGAACAGCACCATGGCCGGTTTGGTAAATTTCATAGGGCGCGGTCTTCCTTGTTCTTGCAGACTGATCGGACGGGTCTGACCGTTCTGCCTACAGACTAAGCCGCCCCACTTGCCCCTGGCAGAGTTTCTCCCGCTGTTCTGCCACCAGAGGATCTTCCAGGTAATCCTCAAAGCTGCCCATCCGGTCGATCACCCCGTGCGCATGCAGTTCGATGACCCGGTTGGCGATGGTGCTGAGGAACTCATGGTCGTGGGAGGTAAAGAGGATCACCTCGGGGAAGGCGATCAACCCGTCATTCAAGGCGGTGATTGACTCCAGGTCGAGATGGTTGGTGGGGTCGTCCAGGATTAAGGCATTGGCGTTGGTCAGCATCATCCGCGAGAGCATACAGCGCACCTTCTCGCCGCCGGAGAGTACGGTGGTGAACTTCAAGGCCTCCTCGCCAGAGAAGAGCATCTTGCCCAGGAAACCCCGGGCGAAGTTCTCACCCTCCTTGGGCGGTGCGTACTGGCCCAGCCAGCGGATCAGATTCATCTCCTCGGTGAAATAACTGCTGTTCTCCTTGGGGAAATAGCTGGCGGTCATGGTGATTCCCCAACGGTAGCTGCCGCTGTCCGGCTGTAGTTCCCCGGCCAGGATCTGAAAGAGGGTGGTGCGGGCCAGGCCGTCGCCCAGGAAGGCGATCTTCTCATTTTTGTTGACGGTGAAACTCAGGTCGCTAAACATCTGCACCCCGTCCACCGCTTTGCTTAAGCCCTTCACCTCCAAGATCACATCGCCGCAGGGGCGCTCCGGCTTGAAGACCACGAAGGGGTATTTGCGCGAAGAAACCGGCATATCCTCAATGGTCATCTTATCCAGCAACTTCTTGCGGCTGGTGGCCTGCTTGGCCTTGGAGGCGTTGGAGCTGAAGCGGCGGATGAACTCCTTCAACTCGTCGGCCCGGGCGGTGGCCTTCTTGTTCTCCGACTGCTTCTGGCGCATGGCCAACTGGCTAGCCTGATACCAGAAATCGTAGTTGCCTACGTAGACGGTAACCTTGCCGAAGTCGATATCGGCCATGTGGGTGCAGACCTGGTTCAAGAAATGCCGGTCATGGGAGACGATGATGACGGTGTTCTGAAAGCGGGAGAGAAAGTCCTCCAGCCAGTTGATGGACTTCAAATCCAGATTGTTGGTGGGCTCGTCCAGCAGGAGGATATCGGGGTTGCCGAACAGGGCCTGGGCCAGCAGCACCCGCACCTTGTCGCCGCTCTCCAGCTCCTTCATCTTCTTCTGGAGAAATTCCTCGGCAATACCCAGGCCGCTCAAGAGGGAGCCAACCTCGCCCTCCACCTCGTAGCCGTTCATCTCACCGAACTCCGCCTCCAGCTCGCCACTGCGGATGCCGTCGGCATCGGTGAAATCCGCCTTGGCGTAAAGGGCCTCACGCTCCTGCATGACTTCAAAGAGTTTCTTATGGCCCATGACCACGGTGTTGAAGACCGTTTCTTCATCAAAGGCAAACTGATCCTGCTGCAGGGTGGCGATCCGCTCCCGGGGGCCGATGGCGATCTCGCCCTTGTCCGGCTCTTTCAAGCCCGCGAGGATCTTCAGAAAGGTGGTTTTGCCGGAGCCATTGGCGCCGATCAGGCCGTAACAGTTACCGGGGGCAAACTTGATGTTGACGTCTTTAAAGATCACCCGCTTGCCGTAGGCAAGGGCGATGTCAATGGCCTGGATCATATAGGTTCCTCAACACGGCTGAAACGTGAAAACAAAAAAGAACCAACCGGGTGTAATCCCGTGGTTCTTGACGAGCCATTCTTATAGACGATTAGGGGTTAACCGGCAATGGGAAATGTTTGTGGGGGCGTTTACACGGCGAGTATGGAAACCGTGATATGCCGGGATTATTGGCACCTCATTCGGTTGGCTCTGGTTGCGAAGTATCGCGGAGACTGTAGTGGTCAAGATTCCATTTCTTCAAAAGAACCGATTGGCGGAATGTAAGCGCTTCATCTGAGATTGGATCGCAACAGACCAATTCGATGAACTTCCATTCTCCTTTGACAAAGCATTTGCTCTGAAAAAGTCCGGTTATCTTTGCTGATGCTTTTGCAACCTCTTCTTCGGCGACCAGAGGATCAACGTTCGTATTGAAAAGGAGGTAGATTGCGAGCGCGTATGTGTCTTCTGGAGCTTCCCGGACGACCGCTTCCCCATTATCGACATCGAAGAAAACGGCATGAATGTGTTCGCCAAGCGGTGCCAGAATTTTCGTGAGCCGATCTTTTATGCCTGTATCGCGGAGGCGACTTTCAAAGGCATCTGGGAAGGCCGCTCTGCGATAGCGAGTGGCAAGCCAACGTTGAAGAATTGACAAATGTTCCCAGGTAATACTGAAATCTGGGTTGGGCTTTAGGTTAGCCAACGCGGCTTTTGGCAGCTGAATTTTATTTGAGGCAATAATTTCGACCCAGACTTGTTCTCTGATAATTGAAAATGGCAAATGGAGTTTGCGAGGATTCTTTGCATGGGTGCAGTTCCCGTCTGGGGAATCAATGGGGTTTACGGATACGACTTCGATATAGGGCTCAGATTCCGGTAGTTGTGCGATATCACAATCATGGGAAACTACCACAAATATTGTGGACCCCGGTTGAGCTTCTATGAGTCCGATTTTATCGGCAGCCTCTTTCGTCAGCACGCAGCCTTGACGCCAAGAATTGTCGCGTCTCCAGTCGGTCATTTCAGCTCATCACGACTTTTCATCAAAAGAGCGAACACCGGCATCGGCGTATATCGTTGCCAGTGTTTTGCGGCCTGCCAAACGCGCATCGAGCATTTTCCGCTGTCTGAATTCGCGCAAAGCCACTTCTGATAGCTGACGAGCCGCTTCCTCTGCGGAACCACCCTCGCGCACGATTTCGAAGAGTGTTTTCCCCCCCGCGATGCGACGTCTAAGAAGGTGGGAACTGATGGGAGCGCCCTCTGTTCGAAACACGTCTGTGGCCTTTGCGAGGTCTTCTAGTTTGGTTTCGTATTCAGTTGCTGGTTGGGCCCCGGCTTGCCAGTGGTAGATAGTTTGTCGGGACACCCTGAACCAGGAAGCGAATTCTGATATGGTCGGTTTTAGAATATTCCGAATCAAGGTCACGCATTCCGCCGGAGTGCGATGAGAGACGGCCCGTGAGTTAGGTGTGCTTTCGACATGGATAAACCGGTATCCCATGTCACTACGCCGGGAAATATAGTCGGCACTCATAGTGCCGCCGGTACCAGCCAGCAGGGCGGAGGCAAGCACAACACCTATGACGCGAGCCGCACCGTTGGGACTGCTTCCTGTCCCGGAACCGATCGACCAACCATTACTACAAATAGAATGTGGAAATTCAAGCATGGTAACCCCCGTTCAACTCCAGACAGATTCAGCATATTTCGTAACAGTTGAATGGAACGCGGCACTGATCACATCGTGAAGTTCATCAAGCCGCTTTTTTGTATTGGTGATATCAAATGGTTCACGGTTTTCAAAGGAGCCGTCGGTATCTATGACAGCATGCAACCCGTTGATTTTCCGAAAGCGGTCATTGAGTTTTAATCTATCTGGGTGTAGGTCAGGGGGAAACCCAAGAGGGCCGGGTTGAATGACTGTTCTGGAAACCACTTGGCCACCAGTTTTGGTTTTCGCAGCCGTCTCTGAAAAAGAGTGGATGATCGCGGTATTCTCCAGACGCCCGGACACTCCTAGAACTTCCTGAATAAGATATTGAGGCAATTCGTCGCCAATTTTGGGCTCAACAGCATCCAAATATCGGATTCCAATGCGTTCTGAAAAATTAATTCCGATAATTTTGTGGACTACATCCAATACTGTTAGGAAGTTTTTTGAGAATTTATCGTAAGTTTCATACTGAGTTGTTTGAAAAGACAAGGAATTGGCTTGCAGTATGAACTCATGTGTGTTGTCCATGTTTGAAAACATGAACCGTTCCACTGGTTGCACAGAAGGAGGTTGGTCTTGAGGGGGCTCTATGTTCCCTATGTTTATATTGAACATCATAGTGAGTCCCTCTTTGAAGTCAGGATAGCCCGCTTTCCTCAGTTGTTCCTGAATGGCTGGAACGTACGTTTTCAAGCTTAGGATCGGGTTAAATCTGACTTGGGCAATCGTGAAATATACTGGCGCGTGCTTCATTTTCTGGCCCATAACGTACCTCCTTTATTACTTGACATCTTGCTTTACAGTTTACATATCGGTTGACACTATTTCAACCTTTTTTCGAAAGCAACTTTTTTCGGAGGGCCATTTCAGAATGGCGGTTAAGCCGCGGCCATAAAGACTCACTAATTGAATATCAATGGATTGGCGTGGAATGCGCGCTGCATAACCCTTTGTTTTTTTGTGTTTATCGCTGCCAGCGTGTATGGTTATCACCAGATGATAACTAAAGTACGGGGAGTCCGGGCTAATGGACTAAGTTCGAGGCGTATCTAAGGAGTTGATTGCATGACAGGCAAGTTAATGAAGGTTGGCATTCTCTCGCGGGAAGAGTACCGGGAGCGGACCATAGCCATTGCCAGGGGGGCATATAAACCTAAGAGCGGTATACCAAATATCTGGTTCGAGTCGATCCGTTCCATGGCCCAGGTGTTGAGTAACGAGAATCAGGAACTCCTGCGGATAATCGTGGAGCAAAAACCGAATTCAATCAAGGAGCTGGAGATATTCACCGGGCGGAAAAGCAGCAACTTGTCGCGCACCCTCAAGTTGCTGGCCCGGTATGGCATCGTTGACCTGACCCGCGATCACAAGACGCTGCGACCGGTTGTGAAGGCGACCGATTTTCTGGTGGAGTTTGGGGTGGGCAGACATTTTCCCAAGGTGGCTGCCTGAGGGGGAATTTTACGTTCACAATTCCAATCTTATGAGCCATTTGTTTAATTCGGCATTCCGGCATGTTGTTAGCCGGAATCCATTATCTTTGTTCAAAAAAACCTGGATTCCGGCTTAAGGACTGCCGGAATGACGCCCGACTCAGGCAGTCTCGCGTGGCCTTGCGGCTCGGAATTAGGGCTTGGAGGAAGCCGCCAGTTACATCCTCCAATCCACCGCTTATTGCCCTTACCTACCGATACGACGCCAGCAACTCCCGAATGAAGGGACAAAAGCGGTCCAGAGAAGGCAAGTAGAGCCTTTCCTCCGGGGAGTGGGGGTTTTTGACGGTCGGCCCCAGGGAAAGCATATCCAGGCCGGGATTCTGGGCGCCGATGATCCCGCATTCCAGACCCGCATGGATGCTCTCGATGGTTGCTGCCCGCCCGAACATCTCCTGGTAGACTTGCTGCGCTTTGGCCAAGAGTGGCGAGCCAAGGTCGGGCGCCCAGCCGGGATAACCTTCGCCACTGACCAGCCGCGCCCCGGCCAGCCGGGCCAGGCCCGCCAGTCTGGCGCTCAGCCAGGCGATACCTTGGGGCTTGTCGCTTCTCTGGCTGAAGAGTATTGACAGCTGCCCGGCCTTTTCGCGAATGGTGGCCAGGTTCACCGAGGACTCCACCAATCCCGCCACCTCCTTGGACATGGTCATCACCCCATCCGGGGCGACCAGCAGCAGGTCGAGAATCGTGGTCGTCAGCGCCGGGCTGTAAATCTTCTCTGCCGTCGCGCCCCTTTCTGCCAGGGTCACCGCCAATTCCGGCTCGTTGGGATAACTCCGGCGCAGCATTTCGGCCCAGGCCCCGACCTGCACCAACACACCCGGCACCTCAACCAGCGGCACGGCCAGCAGAGCCGAGGCCTCCCGGGGAATGGCGTTATGGGCGCTGCCGCCCTGGAGCCCGGCGAGCTGCATGGCCCCGGTCCGATGCAGTTCCGCCAGGGTCCGGGCCAGCAGGACATTGGCGTTACCGCGCCCCTCGTGAATGTCCACCCCGGAGTGGCCACCCTGCAAGCCCGCCACGGTCAGTTCATAAAAGCCGCAGCCCGCAGGCCACTCCGCATACGCCAACTCCAGCAGTAGTTCGCTGTCGCGCCCCCCGGCACAGCCGATGGTGAAAACTCCCTCATCTTCGGAGTCGAGATTGAGCAGCAGCCGACCGCTAAAGAAGCCCGGGGTAAGGGCGGCGGCGCCGGTGAGGCCGGTCTCCTCGTCGACGGTGAAGAGCAGCTCCAACTGGGGATGGACCAGTTCCCGGTCCTCGGCCAAAGTCATGGCGATGGCGATGCCGATGCCGTTGTCGGCCCCCAGGGTGGTCCCTTGGGCCCGCAGCCAGTCCCCGTCATGATAGAGGTGCAGCGGGTCGCAGCTAAAGTCGTGCGCGCTCTCCGGGGTCTTCTCGCAGACCATGTCCAGATGGCTTTGCAGCACCAGGGTCGGACTATTTTCCCGCCCAGCACTGGCCGGGACAGTGATTAGCAGGTTGCCGACCCGGTCAACCTGGCTGGCCAGCCCCAGCCCCGCCGCCCAGCCCACCAGGAATTCGCGGATCGGCCCCTCCTGCTTGGAGCAGCGGGGAATGCAGCTAATCTTGGCAAAGTTGGCCAGAACCGTCTCTCGGGTTGTGATGGTCATATCCTGCAAGCCTCTTGTGTAGTCAGCCTAAGCCCGGGAGCGATTCCCGGTCGGCCGCCAAATTTAGCCACCCGGGCGACCATCCCGCAAGCAATTTCCCGTCGTCGCCTTTTCATCCCGGCCCGAGTGAAACCTTTATTTTCCTGGCAGACTTTGGTAGATAGTTAGCCTGGTTCGGGGGAGCAAGTTGTTGTGCAATTTGAGAGGGGTTGACCGTGGCCAACTATCGCAGAGAAAGCATCTCCATCCCCGAGCTGGGGCGAATAATGCTCTTCAAGGGCATTGATCCGGCCAGCCTGGTCAGTCTGCTGGAGGACTGCCCCATCATCTGCCTGGATAAGGACGACCTTCTGATTACCCAGGGCGAGGCCAACCGCAACTGCTATTTCATTCTCTCCGGCTCCCTGCGGATCCATCTCGATTCCCATGACAGCACCGTCGTCTCCATGCTGGGCCCGGGCGAGAGCGTCGGGGAAATTTCTCTGCTGGACGGGGAATTGGCCTCGGCCCACGTGCTCTGCTCCGAGGATTGCCAGGCCCTGGTGGTCTCCGAGGATGTCTTCAGTTCTCTGGTCAATTCCTTCCACGTCTTTTGCCGCAGTCTGCTTTTTTTGATGATTCGCCGCCTGCGCCACAGCAACACCTCGATCAGCGAGAGCTTCAGAAAACAAAAGGAATACCAGCTGACTGCCACCATTGATGAGCTGACCGGCCTCTATAACCGGCGCTGGTTGCGGGACATGCTGGCGCGGCAGATGCAACGCTGCCGGGTCAATATTGACCCCCTGGCGGTAATGGTGATTGACGTTGATCATTTCAAGCTGATCAATGACCAGCACGGCCATGCCATCGGGGATCAGGTTTTGCGGGAGCTGGCTCTGCTGATGATGACCGGGGTGCGTCCCACCGACCTGGTGGCGCGTTACGGCGGCGAGGAGTTCATCATCGTCCTGCCGATTACCGACCTAGCCGGGGCCAGGGTTGTGGCCGGCCGGCTTTGTAAGAAGGTGGCCAAGGCGCGGATGCTCGCCGCCACCGGCGAGAAGTTACCGCTGGTGACGATTTCCCTGGGGGTGGCGCAGATGCGGGAAATTGAAACGATAGATGAATTTATCGCCCGGGCCGACGACGCCTTGTACCAGGCCAAGAGAAACGGTCGGAACCAGGTGGAGGGGTAAGTTAAGGCTGAAGGCTGAAGACTGAAGGCTGAAGGTCGTTGGAGATTGCCCTCTGTTACACAATTTGGCCACGCCTCTACCAAAAAAAAGCGTGGTTTTCCTCGGAGTTAGCCCTCAGTATTTCCGCCTTCGGTCTTCGGTCTTCAGCCTTCGGTCTTCGGTCCTCAGCCTTCAGCCTTCAGTCGTCAACCTTCTGCCCCAACGCCTCGCGGATCTTGACGGCCAGCTCATGCGAGGAAAAAGGCTTCGCCAGGAAACAAATGCCTTTGTCAAGCACCCCCTGCCGGGCAATGACGTCGGCGGTGTAGCCGGACATGAACAGACATTTCAGTCCCGGTCGCAACTGCTTGAGTTGCGCCGCCAGCTCCTTGCCATTCATCTCCGGCATGATCACATCGGTAATCAGTAGGTCAATGACCCCGGCGTAATCCCCCAGCAGTCGCAGGGCTGCCCCCGGAGAAGTGGCGCTCAGCACCCGGTAGCCTAATTTTTCGGCGAACCGTTGCCCGAGGCCCAAAATGGCCACATCGTCCTCGACGATCAGCACGGTTTCAGAGCCTCCCGGCGAGGCTGTTGGCAGGGTCTGTTCCTTGGCCACGTCAGCCGATTCTTCAAGGCGGGGCAGGTAAATCCGAAAAGTTGTCCCCTGACCCGGCTCGCTGTAAACGTTGATAAACCCCCGGTTTTGCTTGATGATCCCGTAAACGGTGGCCAGCCCCAGCCCAGTGCCTTTCCCTTCCTCCTTGGTGGTAAAGAACGGCTCGAAGATGTGCTGGAGTACCTCCTCGTTCATCCCGCAGCCGTTGTCGCTGACCGACAGCACCACATACTTGCCGATGGAAAAGCCTTGGTGCTGGGCGCAATAAGAGGCATCGAACTCCCTATTGTCTGTTTCAATGGTAACCTTACCAACCCCGGCAATGGCATCGCGGGCGTTGACCGCCAGATTGGCCAACAGTTGATCGATTTGCGAGGGATCGATTTTCACCTGCCAGAGATCGTGACCCGGCAACCAGGCCAGATCAATATCCTCGCCGATCAGCCGCTGCAGCATTTTGAGCATGGCAGCCAGGGTATCGTTCATATCCAGGACAACGGGGCTGACCGTCTGCTTACGGGCAAAGGCCAGGAGCTGGTGGGTCAGATTGGCCGAGCGGCGGGCGGCGTTCTGAATCTCCTGCAGATCCAGGTAGCGCGGATCATCGGGCGAGGTTTGGCCGAGGGCCAGTTCGGCGTGACCGCCGATCACCGTCAACATGTTGTTGAAGTCGTGGGCCACCCCGCCGGCCAGCCGCCCGACAAACTCCATTTTCTGGGCCTGGAGGAGTTGACCTTCCATGGCCTTGCGGGCGGTGATATCGGTCGCCACCCCGTCCCAGACCAACTGCCCGTCCGCTTTCCGGCGCGGGCGGGAGCGAACGTACAACCAGCGCCAGGTGGCGTCAGGCCGGCGGACATGCACTTCGAAGGAAAAATCGGTCGAATCCACCAGACTTTGCCTCTCGGCCCGGCCGAGGGCCGCGATTTGGCTCGGGTCCACCTGCCGATAGAGCAGGGAGGCGTCGCCCATCACCTCTTCCGGGGTTAGTCCGTGGATCTCGGTCACCCCGGCGCTGATGTACAGGAAGCGGGATTTGCCGTCCGGCCCGGGTCCAGACTGGTAGATATAGCCGTCGGGCAGGTTGTCGCTGATGGACCGCAGCCGCGCCTCGTTTTCCCGCAAGGCCAGCTCGGCTTTTTTCTGCTCGCTGATGTTGTCGGTGACAATGATCACCTCGCCCCGGACCGGCGAGTAGATGGAGAAGGAAAACCAGCGGTCCAGCGCCGCCAGGTAGTGTTCCCAGCGGGTCGGCTCGCCACTCAAGGCCACCCGGCCGAACACCTCCAGGGACTCCTGGTTGTCGCGGGCATAGTTGGCGATGACCTCACTGATCCGGCGCCCCACCACTTCAGCGGTGATGCCGCTCACCTTGGCGAAGGCCGGATTTACCGCCAGATATTCCATGTCCACCGGGATGTCATCGACAAAGATCATCCGGGCATGGACCACACTGTTCAGCATATTGTCATACAGTGAGCGGTAGGTTTGCTCACTTCTCCGAATCGTGGTTTCCGCCTGGCGCCTCTGGGTGTCGTCGCGGAAGATCAGGACCACGCCCAGCAGGGTGCCGTTGGCCAGACGGATTGGCGCCCCGCTGTCGTGAATCGGCAGCTCCCGGCCGTCGCGGGTGAGCAGGAGCGTACGGTTGTCCAGCTCGACAATTTTGCCGGAGGCCAGAACTTTTTGGACCGGATCGGCGACGGGTTGATGCTCCAGTTCACTGACCAGGCAGAAAACCTCGCTCAGTGGCAGGCCCATGGCCTCACGCCCGCTCCAACCGGTCAAGCGTTCCGCCTCGGGGTTCATGAAGGTTATGCGACCGGCATTATCGGTGGCGATGACCCCGTCGCCAATGGAGGCCAGGGTTACGGCCTGGAGCAGTCGGCTGGCTTCGGTCTGACGCCGCAGGCGGTGCAGAACCTCGCTCAGGGCGCTGACCAGAACGCCATTGGCGACGAGGAAGCTCCATTGGAAGAGATCATGTGCCTTGTCAATCCGCAGGCTGTGGAAGGGGGCGAGGGCAAAGTAATCGATGGCCAGGGCGGCGGTCAGGGTGGCGATCAGGCCTGGCCCCAGCCCTCCCGCCATGGCGCTGATGATCACCGGGAGCATGAAGAGGACCATCATCGGTCGTTCGCCAAAGGGAATGGGAATGGCGATCCGCACCAGCAAAGTTGCCAGGGTTACCAACCCGGCGAAGAGGTATGCCCAGGCCCCCGACCAGGGCGCAGCGGCGGGCAGGATGGTTTCGGGAGTGGCGGCCACCGCCCCGGGTCGGTCGGGAGTGGCGCGCAGGGCGAAAAAGAGCAACAGGGTGGTGACGATCACAAAAAACAACCCCTTGACCGTCGACAGCCATTGCATTGCCGCGGGATCAAGCACCGGGGCCAGCAGGGCATCGGAGAGCAGGATCCACAAGGCGGCGATGACGCCGTAGCCGATGGTGACATGGAGGATATGGCGATGGCGGGCAGCGTGTTTCCCGCCGCCATCTGTCGCCCTGGGGGTGGTGGTTGGGCCTGGGTCAACCATCTTAGGTGTTCCTCTGCTAATCAGGGGTGCTTATCATACGAACCAGAAAAGCTTAACACACCGGCGGTCTAATCCGGGCAGCATTTTATCCTCACTTGCTCTCGCTTGGAAAAGTCGGCCGGTAAGAACTTTTCGCCGTGACAAGGTTTTTTTGGCGCTTCCCTATCCTGGCGGTCGCGGGTAGAGTGCGAGGTATCTTGCCGGGTGGGTTGCCCCGCCACCGGCGCCCCTTGGCGCTCTAAAACATCAGGAAAAACGCCCCACTGCATGGATACCTGCCCCGAAAACGCCTGCCGCTTTCTGCTCCTGCATGAGGGAAGTAAGGCCCTGGACGCCAGAGTCGGGCTAATTCGCGGGGCCACCCGCCAGATCAAGCTCCAGACCTATATCTGGAAAGAAGATGGTGCTGGCCGCCTGATCGCCCGCGAGCTGATCCGGGCCGCCGACCGGGGGGTGCAGGTGCAAGTGCTGCTGGATGACTTCAATACCAGTAACGAATTGCCTCTCTTCCGCGCCTTAAACGCCCATCCCTTCATCAATATCCACCTCTTCAATCCCATTCCCAAGGTGTGGCGGCAGGGCGTGTTACGCTGGCTGCACCTGATCTGGGAAATGCGCCGACTGAACCGGCGGATGCACAACAAGGCCCTGCTGGTCGACAACGAACGCGGCATCATCGGCGGTCGTAACCTGGGCGATGAGTATTTCGATCTGGACGCCAAATTCAATTTTCTCGACCTGGACCTGCTCTGCTTTGGCCCGGTGGTGGCGGAGTTATCGACCAGTTTCGACCTGTACTGGCACCATGAGTATGCCAAACCGATCAAGCGCTGGTTCCGGGCCCGGCGCAAAAGACTGTACCGGCGGCGGCTGGAGCGGTTACGCCGGGAGGAGGGCGAATATATCCCCGCCTCAGGGCTGGCGGAACTACAAGCCGCAGCGGTTGCCGCCCCGGCGGAGGTGGTCTGTGACACCCCAAGCAACTTCTTGAACCGGGCAGCGATTTTGCCGCCCAAGGAGGTGGCGCGGCGGTTGCAACAACTGCTGGCCGGGGTTCGCAAAAGCCTGACCGTCGAGTCGGCCTATCTGATCCTGCGCGAACAAGAGATCAGCCAGCTCGACCAATTGCAGCAGGGCGGCATCGCAGTAAAACTGCTGACCAACTCCCTGGCCACCAACGACGTCCTGGCCAACCACGCCGGCTTTCGCAATACCCGCCGGGCCCTGCTGGCCAAAGGCATCGCCGTTCACGAACTTGCCGTCTCCGGGGGACGGCCGAAGATGGGACTGCACGGCAAAGCGCTGGTCATCGATCATCACACCCTCTTTCTCGGCTCCTATAATCTGAACGAACGCTCGGCCCTGCTCAATTCAGAACTGGCCCTGATCATCCACCATCCGGGTTTGGCCCACCAGGTGGAAGAGGTGATCGAAAACTTGATTGCCGCGAGCTGGCAACCAGAATTTGCTAAGGATGGCGATATGGAATGGCGCCGCCGGGATGACGACCGGGTCTGGAAGAACGAACCAGAGGCGGGGCTGCGGGCGAGGATGGTCAGTCGGCTGCTCAGCTGGTGGTCGATGTCGCGGTATTTTTGAGGGAAAACTATGACTCCCCACTTTGGCCTGATGGATGCGAGCAAGATGAGCCGGGTCGAGGCGGCCCTGCTGCGGGGGCAGCTGCATTGGCGCAGCGGGCAGCGGCGATTGCGCCAGGGCAAGACCGCGCTCGGCCTGGCCACCCTCTACGACGCCCTCTTATCGGGACTGCGCTGGCACATTCTGGTCAACCCCGGGGCGGCAATGGTGGGACCGGCGGTGGCGGATTTGGAGAACGATGCCTATGTGTTTGCCCGGGCGGAGAAGGCTGGGCTATTTGCCTCTCCCGAGGACGCCTTGCGGATCCAGACCCTGGCCGAGGCGGCTCTGTACGAGGCGCTCCGCCCCTCTGACCAAGAGTGGTTTGTCGCCGAACTGGAAAGAGTGCTGACCAGGATCAAGTTCCTGCCCTTCCCCGACGCCTCCCTGCCGCCGGAAGATCCCGCTACCGATTGAAAGCAGGGACAGCAAAGAGCGAACCGCAGAACCGTAGAATAGTAGAAGTGAAAAACTGTAAGCGATTGCGTCTGTGCTTTTGAGCCTCTTGTATAATTCAAAAAATCCCCCTCCCCCCTTGCGGATGTATAGGGTTAGGGTGGGGGGTGGACTCGCCAGCCACTCAGCCGCAGTGGGATCTCTATCGAACCCGATCCTTGGCATTTCGATACACCAGATTATTTTCCCGTTTGCCCACGGCAACGACAACAACCAAAACAAGATTATCGTGAACTTGATAGACCAAACGATACCCTGCGTCACGCAGCTTAATCTTATAGCAATCGGGCAAACCAGTCAGGCGGGCAGATTCAAGATGGGGAGCGGCAAGTCGTTCAGCCAGCCGTTTTTTGAACAGCTCTCTGATACTGCTATCCAACTTGCGCCATTCCTTGAGGGCAGATTCCTTAAACTCAAGCTCATAAGTCATCAAGCGACACCTTGACACTGCTTTCCTGCTGACGGTCTTTGACCTGTTGGATAAGATACTGGTCATCCAGCTGTTCTATCATTGCTTCAAAGGCGGCAGCAGGAACAAGATAGGCTGTGGGGCGATTATGATTGAGGATGGCGACCGGCGCGCCATGGGAACGTCTGATGATGTCTGAGGGATTTTTTTTGAGGTCGCTGATACTTACGGTGACTGTGGCGAGCATAGTTTGCATGACGCGCTCCTTGTTTTATTTGGAGCTTATTTTAGGTCATTATTTTGGTCTTTACAACAAATCATTTAAAGCACTTCCCAGTGGCCACCTTTGGCAGGGCCGATAAGTCGCAACCGGCCTGCCTCTTGCAGCTTTTGCAGGTTCCGCTCGATGGAACAGGTGCTAACGCCAATATTCGTAAACCAATCCCCTCCACGTAAAGGTAGGGGGAGGATGTTTTCGAGACTTTTCCAAATGCGATTACCACCAAACCTCAGCCTGTCTGCGGTCACTGGCTGTCATCGAGTTGATAATGCTCGCTTTGTCGCGATCGGCCCTTGCGTTAAAGTCATTCCGGCGCAGGCCGGAATCCAGGAAAAGTTGCCAATCTCTCTGGATCGGAGTCTTCGCGACCTCCGGCCTGCGCCGGAATGACAGAGAAAACTGGCTGAAGGTTAGTGGTAATCAGATTTTCAAAAGGCTCTTTTGTTTTTCACTTCTGCGGTTCTTCGGTTGGATGTTCTCCGGTTTTACTGTTCGCTTTATCCTTTTCCCCCAGCACTCCCATGGCCCGGTCAAGATTCACCTTGGCCGCCAGATAGTCTCGCCGGGACCGGGCCAGATTGCCCTTGGCCTGGAGGAGATTGAACTCGGCATCTTCCACGTCCAAGCGAATCTTGACTCCCAGGCTGTAACCCTTTTCGGCCATGGCCAGTAACCGCTCGGCCTGGCCCACCGTACCGGTTAGTGCGGCGACAATCTCGCCCGCCTCATTCACGGCCTGCAGAGCGTTGCGGATTTCCAAGGCGATGGCCTCGGTCATCTTGAGCTCATCGATGGAAAGGCTGCGTTGGTCGCTTTCAGCCTGGGCCACCTTACCGGCGGTTTTGAGTCCGTCGAAGAAGGGGAAAGAGAGATATACTCCCAGGTTCCAGGCCTGGCCGTCGCCCGAGGCGTCTCCGGTGTCCAGCCTTTGGTAGCCATAACCGCCCTTGAGGTCGAGGCGCGGCTTGTTGTCGGCCCGAGCGATGGTCACCAGCTCCTCGGAGACCTCCCGCCAGCGCCGCAGTTCTTCCAGTTCCGGGCGGCGCGCCCGGGCCACGGCCAGCGCCTCTTCATAACCGGGCAGGGTGGTCGGCTGGGACTCCAGGCTACCGGTCGCATCCACCTCCTCGTCCAGGGCCAACAGGAAGCGTAGGCTGTCGCGGCTGGAACGGAGCTGGTTGTCGGCCCGGATCAGCTCGGGTCGGCTATTTTCCACCGCCACCGTGGCAGCCAGGACATCATAATCGGTGGCCACTCCGGCGGCGTAACGGCCTTGCACGGCGCTCAGATGGCGCTCCTTCTGGGCCAGATTGCGGGCGGCAATCTCCCGCTGTTCCCGGGCCAGCAGGATATCAAAGAAGGCCACCGCCACCTCCCGGCCGGTGTTCTGGCTGGCCTGGCGCACTTTTTCGTCGGCGGTCTTGAAGCCCTTCTCGGCGGCCCGGATCGCCGCTCCCACCTTGCCCCAGGTGAAGAGGGCCTGGGAAACCCCGACCGCCAGAGCCCGGCTATCCTGGCGCTCCGGCACCTGCCCCATGCCCATCTCGCTCTGAGCCTTATCCACCTGCCGGGCCATGTGGCCGTTGAGGGAAAAGGTAGGCAGGGCGGCGGCCCGCTCCTCCAGATATTTACCCTGGGCCAGGCTGCCATATTCCTTGGCCTTGGCAATGTCGTGGTTGTTGGTTGCCGCCAGGGCCAGGGCTTGGTCCAGAGTGAGGGAGCGGGGCTCGGCGGCATCGGCGACGAGGGGCAACAGTAGAGTGAGAAGCATTAGGGTTGACTTGATTATTCTACGCACGATAAGTACCTCCTGGCACTAATGTGGGAGCGGGCCATGCCCGCGAAAACTACGGTTGGTCATTCCAATTCGCGGGCCGGGCCCGCTCCTACAACTGCCTGAGGCGCCAACACTTTTTCGGAATCGGCAACAGCATCGGTACCCGCTGTTGATACTCTGCATAGGTCGGCCCGAGCTGGCGAACCAGGTCACGTTCTTCAAAGTGCAGGCCAATCAGGATGTAAATGGTCATCCCCAGGGCAAAGAAGAGATGGCCCGTGGTCATGTGCGCCGTGGCCCAGAAGGTGATGAGCATCCCCAGCATGATCGGGTGCCGGACGAGTCGGTAAAGCGCCGGGGTTTTGAAGGCGATTTCGCGGTACTCACGACCCCGCAGTTGCAGGTAGGTCTGGCGCAATCCAAAGAGATCGAAATGGTTGACCAGAAAGGTGCTCAGCACGATGAGCGCCCATCCCGCCCAGAAGAGCGCCGTCATCACGGTACTGCCGGCCACATTATCGAGGCGCCATACGGTTCCGGGCATTGGCCGCCATTGCCAGAAGAGCAGCAGCATGACCAGGCTGGAGCAGAGCAGATAGGCGCTGCGTTCCGCCGGTTCGGGAATGATCCGCGTCCATTGGCGCTTGAAGCCGCTCCGCGCCATCAGGCTGTGCTGCACGGCGAAAATGGTCAGCAGCAGACCATTGATGGCCGCCGCCTCGCCCAGGGAAACGACGCCGCCGGAATCGATGCCCTTTGCAACCCCCAGATTGGCCAGAAAACCGGCAAAATAGAGATAGGTAAGGTTAAAGATGGCGTAGCAGCCCATGCCGAAGGCAAAGATCGTCAGCCTTTTTGTCATCCCGTGTTCCTTTTGGGGTACTTGGCGGCCTCGCCTGATTCACACCCAGACCCGAATGCCTCTGCCTTTTCATTCGCAGTTGTGAGCAGGGCCAGAAGTATGATCCAGATCTTCATCGGAGTTTCTCCGTATTTGTGTTGGTTAAGGGTAGCGCTTTGCGCCGGATAAGTTTGCTCTCGACTGAGCTTGTCTCACTGTATTTACGAATACCAGACTCCCTATTTTGCAATTGCCATTGACCGCCCCACATTCAGCCCGTACCGGCATTGCTAAAGTCAATTCTTTGCAAACGCTGCCCGATATCCAGACCGATGGTTTTGGCATCCTGCTCCGGCACTCCGCAGGCACCAAATGTCTCCCGCCAGCCCGAAACTGTTTCATGGATTAGGACGGCTATTTCCAAGGCCTGTTGTCGCCGTTTGATCCCAAAGTATTTAGCCTCGGCCAGCAGGGTTTCCGCTGTGGGGAGTTGGGTATCCAAGCCGACGCGCAGCACCTGTTCCTGGTTGAAGCCGACGTTTGGCACCAGGTCGAAGGCCGGGCTCAAGCGCCAGCCTTGCTCGTCACGCAATAGGCAGAAATTTTTCAGGTGATCGTCAGTGTTGCCCAGCAGCACATTGAAAAGCATCTGCCGATAGAGCTGGCGCAGATCCCTTTGCGGGCTGGCCGCTACCTGCCGGATCACCTCCGCCAGATCCCGGTAGCCCGCGTTGTAATAGCCATCGGCCTTGAGCAACGACTGCATACTGATGAGATGATTCCGGCCATCGACCGCGTTGAGGTCGAAGCGTTCCACCAGCAAACAACGCCCCGAGGCCAGCGGGGATAAATGGCTGGCAACCGTATCCAGGCCGGCCCGGCGGGCCAGTTCCAAGGCTGCGGCTTCCATGCCCACCACATCCAGGTGATCACGGCGGCTGGCGAACTTGGCCAGATAACCGGTTTTGCCGTCTGCAACCAGCGCCTTGGGCCGCGCCCCGCCGGGGGAACTGCCGGCCTGGAATAACAGAGATAATTCCTCGTCAGCCATGTCGGCGGGGGCTTGCTCAAACCTCTCCGCCAGGCTGGATATTTCCGCCAGTTGTCGGCAAGGAACCCCTGGCAAAAACGGCGGCGGTTGGCCCACTTGGCTATAACGCAGGGCCCCAAGACCTTGATCGCCAAACAAACGCAAGAGATTTGGGACTCGTTGTTCCTCCCGCGCCAGACGATGACGGCGTACCAGCAATCTTCGCCCCCAGTCATCCGGGAGACTGTCTTCAAAGACGCCATGTACCCCGGAGCGGGGCCGATCCGCGTTAAACCGTTCGGCGCTCAGGGGCAGATGCACAGGGTCGAGGGCAAAGGCGCGAGGATCTGCCAGATATTCAGGGAGATAGCGGAATTGCCCAGTCATGGCCCCGCGGACATCGGGATCAGCCGCCGCCAGTTCCCCCGCCGCCAGGATCTCGCCATTGGGCAAGGTCAGCCAGATGTTGAGTTTGACGATCATCCTTTTCCCTGGCGTTTGGGGCCGGATCGCTGGCGCTTGGATTTATTCCGCTCAAGTTGGGCAAAGAGATCTTCAGGAGCGGCTAGAATTCCCTGCCAATCCGCCAGTCGGCCGAGAATAGCGGTTGCTGCCAGCCAATTGCCGATTGGCGTTTGCGGCAAACCCTTTTCCATCTTGCCGTAAGATTGCCGGGTAATGCCGAGGCGCTGCGCGAACAGCTCCTGACTTTCGTTCCGTGCCAGCCGGGCATCCCGCAAGCGCTCACCCAGTTGCTGGAGCAATGTATCGCTGTCTAGTATTTTGTTAATCATAATTAACTAAATACACAATATAAGAGCATTATGTAAATTATTTTATACATACAACTAAATAGAAAGCCGCTTGCCTCGTGGGCTAACCCAGTTCTTTCCTCCCGCCCCACACCCGCTTCAACCACCCCGAAAAATCATCCATATAGGTGTACATCACCGGCACCACCAGCAGGGTCAGCAATGACGAGGTAATCAGCCCGCCCACCACCGCCCGGGCCATGGGGGCGCGCATCTCGGCCCCGGAGCCGATGGCGAAGAAGAGCGGCAGCATCCCGAAGATCATGGCCAGCGTGGTCATAACGATGGGGCGCAAACGGG
>Ga0334722_10002382_pt1 | contig 21440 bp, 18 predicted proteins | sample C3_bottom_MG_FD_207210 | JGI IMG/M metagenome (GOLD analysis project Ga0334722, IMG submission 207210) | Sediment microbial communities from Yellowstone Lake, YNP, Wyoming, USA - C3_bottom | ecosystem: Environmental > Aquatic > Freshwater > Lake > Sediment | place: USA: Wyoming | collected... | reverse complement strand
TCTAACTTCAAAAAAGCTTGTTGGCTCATCTCTTTGATCTAAATTAAAAAATATTCCAATATAACGAGGCGATGAAAAACGATAAATATTCAAACTCGAAAAGTCTTTTGCTTCTTTGTAAAGATTAAGAGGAATTTCAGAAATTCCCATAATTTCCCGTTTTTTATAAGCTTCAAGTAAATCATCTGCACCTGAATAAAATTTGAAAACAATGGTTTTTATATATGGTTTTGAAAAATGCCAATTTTCATTAACCTCCAGAGTAATAGATTTGATAAAACCAAATTCAGAAACTTCACTTTTAGTAAATTTATACGGACCAGTACCAATAGGATTAAAATTAAATGAAGAAGCAATAATTTTAGGAAAAGACATATTGCCCAAAATATGCTCTGGCAAAATTCCAAAAGTAAGATTTTTCAAAAATAAAGCCGAAGGTTCTTTCAAGGTAAATTGAATTGTTCTATCATCAATTTTCTTAATTGCAACATTTTTAAATTTACCCTTAAACAAACCGGAATAGTTGGGATCATTTAACAAGTTAATAGTAAAAATAACATCGCTGGCAGTAACTTTTTGTCCATCGTGCCAAAAAACATTGTCTTTTAAAATTATCTTGTAAATTTTAAAGTCTGGAGAGACCTCCCAGCTTTCGGCCAAATCTCCTACAAAATTTTTATCTTTTTCTTTTAAAAGTGAAGAAAAAATCAAATAAGAAATATCGAAGTCAACCGAACTTTCAGCAAAAATTGGATTTAAAAATTTTGGTTGACCAATAACTCCTTCGGTATAAATACCACCAGGAACAGGAACTGTTTCCGTAAATAAATTTAAAAACAATCTTAAAAGAAAAATTACGCCAAAAACAATCAAAAACCAAAAAGCTCTTCGGAATAAAATAATATTCTGATAACTTTTTTTAAAAATTTCTTTTAATTTTCTAATTTTATTTTTTAAAATTGACCTCGCTTTTTTAAAATCGAGGGAAAAAATATTAAAGATTGTTTTTTTAAATTTTTCTTTATTCACTATTTAACTTTTAAAGAAGCTAAGGCTAAAACAAAAAATAAACAAACCAAAATTATTGTTAAAATATGGAGTTTCTTTTCAATACCTCTTTTAGTCATATAAAAACTCCCCGAACCTCCAAAAATCTCTGCTACAGAAGTTCCTTTTGATTGAATTAAAATCAAAATAATCAAAAAAACTGAAACAATAATTTCCAAAACCACTAAAATGCTTTTAAGATGATCTTTGAAATAATTAACTAATTTCATAACACCTCCATTGTAAAATCATCAAAAATTAAAGATATTACAAAATTAACAATTGAAATAATAAAAGCGGCCAAAATGGCTGCCAGAAAGCTTTCAATTTTAAAATAGGGAACAACAAGAGCTACTAAATATAATAAAAAACCATTAATAACAAAAGTAAACAAACCGAAGCTGAAAATAATTGCCGAAAGAGAAAAAAGCATCAAAACTGGTTTTAAAAAAATATTGAAAATAGCAAAAACAAAACCAGCCCAGACAAAAACCCAAAATGATTCTTTAGGCAAATAAATACCCTCAACTGCCAAATTAGCTAAATATAATCCTAAAATATTCCCTGTCCAACGCAAGAGGAAATTCTCCCAAAAAATTTTTTTAAGTGATTTTGAAAAAGAAATTTTCATTACCAACAAATCTATTTTAACTCAAAAAGCTAAAAAAAGAAATCTTATTTTTTAATCTTTTGGCGCTCTAAAAAATGATGGTAGGTAATAGCAAAACGATGAGCTTCATCTCTAATCCGCTGTAACAAAAATAAAGCCGGAGAGTTATTAGGTAAAATGATTTTCTCAAAACCCTTGCCATTGTTTTTCATTTTATAAATCTCTTCGTATTTTTTAGCTAAAGCAATGACAGGAATATTAAAATTAAACTCCTTCAATACCTTTAAAGCCACTCCCAAATGACCCTTGCCACCATCAATGATTATCAAATCCGGTATTTGAGAAAAAGCCGAGTCTTTTAATTTTAATCTTTTAAAGCGTCTTTTAAGTACCTCCTTCATCATTGAATAATCATCAATTTTCTTAATAGTTTTAATTTTAAAACGACGATAAGCTTCCTTATGAGGCACTCCACCTTCAAAAACCACTAAAGAGCCGGTAGCATCCTTGCCAAAAAGATTGGAAATATCATAACATTCAATCCGCCAAGGAATCTTTGGCAAATCAAGCTTTTCGGTTAACTGACTTAAAGCAATATCTTTACCAATATCAATTTCATAATCTGAAAAAAGCTTCACCTCGGCCAGTTTTCTTAAAGCAAAAATTTTATCACGCAACAGGGCCGCTTTTTCAAATTCTTTTCTTTCGGCCAATTTTTGCATCTGGTCTTCAAGTTCGCTAATAATTTTATCTTTCTGACCTTTGAAAAAGCGAATTAAATTTTTAATATTTTTTAAATAATCTTTTCTTTCCATCCCCAAACAGGGACACTTTCCCAAATGTCCCCAAAAACATTTGCGGTGAGGAAATTTTTGACTAGTGATAAAAGGAAAAATATTACGCAGTGCCCTCAGACTTTTTTTAAGACTGCCAGCATCAACAAAAGGACCAAAATAAGTATTTTTATCAGGTAAAGGTCGTCTTACTAAAAACACTTTTGGCCAAGTCTCAGAAGTGGTAATTTGAACCCATAAAAAATTTTTTTCGTCTTTCCAACGTTCATTATATTTGGGTTTGTAGCGTTTAATCATCTCTGACTCTAAAAGCAAAGCTGAAAGCTCCGAATCAGTTTCAATAAAACCCACCGATTGAGCCCGAGAAAGCATTTCGCCAATTAAAGGACGAACTTGAGCTTCTTTTTGAAGATATTGGGAAAGACGCTTTTTTAAATTACTCGCCTTTCCGACATAAAGAATCTTCCCTTTTTTGTCTTTGAAAAAGTAAACTCCTGCAGACAAGGGGGCATCAGACAAAGTCTTTTTTAAAAAATCATTATTCATTCGTAATTTTTAGGCTACAAGCGGCTCGCCAGCCAAAACTTTTTTAAGATATTGACCAGTATAAGATTCTTTTACTTGAGCCACCTTCTCTGGTGTTCCTTCAGCGATAATATAACCACCTTTCTCTCCTCCCTCAGGTCCCAAGTCAATAATCCAATCACAAGATTTAATAACATCTAAGTTATGCTCAATAATTAAAACAGTATTACCTTTATCAACTAAGCGTTGCAAAATATTTAAAAGATTTTTAACATCTTCAAAATGAAGGCCAACTGTTGGCTCGTCTAAAATATATAAGGTTTTTCCTGTTGACTTACGAGAAAGTTCGGCAGCTAACTTAACTCTTTGGGCCTCTCCTCCTGATAAAGTTGTTGCTGGCTGACCTAATTTAATATAACCTAAACCAACATCATAAAGCACTTGGAGCTTATTTTTGATTGCTGGGATATTTTGGAAAAATTCTAAAGCCTCTTCAACTGACATTTCCAAAACTTCAGCAATATTCTTACCTTTAAAAGTAATTTCTAGAACATCAGGGTTGTAGCGTTTACCCTTACATTCATCGCATTTTACCCACACATCTGGTAAAAAGTACATTTCAATTTTCACCAAACCTTCCCCTCGACAAGCCTCACACCTGCCACCTCTAACATTAAAAGAAAACTTTCCCGGACCATAGCCTCGCAAACGGGCTTCTTTGGTCGTAGCAAAAAGGTCACGAATCAAAGTAAAAACACCAGTATAGGTAGCTGGATTAGAACGAGGAGTACGTCCAATAGGCGATTGGTCAATATTAATTATTTTATCAATATATTCAATACCTTTAATTTCTTTATGTTTGCCAGGCTTATCTTTGGAGCGATAAAACTTTTGAGATAAAGCTTTGGCTAAAATTTCATACATTAAAGTTGACTTTCCCGAACCAGAAACGCCCGTAATTGCAGTAAAAGTGCCCAGAGGAATTTTAACATCAATATTTTTTAAATTAAATTCCGAAGCTCCAATAATTTCTAAATACTTACCATTACCAGAACGACGTTTTTGAGGAATTTCAATCTTTTTTTTACCGGAAAGATATTGACCAGTCAGTGAATTAGGATTATTTTTAATATCTTCAACTGTTCCTTGAGCTACAAGATAGCCACCTTTTTCTCCAGCGCCCGGACCAAGCTCAATAATCCAATCCGAAGAATTAATTGTTTCTTCATCATGTTCAACAACAATCACTGAATTGCCTAAATCTCTTAAATCTTTAAGGGTTTTAATTAATTTAGCATTATCTCTTTGGTGCAAGCCTATTGAAGGTTCATCTAAAATATACAAAACTCCCATAAGACGAGAACCAAGTTGGGTCGCAAGTCGAATCCGTTGAGCCTCGCCGCCAGACAAAGTTGAGGCTCGTCTATCCAAGCTTAAATAATTTAAACCAACATCTTCCAAAAACTGGATTCGATTTTTGATTTCTTTTAATATTTGGCCAGCAATTGTTTTTTTTCTTTCATCCAATTGAAGTTTTTCGAAAAATTCTTTAATTTTTTCAACTGATAAGGCTGATAGATCAGAAATAGAAAGACCGCCAATTTCAACAGCCAAAAATTCTTTTTTAAGACGTTTCCCCTCGCAAACCGGACAAGGCACTTCCCGCATATATTTTTCAATCTCCTTTTTAATATATTCTGAATCACTTTCCTCATATCTCCGCATCATATGAGGAATAACTCCCTCATACTGGGTCCAAATTTCTCGATATCGGCCGTAACGATTATAAAATCGAACTAAATATTTTTCATCATCTGTCCCATACATAATAATTTTTTGAGACTCTGGAGAAAGTTCTTCATATGGCTGATTTACAGAAAAACCATGCTTTTTGCCTACTTCTTCAAGTAAGGCAATATAATAATTACTTCCGGAAGTTGTTCGAGTCCAAAAACGAATTGCTCCTTCAGCAATCGAAAGAGAAGGATTAGGTACCACAAGTTCAGGATCAATTTCAAATTTTGTTCCCAAGCCAGTACAATAAGGACAAGCACCATAGGGTGAGTTGAAAGAAAAACTACGTGGCTCAATTTCAGGAAGTGAGATGCCACACTTATCACAAGCAAAATGCTCGGAAAATACCATTTCTTCGCCACTATCCAAATTCACAACCTTAATTACTCCCTCACCCAATTTAAGACTGGCTTCAACCGAATCAAAAAGTCTTCGAGAAAAGATTTTCTCGCCCTCCTCATCATCCTCATCTTTTAAAGGCACTACCAGCCTATCAACAATAACGTCAATATCGTGAATTTTATATTTATCGAGTTCGATTTCTTCTTCCAAATCATAGATTTTCTTATCGACCCGCACCATAATATAACCTGCTTTTTTCAATTCTTCAAAAATATGACGATGTTCACCCTTTTTCCCTTTTACTACTGGTGCCAAAATAGCAATTTTGCTACCTTCTTTAAATTCTTTGATTTTATCAACAATTTGCTGGGAGGTTTGCCTTTGAACAACCGCACCACACTGAGGACAATGAGGAGTGCCAACTCGGGCATAAAGTAATCTTAAATAATCATAAATTTCAGTAATAGTGCCAACTGTCGAACGAGGATTGCGAGGAGCGGTTTTTTGGTCGATAGAAATAGCCGGAGAAAGACCTTCAATTTGATCAACATCAGGCTTTTCCATTAAACCCAAAAATTGACGGGCATAAGAGGAAAGCGACTCGACATATCTTCTTTGACCTTCAGCATAAATAGTATCGAAAGCCAAAGAAGATTTGCCTGAGCCGGAAAGGCCGCAAATAACAACCAATTTATCTCGCGGAATTTCAACATCAATATTTTTTAAATTATGTTCTCGAGCTCCCTTGATAACAATTTTTTCTTTGAATTGATTACTCATAACTGATATTTTATTATTTTTTGGTCCTCTAAGTCAAGATACAAAAATAAAAAGGCTCAAAAACACCTTTGATTGTTTTTGAGCCTTGTAAATTTTAAATTATCTCCTTTAAACTTTCAATCGCTAACAAAATTTTTTTATAGAGTATTTTTTCCTTTCTATCTTCATCTTTTTTAAAGGGAAAAATTTTTTCAATTCTGGTTTTCCCCAGATTAAATTTAAGGGCGTAATGGGCAGGATTCACCTTGCCATCAATTAAAAGGATTTTTGGATTTTTGTGAAAAAGTTCCACCCCTTTGTGATCGGTTAAATAAAAATCGGCATCAGGATATTTCCTGATGGCCTCATCAATAGCCCTTCTCTCTAATTCATACATTTTAAAAACTTTAGGATTTACGGCTTTTTTATAAATTTCAATAATTCTTTCTTGACTATCAAAAAAAACCATTGTAATCCAAGCCCCTCCTTCTTTTTTTCTGGCATCCGTAAAAACAAAAATCAATTTAATCGCCTCCTTTAGCAAAATTTATCAACAATTTTTAAAGTACTCTTTTGTAAGAAAGATTATACTATTTTATTTTTCTTAAATCCAGTTCTTTCTTAAGTTCAATGATTTGATCCCGCACTACCGCTGCTTTTTCAAATTCCAAATTTTGAGCATAAATTTCCATTTCGTTCTCCAAAACATTAATTAAATGTTTTAGTTCAAGATTGGGAATTTTTTGAATCTCAACCGCTTTAAGCTTTTCTTTTTCTTCGGCAATAATTTCTTCCTCTAAAATATCATAGATTTCTTTTTGAACTGTTTGGGGTATAATGTTGTATTTTCTGTTATATTCCTCTTGGATTGCCCGACGCCTTTGAGTTTCTTTAATTGCTACCTCCATAGCTTTGGAAATTCTATCAGCATACATAATAACCTTTCCTTCTTTATGGCGAGCAGCTCGTCCCATCACCTGAATTAAAGCGGTCTCCGACCTTAAATAACCTTCTTTGTCAGCATCAATAATAGCCACTAGCGACACTTCTGGTAAATCCAAACCCTCTCTTAAAAGATTTATTCCTACCAAAACATCGTAAACCCCTTTGCGCAGTTTTGTTAAAATATCAATTCGTTTTAAAGTTTCAATTTCAGAATGCAAATAATGAACTTTAATGCCTTCGCCTTTTAAAAATTCAGCCAGATCTTCGGCCATTCTTTTAGTAAGAGTGGTTACTAAAACTCTTTGTTTTTTAGCTACTCTTTCTTTAATCTGCAAAATCAAATCTTGGGTAAAGTTTTCCATACTCTTTACTTCAATCTCCGGATCCAAAATGCCAGTTGGCCTGATTAATTGCTGGGCAATATTTTCTACTTTTTGACCACTTGACAATTGGTAAATGTGAGTAATTTTTCCTCCGGTTGATTGAGAAAGTTCAAAAGAACCGGGAGTTGCCGAAACAAAAATAGCCTGATTAATTCTTTTTAAAAATTCATCAAAATTCAAGGGCCGATTGTCATAAGCTGAAGGAAGACGAAAACCATAATCAATCAGAGACTTTTTTCGAGCCCGATCGCCTTCAGCCATTGCCCGAATTTGAGGAATAGTCATATGAGACTCATCAATAAAAATCAAATAATCTGAAGGAAAATAATCAATTAAACTAAAGGGAGGTTCTCCAGGGGCTCTTCCTTCAAGATGCCGAGAATAGTTTTCAATACCTGAACAATAACCTGTTTCCTGAAGCATTTCCAAATCAAACATTGTTCGTTGATAAATTCTTTCTGCCTCCAAAAGTTTTCCTTCTTTTTTAAAATAAGCCACCCTTTCTTCAAGCTCTTCCCTAATTGCCTCAATAGCTTTTTTTAATTTTTCTTCTGGAGTGACCCAATGCTTGGCAGGATAAATTTTTACTCCATCTAAAACGGCGATTTTTTTGCCAGTTAAATAATCATTTTCTGAAATCTCTTCCACTAGATTCCCCCAAAACCGGATTCTGAAATAAGTCTCCGAATAAGGCGGAAAAACATCAACCACCTCTCCTCTCACCCTAATTTTGCCTCGAAAAAAATCATAATCATTGCGCTGATATTGAGCTGCTGATAAAACCCTAACAAGCTTCTCTGGAACCCAAGTATCACCTTTTTTGATCTCTACTGACAAAAAATCATAATCTTGAGGACTACCAATACCATAAAGACAAGAAACCGAAGCCACAATAATAACATCGCGGCGCGTTAAAAGCGAGGAAGTAGCGGCATGGCGCAGTCGCTCAATTTCCTCGTTGATTGTGGCCTCCTTGGCAATATAAGTATCGGTTTTGAGGATGTAAGCTTCAGGTTGGTAATAATCATAATAAGAAACAAAATAATGAACGGCATTTTCAGGAAAAAACTGTTGGAACTCAGAAGCCAGTTGGGCAGCCAAGGTTTTGTTATGAGAAATAATTAAAGTAGGTTTTTGGACTTCGGCAATGACATTGGCCATTGTAAAAGTTTTTCCCGAACCAGTCACCCCCAGCAATGTTTGGAATTTTTGGTTTTTAAAAAATCCCTCAACCAGCTGCTTGATGGCCTGGGGTTGATCACCAGTCGGTTTAAAAAGACTTTTAAGTTTAAATTCCATTGTTTTATTTTATCAAATCAGGTCTATTTTTCTTGGTTTTAAAAAGTGCCTGTTTTAGTCTCCATTTTTTTATTTCTTGATGATTACCCGAAAGCAAAACCTCGGGCACTTTCATTCCTTTAAAATTTTCTGGTCGAGTATATTGAGGGTATTCAACTAAGGTTTGTTTTTCATTATTGGTTATTTGAAAAGACTCTTCTGTAAGTGATTCTTCCTTGCCAACTACCCCTTCAATAAGCCTAACTGTTGCATCCAATACAACTAAAGCAGCTGGTTCTCCACCTGAAAGAACATAGTTACCAATAGAAATTTCTTCATCTACTAAATATTGAGTCACTCTTTCATCTACTCCTTCAAAATGACCACAAATTAAAATTAATCTTTTTAACTTTGAATATTCTTCGGCTTTTTTTTGATTGAAAAGCTGACCACTAGCCGAAAGAAGAACAATTTTTTCCTCCTTCCTGCCAGTTTCTGCTTTAATTTTTTTTAAAACCTTCCAAATTGGCTCTATCATTAAAACCATTCCCGGACCACCACCATAAGGCCTATCATCTACCTGTTTATAACTTCCTTTTCCATAATCAAATAAATTATGAATTTTGATTTTTAAATTTTTTTGTTCTAAAGCCTTATTAAGTCGCCCCACCTTTAAAGGTGAAATAAAAAAATCTGGAAATAAAGTGATTATTTCTACTTTCATCTTTTTTATTTTACCTTATTTTTAATCTATAAAAAAGGAAGGCCTAAAAGGCCTTCCTGAATTTTTTTATAAAAATTTATTTTTCTTGAGGTTCAAGAATTTTCAAATTTACTCTTGAATTATTTTTAGCTCCTACTGTTTTCAGCAAAGTTCTCAAAGCTTGAGCGGTCTGACCTTTTCTGCCAATAATTTTACCAATATCACTTCTGTCGCAAGAAACTTCTAAAAAAACACCTTTTTCATCAACGCTTCTCTTTACTTCTACTTTTTCAGGATTATCAACCAAACTTTTCACAACATACTCAACAAATTCTTTATCAACTTCTCCTGCCATTTTTTCTCCTTTAAAAACTGTTATCTTTACTGCCGCTGTCGACCGGTTCTGCAGCAGGATGTTAGTTTTGGGAATTTTCATTTTCTTGGCTTTTTTCAATAATTTCTTCCTCAGATACTTCCTCTTCTTTTTCACCCTCGCCTACCTGGTCCTCTGAGTTTTCAATAACTTCTTGGTTTTGATTTTCCTCCTCGGGTTTTTCCGCAGTTCCTTCAACCTCAACAGCAGCGCCCTCTGGCTGCTTTTCTACTTCTACCTCTTTTTTAGGTTTGCGTTTTGGTTTTTTCTTCAACTCTTCAAAAAACTTATCAAAACTATATTCTTGAATTAATTTTTTATCATCAACAAAACGACAAACAAGTTTAATAATGGTTTCCGAAGGTTGCGCCCCAACTGACATCCAGTAACAAAATCGCTCTATATTAATTTTAAATTCTTTTGGTTGAGATATTGGATTATAAAACCCTAATTTTTCAATAAATTTTCCTTTAGGGCCTTGAGTATGGGGTGTTACGACCACAAAATAAAATGGTCTTTTTTTTCTTCCTTTTCTTTGTAATCTTATTTTTAACATAATACAAAAAATATCTTAAAACAAAAAAATAAAAAATGCAAGGGTTTTTTAGACCAAATTTTCATTAGAATTTAAACGAATTTTTTCTAAAGCCCTCAAGGCAGCCATTTCTTCGGCTCGTTGCTTTGAAAAACCTTCTCCCTCGGCCCACTTTTCACTATTAACAAAAACGCCTACCTTAAATATCTTTTGATGGTCAGGACCTTTTTCTTCAAGTACTTTGTAGTGGGGCGTAATTTTATATTTTTCTTGAATATATTCTTGAAAAGTAGTTTTGGGATCTTTGTGAAGATTGTTTTCAAAAATAACCTTTGCCTGAGGCAATAAATATTTTTCTAAGAATATCCTGACCGCCTCAAGACCCTGATCAAGATACAAAGCACCTAAAAAAGCTTCAAAGGCATTGGCTAAAATAATTTCTTTGGCTCTTCCCTGATTTTTTTGTTCGCCCTTGGAAAGAAAAAGATATTTTTCGAAACGAAGTTCTCGAGCAATTGAAGCTAAACTTTCTCCTCGCACTAAAGCAGCTCGCAAATTAGTTAGTTCTCCTTCGTCGACATTAAAGTTTTCAAAAAGATATTCGGTTACAATCAGCTCCAAAACTGCATCACCTAAAAATTCAAAGCGCTCATTGTGAGAATATTGAAAATGAGGATGTTCATTAAGATAAGATCGATGAACAAAGGCTTGAATTAATAAATCTTTATTTTTAAAATTAACACCAATTTTCTTTTCTAATTCTAAAAATTTAATTTTTAAATTCATTTTCTAGCTCTTTTAAGGCTTTTTTAAATAAATTCTTTGAGTTTTTAAAGGTTAATCGATTTAAAACTTCATCGGCCGGCAAAAAAATTGCTTTTATAAAACCCTCCTCTTTTTGAGGTATAGGTTCTTGTTCACCTTTATATTCTACCAAAAAATATTCTACAATTTTATAAACTAATTGTCCCTTATCCCATTTATCTTTATAAAAAAACTTTTCTTGACCAATTTTTTTAATAATTTTTAATTTATTTTGAGGTAAACCTGATTCTTCAGATATTTCTCTTAAAGCAGCACTTGATGTTGATTCATTTTTTTCAATCTTCCCTTTGGGAAAAAGCCATTCTGTTTTTCCATTACCTTTATCTTTTTCTAAAATTAAAAAATTAAAGTTTCCATTTTTACTAAAAAAAACAATTCCCCCGGCTGATAATTTTAATTCTGCTTTTCTATTTCTCCTCATCTGACTTTTTAGATTCATTTTCAAATTGAGAAAAATCTTTATCAGTTTTTTCTTTACCTTCTAAAAATTTACGAAAAACTGTTCCCAAAACACCATTTACAAATTTTGAAGAATTTTCTCCCCCAAAAGCTTTAGCCAATTCAACAGCTTCATCAATAGCTACCTTGGGGGGAATTTCTTGGTTATATCCTAATTCATAAATACCAATTCTTAAAACACATCTATCAACTCGAGCAATTTGGGGCAATGGCCATTCTGGAGCATTTTCGGAAATAATTCTATCAATATTATTCATTTCCTTAAAAAGACCTCTGGTTAAATCAAAAATAAATTTATCTGTTTCTTTATCAATTCCGCTTTCCTTAATATTGCGACTCAGGATTTCATCAAAATCAATTTCTTTATCAAATTCTTTTCGAAAATCCCATTCAAAAAGACTTTGTAAAACAATAACCCGGGCAAAATGTCGAGAAGCCATTTGCTATTTCTCCTTATCAGCTTTTATTACTTTCTTTTTGGGTGATTTTGTTTTTAAAACCTCCTTGCCATCATAATAACCACAAAAACGACAAACAAAATGAGGTCTTTTCATTTGATGGCATTGAGGACATTCAGAAAGAGTAGGTGCTTTGGTCTTGGCAAGATAAGTACTTTTGCGAATGTTTGTCTTGTAACGTGGTGATTTTTTCTTTGGAACTGCCATTTTACCTCCTTAAATTAAACCCTGACATTCTTCTTTACAGATTTTTTTCATCGGCAAAGAGGTTAAAATTCCCTGCCTTAATGTTTCATTAATCTCAATTTGGTTTTTTTCATTAATAATATAACCTTCATCTCTCAATTCCATATAAACATTATCAGAAAAATCCAAAAAAGGAAAGACAAATTCTTGAGAAAAATGAGTATAATAATCTTTTTCAAATTCATCTAAACAACGGTCGCAAGTAAGCTGAATTTTTCCCTCAACATCAAATTCCCCCAAAACACCTTCCTTAGTTTTTTTGAAAATTGCCTTTACTTTTATTGGAGTAGTCAATTTCTCGGAATCAAGCTCAGATAAAATTTTTTCTGTTAAAGGAATTTGGAATTCAAGTTCCAAAAAAGAAGGGGCTTTTTTTTGAAATAAAGGCTGAAGATCAATAGTCATAATTAAAATGATATCACAAAATTAATAATTTTTTTAGTCTTTTCGGCTTTGAAAATTGCTTTTTTGATATTTTCGTCGGCAAATGAAATTTTTTCTTTAAGATAATTTAAAGCCAAAGTTTGGGCTTCCTTTTCTTTCAAATCAACTCGGACATCAATTTTTCCCTTCATTTTTCCATTAACTTGAATAAGCAATGGCACAAAATCCATTTTAATTAAATCTTCAGAATATTGAGGCCAAGTTTCTTTGAAGATAGAAATTCTCTTTCCTCCACTTTCTCGATAAATTTCTTCAGCAAAATGAGGCACAAAAGGGGCAAGTAGTCTCAAAAAAATAATAAGTGTCTCATCCCAAATTTTCTTATTAACTTTTCCCTTAACTTTGTTTAAAAAGTTTAAAAATTCCATAAAAGAAGAAACAGCAGTATTTAAATTTAAGTTTTCAATATCGTCGGTAATCTCTTTGATTAAGATGTGAGTCTTTCTTTCCAGCTCCTGCTCCAGTTCTTTATCTTGATTTTCCTCTTTGTAGGTTTCTGTAAATAAATTATAAGCTCGCTTTAAAAATCTAAAGCAACCTGCAATGCCTTTATCAGACCACTCACAATCTTGATTAGGTGGCCCCATAAATAACTCATAAAGTCTTACGGTATCAATACCATACATTGCAACCATATCATCGGGATTAACTACATTGCCGCGAGATTTAGACATTTTAGAACCTTTATAATATATCATTCCAATATTATATAAACGAGTAAAAGGTTCATCGAAATGAAGCCAACCCAAATCATATAATACTTTGGTGATAAAACGAGCGTAAAGAAGGTGCATTGTGGCATGTTCAATACCACCTACATATAAATCAACCGGCAACCAAGCTTTTATTTTTTCTTGAGAAAACGGTTCTTCGTCGTTTTTGGAATCAGGATAACGCAAATAATACCAAGAAGAACAAACAAAAGTATCCATTGTATCAACCTCGCGCTGTGCTTTTCCGCCACATTGAGGGCATACGGTATTTACAAATTCTTCTACTGTTGCCAAAGGAGGCTTGCCTTTGGGAGTAAAATCTTTCAAGGGAGGCAAAAGAACTGGAAGTTCATTTTCAGGCACCGGCACAATACCGCACTTTTCACAATAAATAATAGGAATAGGTGCACCCCAATAACGTTGTCGAGAAATCAACCAATCTCTTAATCTATACCAAGTTTTTTCTTCAGCCCAACCCTGTTTTTTGCCCCAATCAACAATTGTTTTCTTAGCCAATTCTGAATTCATTCCAGAAAATTGACCTGAGTTAACTAAAATACCAGGTTGGGTGTAGGCTTTTTTCAAAGATGAAGAAGATTTGCCATTTTTACTTATAACTTCAATAATTTTAAGTCCAAATTTTGCTGCAAAATCAAAATCTCTTTCATCATGAGCCGGGACAGCCATTATAGCACCAGTTCCATAATCTTTTAAAACATAGTCTGCAATAAATACCGGAATTTCTTGACCATTGACAGGATTAATTGCTAAAATCCCTTCTAAAATTATTCCTGTTTTTTCTCTTTCTTCTTTAGTCCTTTCAATTTCAGAAATTCTTTGGCTTCTTTTTATATATTTTTCTACATCAGGCCAATTTTTGATATGTTCTTTTAACTGAACAACAAGTTCGTGTTCTGGTGCTAAAACAAGATAAGTGGCTCCAAAAACAGTATCAGGTCGAGTCGTAAAAACCTCAACCTTAAAGGGTAAATTTTTTAAGGAAAATTTTAGTAAAGCCCCCTCAGACCTCCCAATCCAGTTACGCTGCAATACTTTAACTCGCTCTGGCCAATCAATTTTTTCTAAATCATCTAAGAGACGTTGAGCATAATCGGTAATTTTAAAAAACCATTGTTCTAATTCTTTTTTCTCCACTTCACTATCACATCTTTCACATAAACTAGAAACAACTTGTTCGTTAGCTAAAACTGTTTTACATTTAGGACACCAATTAACTAAAGATTTCTTTTTATAAGCTAAGCCCTTTTTAAATAATTGTAAAAATATCCATTGAGTCCATTTGTAATAATCTGGTTGGCTGGTAATGACTTCTCTATTCCAATCATAAATAGCGCCCAACATTTTAATTTGGCGCTTAATATTAGCAATATTTTTTTCGGTATTGATAGCTGGATGAATTCCCTTTTTAATTGCAGCATTTTCTGCTGGCAAACCAAAAGCATCAAATCCCATTGGATGCAACACATCATAACCTTGCATTTTTTTATATCGAGCATAAACATCAGATAATGTATAACCCCTCAAATGACCGACGTGCAAACCATCACCTGATGGATAAGGAAACATATCTAAACAATAAAATTTCTTTTGAGGAAAATCAGGGGCTTTGTGAAGCCCTTCCTTTTCCCAAAACACTTGCCACTTTGGCTCAATTTTTGCCGGATTATAGCGTTTTTCCATCTTGCTTAAATTTTAATTATAATTTGCAAATTTATCAACTATTTTATCAAAAAACCAAGCCTAAAAATCTAATTTCAAACTCAATTTTCCCAAAACTCTTGACAAAAAATCAATTATTTGTTATAATATAATGATTTTCAAAAAAGTAAAAAATAAAAACAAAAATAAAAAATAAAAGCCATGCCAAAAGTGAAAACAAAAATCAAAAAAATTTACAACAAAGCAATTATTTTACTTGCCACTTGTGCCTTTGTTGTTAGCACTAATCCAATTGCTAATGCTGCTTCAAGTTTCGACACCCATACTATTACCTTCGACCTTAAGGGTGGAATTGAAATTGATGTAGTTCAGCCCACTTATGGCTTTGGTAGTGTTGATCCTTGGGGATCTCCTTATTATTCGGCGGAAAATGCTATTACTGTTAATGTAAAATCTAATACTAACTGGACTTTATATGTAAAAGGAGATCAATATTTTACTTCTGGAACCAATCAAATTCCTATTAGCCGTTTGTCATGGTCTCAGGATAACACTAATTGGAACACAATGTCTTCAATAGACAGCCAAGTAACAATTGGTGGTCCCACTGGAAGCTCAGGAACTAATGTTGGAATGGAATATCGTTTGGTAATTCAATATGACGATCCAGTCGCTGATGGTTATCAAGCAACAATTACCTACACTGGCGTTACTCCTTAATTAATTCATAAATTATAAAAAGAAAAAGGAGCCAGTTATGAAAATCAAAAACAAAAAGAAAATTTATAAAAAAATTATTAGTCTGGTTTTAGCATTATCAGTTTTTATTTCCTTTAGTCCTGTAACACAAGCTGCTACTACTGATTCCAAAAATCACAATGTAACCTTTTCTCTCCAATCAGCTGTCCAACTTAACACCATTCCCGCAGTCTCCTTTGGTAATGTTGATCCTTCTGGCTCTCCTTATACCTCAGCCGAGTTTGTTGTTCAACTTAAATCCAATGCTAACTGGACTTTAAAAGTAAAATCAATTGGTCCAGACGGCATTGCTGGAAATGCGGACGACAATTACTTTAAAGATAATAATGGCTCTGGCAGTAATACCATTACTGTCAATGACCATCTTGAATGGTCTACTTCCCCCTATTCGGCTTGGAACTGGATGACTACTACCGATGCTACAATAAAAACTGGCACAAAAAACAGCGATAACAACTGGCAAGATATCTTGATGAAATATCGCCTCACTATCAATTGGTCAGATCAAGCTGCAAATAATTATCTGGGTGTAATTCAATATACTGTTACAACTCTCTAAAATTTGCAGAAAAATAAAAGTTTTTCTAAAATAAGAGAGAGGAAACATCCTCTCTCTTTTTATAAATTAAAATTAAAAAAAGGGGTTTTATGGAAAAAAAATTTTTAAAAATCTTCTTAATTTTAGGAATTATTTTTCTCTATTATTTATTACCTCATCTAGTTTTAGCTCAAGGTTTTGATTTTGCTGTAGTTCCTTCAAAATTGGATTTTGAACTTTCAGCTGGAGAAAATCAATCCAGAAGTTTTAAACTTTACAACAAAGGCGTAGATCCGGTTACTTTATATGGTTATGTTGAAGATTATTGGATTACCCCTGACAATGATTTTGAATATTTTCCACCAGGCACTAAAGAATACTCTTCAGCAAAATGGATTACATTATCAAAAGAAAAAGTTATTGTTCAGCCTGGTCAATATGAAGAAGTTACAGTTACAGTAAATGCTCCTAAAAATATTGAATCTGGTGGTTATTATGCAGTTGTCTTTTTCGAAGCTCGAGGTCAAAGTGAAGAAAAAGCAGCAGCTCAACTAAAAATTCACGGTCGAGTTGGTGTAGTAATTTTAACTACAGTAAAAAGAACTGGCCTTGAAGGAGAAATTCTCAGAAAGGGAGAAATTAAAAATTTAATTGTTAAAACTACTTGGCGACCTTTTATTAAAAATTTTTCTTTTGATATTAAAAATATTCGTCAATCATTAAGGAATTTAAAAAATATCCAATTTGATTTTGCAGCTCTTTTCCAACCTCAAGTAAAAACGACTACCGTTTTTGAAAACACGGGCAATACCTACTTACATTGTGCTGGACTTGATATTTTAAAAAATACGTTAACCGGTCGGGAAGATGAAGTAAAGCTTCCGGAAATGACTGTTTTGGATAAAAGTATTCGTAATTTTGAAGCCGAATGGGAAAACGCTCCTTTTCTAGGTCGAATTTATCTGAAATCAATTTTAGCTTATAAAGTTTCTGCCGACCGCCAAGAAGAAAAGGTGGCTGAAACTGTTTTTTGGATTATTCCTTGGCGTCTTATTATTCTTATTTTAATTATTTTGGCAATTATTCTTTACATTCGCCGAAAACTCAAAAAGAAAACCGAAAAAAAATCAATTTGCCCTCATTGTGGCAAAAAATATAAAGGAAACCCTAGCTTTTGTCCTCATTGCGGTAAACCTCTTTCAGAAAATATTTGTCCTGCTTGCAAAAATCCTGTGCCCCAAAATGTCAAATTCTGTCCCAATTGTGGCCAAAAAATAGAAAAAACAAAACAAAAGCCAACAAAAAACAAAGCCAAAAAATAGCCAAAATTATAAAATGAAAAAACTCTGGAAATACAAAAAAACGAAAAAAGCTATTGCTGGTTTTTTAATAATTTTTTTTATTACTTCATTCTTGCAGCCCCTTTTTGCCCCTCAAAAAGCCCAAGCCAATCCGGGTACTCGCACCAAAACTGTAGAATTTTTTGTAGGCCAAAATGTTTCCACCGCCGGAATTGCTTCGGGAACTCGAGCTACTTATAATTTTCAAGTAAATCTGCCAGATGCCGTAACTAATCCTGTAAAATCAGCTTATATTCTTTATCATACTGTTATCTCGGCCACAAGTGGTACGGCAGCCAGCTTTCAGTTGGGCCCTCAGGGTGGCACCCTCCAAACTCTTTCCGCCCCAGCTGCTATTTATCAATCTGGTGAATCCCAACCTATCATCTATCGCCTTGATGCCACTTCTGTTTTGCAATCCACTATCACCACTGCCGGAACTTATAATTTAACTTTTACCACCTCAATTACTGGCCCAACCCGTTATGGAGAATTGGCAAAACTAATTTTAACTTATAATTTTAATGATGCTTCCCTAACCCAATTAAAAACTATCAAATACTTTATTGGTCAAGATACCTCAACCCGAGCCGCTGGAGCAAGTGTTCAATTTACTTTAGGCTCGTTGGGTTTACCTGAATTTTCGGTTACCACGCGTTCGGCTTTTGCAGAAGTCCACGCTTATACTTACCAAGCTTCAGATGCTTCCTACACTGTTTCTTTTCAATGGGATAGTGAAACAGCCAAACAAATTGCCTGGAGTGGAACCACTAACTCTTATGATATTTATGCTTTAATTACTCCTTCAACCACTTATTCTCCAACTAGCTCTCATACCTTTACCGTCACCAACAATTCAGGAGGAACTCTTTCGGCAATTAATGCTCACTTGGTTTTTACTTTTGAATTTAGTTATAATAACTCTACCGAGCTTTCCCAGTCTTTGGCAATTTTACTTTATCAAGGAACAGAAACAGCCAGCACAGCCACCTTAACTGGAAGTCTTACGGTAAACTTTCCCGAAAACTCAGTTTCGCTTTTAAACAGTTTTCTTTTAGGACGAGCCGTCCAAACCAACACAGCAGCCCGCACCTTAGGAATGAATGCCCAACTTAATTCAGCTCCCACATCCTCAACTGCTATTAACTTTAATGCTAATGCTGGCGAAACTTCTGGATTTACCACTATTTTGGCAAATACAACTTCAGGACTTTCCGGGCTTACTTCTGGGAACAATACCATTTATTGGCGGTATGATTCTTCGGCAGCTGCCAATATCCGCGGCCTAACCATCAACATTCTTTACAAATTCAATAAAAGTAACTCTACTGTTCTTAACAGCCAGATTGAGTGGTGGGTGGGCCAGCAGACAGCAGCTTCAACTACTTGGTCCCAAAACTTTACTCCTTCTGTGTCTGATGCAACCTATAATCTCCAATTTTCTTATCTTAATGTAAGCTTCAATGAAAATACAACCTCTGCAGTAACAATGACTGTTGGCATCAGTACTACAGCCTCCTACGCCTTTTTAAGTACAGGTGAGGCTGTTTTGGGTCAAGTCTGGCATAATACCTCTTCCAATGTCACTGCCTTAAATGCAAGTTATACAGCTACTCTCAACTCAAGTGCTTCGGCTACCAAATCTGCTTGCTTTTTGGCAATTTTCCAAACCAGCCTCAATAATCCTCCAAACCCTCCTTCTAATTTAGGACCCAGCCAATATGTTGATGATGGCTGGACAAATGATAATACTCCTACTTTTAACTTTGCTCTTTCAGACCCTGATACTGGCCAACAGGTAAAATTCCGAATCCAAATTGATGACAATGCTGATTTTTCAAGCCCTGTTGTTGACTATACTTCTGCCCTAGGCAGCCAAGGTTCTTTTTCTTTTACGGTCGGCCAGGCTGCGGGAGGAGGTAGTTATACGGTTGGCAGCCAAGGTCAAGTGCTTGCCGACTCTCCTTCAAGCGGCGGTTATTATTGGCGGGTTTTGTGTATTGATGCCCTTGGTGCTCAAAGCAGTTGGACAGTGGCTGGCTCCAGCGGGGTAATTGATTTTAAGGTCGACACTACTACTCCCAACCAAGGTAATGTTTTTAACTCTTCTTCAAGTTATCCAGCAAATCAAGTGTGGTTTGCTCAGTGGGGAAATACCCTTTACGGTAATTGGCCTAATTGGACCGATAGCAACTCTGGTATTGCCTCATACGATTATAGTATTGGTAGCTTGCCGGGCCAAACTAATATTTTATCATGGCAAAACACAACTGCCAGCAATGGCGCTTATAGTTATTCGGGAAATCGCAACGAAGTTTTTAGCGCGCAAAGCAGCAGTTTAACTATTAATACAATTTATGCCATCGCTTGGAACCCCAGTGATAAAATTTGGCTTATCGGCGGCTCAAGTGGGGCTGGGCCAAAACTTTATAAATATGATGGATTAAATTTTGTTGATTTAACTTCATATCTTGCTGGTAGTTGGGGAACAAATTATATTAAAGCTATTGCCTTTAATGGTTCATATTGGCTTTGTGGTGGCACGGGAGGAATGCTTAACCGAATTAATGCCAACCCCCAGGCGGCAAGTGATTTTACCGACCTTTCTTCAAACCTAAATTTTGGATCAAATGCTGTAAATACTATTTTCTGGAATGCCTCAAATTCAATCTGGTTAATTGGAGGAGGTACTCCTGGCACTGGTCCCAAATTGAGTAAATACAATGGCAGCAGTTTTTCAGACCTTTCTTCTTATTTGAACAATTGGGGCACCAATACCATCTATACCCTTTTCTTCAACGGTTCATATTGGCTTTGTGGTGGTAGTGGAGGAAAATTAAATAAAATCAATGCCAATCCTCAGGCAGCAAGTGATTTTTCCGACCTTTCTTCAAATTTAGCTGGCTGGAGTGGTCAAGATATTTATGCTCTAGGATGGTCAAGTGATGAAAATTATTGGCTTGTGGGCGGTGCCAGCAACGGAACAACGGCCCGTCTTAATCGGGTTAACAGCACTGCTACTGTTTTCACGGATGCATCAACTTGGCTTAAAAATTTTGGCAATAATCATATTTATAGTCTTTCCTGCAACGGTTCTTATTGGCTTTTGGGCGGCAGTGGTGGCAAGGTAAATTGGGCTAACCGCATTGCTGGCTCAACCTATGATTTTTCCGACAAGTCTACAGAAGCTGGTTTTGGCAGTTATAGCGTCTATGCCATCTGCTATGCTCCTTATCAATATTCAGGAAGCGACGTTCTAAACTGGGATTACTGGTTTTCAGGAGGTGCTGGTAATAGCCTCATGCGTTATGGAGTAACCACTTATTATTTTGGTGTAAAAGCTTATGATAATGTTGGCAATCAAACTCAGCCCAAATGGTCAGCAGGGCAACGAATTTATATGATTGGCTTTAATGGCTTTATCCCTCAGTCAATTGTGCCCAATCTTTCCGGCACTGGATCGGCCAATACTTATATTGACTACAATTTAACTTTATACAACTATCAAAGCGTTGCCGATACTATTAGCCTTTCGGCTATCTCATCTCGCTCTTGGACAGTATCAGTTATAAGCTCAAATCCCGTAAATGTACCGGCAGGAGGAAGTGTAACCGTAACCATAAGAGTCAATATTCCTTCCCAGGCTCAAGATAATGAAATTGATGTCACAACAATTCAAGCAACTTCTGGCAACAGCAATAATGTCAAAGCGTTGGCAACTTGTACAACCACAGTGGTAAATGCTAATATTAATTTATCAATTCTTCGCGTTTACGACCGCAATGGAGATTATTCTGATACTAATATGGACTTTGGCAATGTATCGCCTGATCTTTCTCCATTTATTATTGGCGAGAACCTGACTGACCCTTATGGGGGCATTCGCGTTG
>Ga0334722_10002381_pt1 | contig 21446 bp, 12 predicted proteins | sample C3_bottom_MG_FD_207210 | JGI IMG/M metagenome (GOLD analysis project Ga0334722, IMG submission 207210) | Sediment microbial communities from Yellowstone Lake, YNP, Wyoming, USA - C3_bottom | ecosystem: Environmental > Aquatic > Freshwater > Lake > Sediment | place: USA: Wyoming | collected... | reverse complement strand
GCCGCCGGAAACCGACGGCCTCTGGTCTTGAAGACTCGGGGCTTGAGAAAATATTCCTTTGTTACCCTAAAAGTAACCTTTCTAAGCTCAATTATAGCGGAATTAAGCCGGTAGTAACAGGCGCTCTGATTGTCTTTGCTATCACAATCTTATGGTTGCCATAAGGATATACCTATGGGTAATATACGTATGGGTGATATACCTATGGGTGCAAAGCGCGACGCCCCGTTGGACCGTGTCACCGGGAGTTGACAGCAGGAAAATCGCCCGGCGAAGGCGAATGAGGTCACTGAGAAGTGGATTTTAGCGGGGGAAGACGATGAATATCAATCAGCTCGAGGTTTTCTGTGTCGTCGCTAAAACGGGTAGTCTTTCCCAAGCCGCGCGGATCCTGCATCTTTCCCAACCGGCGGTGAGCGGCTACATCCAGGCCTTGGAAAAATCCCTCGGCGTCACCCTTTTAACGCGTCACAGCCGGGGCGTATCCCTCACCGACGAAGGGCGGGCCCTTTTGGAACACGGCCAAAAGATGTTGGCCCTTTATGAGTCCCTGCAGAAAACGCTGGCGCAGCTTCAAAAGGGTGAGCTGCGCCTCAGTCTGGCCGCCAGTTACGTGGTGGGGAATTATCTTTTACCCTGCGGACTCTGGAGCTTTAAAAACAAAAACCCCAAGGTGAACGTGTCTTTAGAGATCTCTTCGCCGCCTGACGTTATCAAGAAGGTTTTTGACCATCACGTGGATCTCGGCTTTTATGAGGGCCCCTTTCCGGTTGACGAAGAGCTTGCCACCCGCGTTATTGGTACGGACGAGATCATCTTTATCGCCCCAGCCGCGGGGAAATGGCTCGGGAAGCATGAGCTAACCTGGGCCGAATTGGCCCGGGAACCATTCTTCTTGCGAGAAACAGGTTCCGGTTTGCGCGAAGCCCTGGCCCAAGGGCTGCGCAAGAACGGTTTTGAGCTGGCGGACTTGAAGGTTCAGGCTGAGTTCTTCGGTTACGATCCGATTAAGGCGGCGGTGCAATCTGGTTTGGGGTTAGCCGCTGTCCCCGCCCTCATGGTTCAAAGAGAAATTCGGCAAGGAACCCTGGTCGGGCTTCGCCTGAAGGAAAAGCCGTTGGAGCTAAATTTCACCATGGTCTGCCGTCCGGAAAGGCAAGAAAACGACCTTTTCAAGAGATTGCTCAAGGCCTTGTGCGGTGAAGAGAATACTTGCCAGCATGCCGGTGGGGCGGATGACCAGGGGTAATTTAAACGTGGGCACCCGGCAACCTTTCCTGTCGGGTCCGGTAACCTTGCCTGCCGGACCAGGCAACCACTAATCCGCCGCATCTCACCTGTCACATTGGCCGCCAGCCGGAGTAACCTTGCCTGCCGGACCAGGCAACCATTAATCCCCTTGCGGCGACCACGATACCCACCAGGTCGCCAGTCAAAAGTCCTTGCGGAACCTGCTCCTGCGCGTGGCTTTCGGTACGCCGAGACGACACCGGAACTCCCGATTCGGCAGTTTTGTCGTTATGTCTCCCTTTAAATTCCGGTTACCGTTTGGTCAGGTGGATCTCCCAGAGGTTTTTGGCCTTTTCAATTACCTGGTAGGGGTGACCTTCCGCCTTGGCCCACTCGACAATATTGGCGATGGCTGCCGCCTGGGCCGTTTCCACGACGATCACGGTTCCGGAAGGGGCCAGGGTCATTTCTTTTTGAACCTCGAGTAGGGGCAAAGGACAGGCTACACCCACCATGTCTAACCTGCGCTGCACGTCCCTCCCCCTCTCGTTTCCCCTTTTTGTTCCCTTGACGGGCGTCACGCACGGGGCACCTGCCAATGCCTACCGGACTAATCGACCAGCCGGGTATGTCCACGAGAACGTTGCCCAGCTCAAGTTGCCTAGCTCAATAAGATTATTCGTTCCGCCTCAAAGAATCTCCTTCTTTGGTTTCCCGAAACAAAACGCGCTGATCTCCGATGCGCCGGGTAAAGCGGATCCCGTCAAAATACTCCAGTAGCGCCTGGGCAAACTTGCGACTGGTGTTGAGGCGATCGCGCAATTGGGCCAGCGAGATGCTGCCCGCCCGCCGCACTTCATCCTCGACGATGGCTTTCACGGCGGCTATTGCCTGGCTATGAAAGATGATCTCCTCAGTCACCGGCACGAGCTCGCCGCTTTCCGCGAGGGCCTTGACCATGGTCAAAAGATTTTGGCTGATCGCCGGCAACTTGAGAGGAGTTGATCCCCGAACCGGGTGGTCTGGTCCCACCTCCCTTCCCCGTGCCTTTAGCCGGTCGGCCAGCTCCTGGACCGTGGGTGGGGCGTAGGGTTGACGCAAGAACTCTTCTTCGACGGCGGTTTTCAGCCACAACTCCCCGGGGTTATAATGAGGCGAGAAACCGGGCCGGGCAACAAACTTGCCCCTATTGGCCAGACAGGCGTCAGCTTCCAGCTGCTCTAAGATGTTGGCGAAGAAGGGTCCCGTGACTTCCGGGAAGAACCGGGAACGAAATTCCTCCGTGGGCAGGCCTGGCCGCCACGGGTTTTGCGCGTGGAAGTTATCGAGATAACTGGCGATTTCCATCAGCCGCCGGCGGTAATTTTCCCGGTGCGTCAAAAGGAAGGTATCCCAAGCGGGCGGCAGAAGGGAAGAGCCCTCGAGCCCAGGGGAGGCGGGAGAGGAGAGTCTTTCAGGAGTAGCGGAATCGTTGGGAGCAGTAGATTTAGGCGAAATAAGAATTACTTCCCCTCTTTGAACCAGCTGCTGGAGGAAAGGCCAGACCTCAGCCGCCGTTCCTTCCGCTTGACGGGTTAAGTCGGGATAACGGACAAAATGTGGGCCAGCCTCTAGCAGCAGTTGAGCCAGGATAGCCGAACGGTCTCTCGTGGCCCGTACTAGAAGGGGTTTCAGCTCCTCCGACCGAAAACGCCGGCGCCGGGGCGGATGAGCTTCTAAAACCCGGCCGCCGCCGATGGTGGTCACGGGGGAATAACTGCGCAGGACGAAACGATCGCCACGGGCTACCACCAGAGACTCTTCAGCCAGGAACTGGATCAGGCCTTCTCCTCCTGGCGGGATTTTCTCGGAATCCAGTAGCCTGACGCGTCCCAGCACTTCACTGCTACCCACATGGAAGCGAACCCGCTGGTTGTGCTGGAGGCCAGCCCCAGCCTGCGGGATAAAGCCTTCCTTTAAAAGGGTTACTTCAGCATCGAGAAGGGTGGTTGGAAGATAGGTTTCCGGGGAAACCAGCACGGCACCGCGCTTGACCTGAGGCAGTTCTACGCCGGAAAGGTTGATGGCGACCCGCTGGCCGGCGGTTACCTGGATTACCTTTTCGCCGTGAACTTCCAATCCGCGGACCTGGACGGAAAGGCCAGCCGGGAGGAGTTCCAGGCGGTCCCCCAGCCTGATGGATCCCTGCCACAGCGTACCGGTGACCACGACACCGGCTCCCCGTATCAGGAAGGCCCGATCGACGGGTAAGCGCACCCATCCTTGGGTGGGGCGGGGAGACAAAAGATCAGTGGCGCGAACGATGGCCTGAACCAGTTCGGCCAGGCCTTCCCTGGTGACGGCCGAAACGGCGACGATGGGGGCGTGGCTCAAAAAGGTCCCGGAGACGGCCTGTCGTACGTCTTCTTTAACCAGTTCCAGCCAGTCCGTGTCGACTAGATCGCGCTTGGTGACGGCAATGACCCCGGCTCTGACTCCCAAAAGATCGAGGATATAAAGGTGCTCCCGGGTCTGGGGCATAACCCCTTCATCGGCAGCCACCACCAGTAACGCCAGATCAATTCCTCCGGCGCCGGCCAACATATTCTTGATGAAACGTTCGTGCCCGGGCACGTCAATTAAACCGGCCCTTCGCCCATCGGGCAAGTCGAAAGGGGCAAAACCCAGGTCAATGGTGATGCCTCTTTCTTTTTCTTCGGGAAGCCGATCTGTATCATGGCCGGTGAGGGCTCGCACCAGAGCCGTCTTTCCATGGTCGACGTGTCCCGCCGTACCAATAACGAAAAAACTATGGCCTTCCATATTTATTCAGCTTTCTGCCCGCCGCCAATTTTAGCCAGGGCTGCGGCAATGAGCGAGAATTCCTCCGTTTCTAAAGTGCGCGGATCGAGGAGGACCTGCTGTTGGGCGACCCGAACGATGATGGGTGGATCGTTCTGACGCAGGCGACGCGCCAGTCCTTCTGCCGAGAGAAGGGGATGGCGGATGGCGACCACCAAAGTCGGCAGACCTTCTTCGGGCAACGATCCACCGCCGGCTTGTGATTCTTGCGGCTTGATGGAAATCGCCAGTTGCGGCTGGACGCTCTGGAGCATTTCGGCCAGCTCCTTTGCCCGTCTTTCAATTTCCTCCATGGGCAGGGTGAGGCGCCGCCAGGTGGGGATCCTGGTCTTGGCCGTCATCGGATCAAAATAAAGGCGCAAGGTGGCCTCTAAAGCGGCCAGGCTCAGTTTATCGATGCGTAAGGCGCGGGCCAGGGCATTAGAGCGCATGCGCGTGATGAGTTCGCGCCGGCCAAGGATAATCCCGGCCTGCGGTCCGCCCAGGAGTTTATCGCCACTGAAGGTCACCAGGGCAGCGCCGCTTTGGACGGCTTTTTGGACAACGGGCTCGGTGGCCAGGGCCTCCACCCCTAAATCTAGAAGATAACCGCTACCCGCGTCGAACATTACCGGCAGCCCCTTCTCTTGGCCCAGGGAGATCAATTCTTCCAGGGAAACGGCGGCCGTGAAACCGATGAGGCGATAATTGCTGGGGTGGACCATGAGGAGGAGGGCCGTCCGTTCATTGATCGCCCGGCTGTAGTCGGCCAGCTTGGTCTTATTGGTGGTCCCAACCTCCACCAGGATGGCGCCACTGGCGGCCATGACCTCAGGAATGCGGAAAGAACCACCGATTTCCACCAACTGACCGCGGGAGACGATCACTTCCCTCCCGGCGGCCACAGTTTGGAGGGCCAAGAGGACGGCTGCGGCATTGTTGTTCACCACCAGGGCGGCCTCGGCTCCCGTCAGACGGCAGAGCAGCTCTTCCACGTGTACCTGGCGGGACCCTCTTTCCCCGCTGTCCAGATCATACTCCAGGTTACAATAACCGCCGGCAATCTCGAAGATGGCCTGGCGGGCTTCTTCGGCCAGGGAAGAACGCCCCAAATTAGTGTGGATGACGATGCCGGTGGCGTTGATCACCCGCCGGAGGCTGCGTTGCTGCTGCCGTCTCAAAAAAGCGGCCGCTTGCTCCAGAATGACGGCGGCCGGTGGCGGCAAGGATTCTGCCCGGGAACGAAGAGCCTGACGAATCTGGGCCAGGGTCTGACGGATCGCCGAAACCACCTGGTGGTGGGAAAATTCCTGCACAAGGGCCCGGCCTTTTTCCGTGTTGAGTAACGAGGATACTGCCGGAAGTTCACGCCAGACGGCGTCGCTGCTAGTATCTTTTGGCGGTTGCTCTCCTTGAGCTGCTTCTTTGCCCATTGGCTATCCTCCACCTGGTTAGAACCTCTTCTTGATATTTTAGCATTGACTGGACGCAGGATAATTGCGGCCCTTCTTAATCAATGAATGGTCGAACCTCTCCCTGACATTTTAGCATTGACTTAAGGCGGGGACAACGGGGGTTTGACCGGGCGAGGCCATGCAGTAGGAAGTACCGAAACATTGAGCTGCTGGACCGTTCGCCGAGCATGTCATGGCATTGGTTTGGAGTACTGCCGGGTTGGGACAGCGCCAAAACCCTACCGAATGATGCCTTGGTCCAGTGCTATCTTGGTCTAGTGAATGGGCACGACTATGTCCTCTTAATCACCACCCGGGTGGCACCGAGGGCGGTACCATTCTCACCAAAACCTCACGCTACCACACCCCCGGCCTCGAAGTAACGTATAGGCTCCTTGACAAAGCCCCATTGGAGGGTTGGACTTGACAACACCTTGTTGGAAGAGCTACGATTGTTGTAAAAATAGAGCCTGATAGTAAATAAAGCGCGATAACGCGGGGATAGTTGGCGAGCTGGTGCTCCCCCTGGACTTCAAATCCAGTGGCGGTCAAAAGCCGCGGTGGGTTCGATTCCCACATATCCCCGCCATTATTATTTTTAGGGGGGTTAACTCAAATTTTTTCGCTTTCCTTGGCTCAGAAACATATACTGTTTAACAAGAAAATAGTATAATGACTTTAAAAGATTCTAAAAAGTATGGCCAGAAGCGACGAGGACCGACCAGGTGTAGCTCCAGCGCCAGCTGGGCCATCGGATGACCACCGTATCCGCAGCGCCAGCTGCTGGGCCATCGGATGACCATCGTAGCCGCAGCGCCGGCTCATGCGCCGGGTGGAAACTCTCGGCCTACCGATATGGGACATTGGGCCACCACCGCCTCCAGCGCCAGCTGATGGACCATTGGACCACGACCGTAGCCGCATCGCCAGCTGATGGGACGGGTGGAAACTTTCGGCTTACCGATATGGGCCATTGGCCTGCACCTCAACCGCTGCCGAGTCGGTATCGCCTGGTAAATTTTTTACAGTTCTTCGTAGAGCACGGCGTCGATCTCAGTTTTGCTCAACTTGATCTGCTCCTGGTTGGTCCTCGGTTAGGAATTTTTGCTGCGACTGTTCTCAAACAATTTAGGGCAAAATCAAGAACGAAAGGAGGTATAGACATGGCGGAAAAAAGGGTGGCAGGGCGAGTTTTCAAAAGCGACGAAATGATCATCGGTGACGGCGAACACGAGGATCGGACTACGGCCGTCTGGGAAAGCGACCGGAAGGTCGTCGATTATTACGCCTGGATGTCCGATTTCAACCAGTGGTTGATGCCGGAGGAGATGAAGGAAAGGGGCCGCTATCTCCAGGACGTTTCCAAGAAGAAAAAGTAAAAGCAACCGGCCCAACGAGGGCAAGCCAGAGCTGCTCAACGGGGCCAAGCCTGGGTAAAGGGGAACGATCCCCCCGGGGTCAAGCCGGGGAAAATGGTGCCAGACCAGCGGGGTAAAGGAGAACGTGTCCCACGGAGTGAAACCGGGGTAAGGAGAGCGCGCCCGCGGGATCAAGCCTGGGTAAAGGGGCGCGCGACCAGCGGGGTAAACCTTGGGTAAAGGAAAGCGAACCTGCCGGGAAAGCTACATGGCAGTTGGCCGGCGTAAGGCAAGACCACCGCGGTGGATGGACTCAGAGCATGGGGGGAAGACCCCGGTTACCGGTCAGCCGCTTAAAGCGGCACTTCACCAGACGCGGGGGTGAGGGAAAGAGCGTGGGGGAATACCTCGGTTACGGTCAGCTGCCGGGCTACTTGGCCAAGTGGGCACAGGACGTGGCGACCAGCCAATTAGGGTTGCTGGCAATTTCTGAAACTGCGGCGATGACGCCCCGGCGAGTCGGTGTCAGACAGACATGAACGGGCAGATCAGGCCGGAGCCCTCAGTGGGGCAACCCGGCGCCAAAGATGGTGCCTTCCAAAAAAGGCTGAGGATCAACGGGGGTCCGGCCGACGCTGATGACCCAGTGAAGATGGGGACCTGTGGAAAACCCGGTGCTCCCCATGGTTCCAATCACCTGGCCTTTTTTCACCCATTCGCCCGCTTTGACGTTGATGCTGGCGAGGTGGCTGTACGAACTATAGATGTTGAAGCCGTGGTCGATGACCACGGTTTTTCCAGTTACATAGAGGTCTTCCGCCAGGGTCACCCGTCCGCTATTGGCAGCCCGAATGGGCGTCCCTTTTTTGTTGGCGATGTCCAGGCCGGAGTGACGCTCCGTCTCTTTACCATTGATGACCCGGACCAAACCGTAGCCCGTGGTGATTTCCCCTTCAGCCGGAAGAAGGAAATTCCCTTCCCAGACGGGTTGGGGAAGAGGGTCGGATTTGGCTGCCGTCAGCTTTTGACTATCGTCGCGGATCTTTTCCTCCGTGCGCAACTGGGTCAGTTCTTCTTTCACCGTCAACTCTTCCCGCGGATAATCGCGGGCGGCGATGGTTATTTCCTGGCGTAAAACCTTCTCTCCGCCGCTTTTATCGCGCAACTTGATGAGGAGGGCATCAGGGCCGGGCTTATGCCAGTAACTGATGGGGAGGATGGCCAAAAGTTGGGGAGACGTCTCGGGGTTGGCCCCGCTGGTGGCAGTAGGAGGTTGGGCCAAGAATAAGGGGAAAGTATCGTCTCCCAGCTGCACTTGGCCGCTGGCAAAAGCATATTCGCCAACCCATTTCACCGTAACCACCGTGGCTTCTCCCAACCGTGGGTTTGGGCTGACCTTTATTTCAAAGGTGACTGGCTTTTGGGGTTTGGTGCCCGCCTCGTCCGTTTTAAGTTCGTTATTTTTAGATGAGCTGGGCTGGCCAGTGCCCCCTGGCTCACCCTTGGACTTCTGCCCAAAAAGGACGCCAGGGCCATCTCCGCCTCCTGCTGGCCACCGCCAGGGCAGCGGACGATAAGTGTAAAAATAAAAAGTCACCCCAGCCAAAAGCAAGATGACCAGGAGTCGTTTTCCCCAAGCCGGCATGCACCCGTCTCCTTTTTGAAGTAGAATCGTAATTTATTTCGCCTTTCCTCCGCCTAAATCCTGCAGCGTTGACGGAAGTGGCACGTTATTTCCTCCCCGCATATATTACGTTAGGAATCCTACGACAAGGAGGGAGAGGAGGGACAAGATGAGCGATCAACTCACGGTTGTCAAAGAGCTTTTACGGATCGAAGAGGTGATCGGGGAGGGTGCCAGCCAGAGCATCGTCAAGGAAACCCTGACCGTTCCCGCCGAAAAACCGGCAGTGGCCCAAATCATCGACTATGAGGCGACGCCTTCGTCCACCGGTCAAACCATCGTCCCGGATAAGGTCATCGTTTCGGGGCAGGTGGCCTTAAAAACCATTTATGAGGCCAAGACCCCGGATCAGAGCGTCCACGTCATGCATCACAACGTTCCCTTTGAAAGCTTTGTGGAAATTCCCGGCGCTCAACCGGGGATGACGGTTTATCCCACCGTCAGCGTGGAGAACGTCTCCTACGACATAGCCCCCGATGGCCGGAGCGTTACCGTCCAGGTGGTCCTGCGAGTATTTGTCAAGGTAGTCCGGCCGGCCCAACTCCAGGTGGTCACCAGCGTTTCTGGCCCGAGTGGTCTCCAGGTGACCAAGGATGTCATCAGGACGGAAGAGGTCGTGGGCGAAAATACCTCCCAGACCATCGTCAAGCAGTCGCTGACCGTTCCCAGTCCCAAACCCGCCGTCCGGCAGGTCATCGATCACATTTGTTCGGCGGAGGTTACCGGCAGTCGCCTTGTACCCAACAAGGTGATCCTGTCGGGGGTCATTCACCTGAAGACCATTTATGAAGGGCAGACGGCCGATCAATCGGTACATGCCATGGAGCACGACATTCCCTTTGAGCACTTTGTGGAGATCCCAGGCGCCACCCCGGACATGACCGTTTATCCTTCGGCCAAGGTGGAATACGTTAGCTATGATGTTCCCCCGGCGGGTAATCCCATCAGTGTGCAGGTGGTCCTGGAGCTCTTTGCCAAGGTGGTCCGCGTGCGGGCCCTGGAGGTCGTCACCGATGTCAGCGGCCTGCCCGGCTTAAACGTCAGCAAGGAATTGCTCCGGGTGCAGGAGGTGAAGGGTGAAAACAGCGCCCAGACCATCGTCAAGGAGACCTTGACCGTTCCCGACACCAAGCCGCCCGTAGAGCAAGTCTTGGATCACCGGGCCACCATGACCATCATCAAAACCACGGTTTTGCCGAATAAACTGGTCATTGATGGAACCATGTCTCTGAAGACCATCTACGTGGCCTTGAATCCGTACCAAACGGTACACGCCATGCATCATGACGTGCCTTTTGAGGTGGCCATGAGCATGCCCGGCATCCAACCGGGGATGGTGGCCGGTGCCAGCGCCAGCCTTGAGCACATCAGCTACGATGTCCCGGCGGCTGGGAATCCCGTCACCATTCAGGCGGTCATCAAGGTCAAGGGTTATATCTACCAGACGCGCCAGGTGGAAGTCGTCACCGATGTGACCATGGTCAGCGCGGCTCCTTCGCCGCCCCCGCCAACTCCGCCCTGCACCGGGACGGTCACTGGTGACCATGTCAATGTCCGGAGTGGCCCCGGTCTCGATTATGCTCCTTTCACTCAGGTGAACAAAGGGACCGTGGTGACGCTTCTTGACAAACAGGGCGAATGGTTCAAGGTTCGCCTGCCCGACAACCGCGAGGGCTGGATTAACGCCAAGTATATCCAGACCAGCTGCTGGCCCAGCGGATGAGGTGCTGCAGCCAGAGCTGAGCAGATTTTATGTATCTAAATTATTCCTTCCTGCCGAAAACGGCAGGAATTTTTCATTAATGGGCGCGGACGGGAGGGATTTTCGCCGGTGAGAGCGGTGGACAAGTTTAAGCCGCGCCTTCCCATTTGCAATGTTGACATAATATCAGATATCTTAAGAATGCCATTAAAATAACCACGGCCACGGCAAGGGGCCACAGCAAGCAACGGACTGGTAATAATGGGGAGACGACAGGGAGAACGATCTGAACAGTTGTGGCAGGAGCGTTCATCACCCGGACGTTGGGCGATGACAGCGAGTAAGGGGGCCCGCGTGGCGCCCTCCTTCCCACTGCAGAACGACCACAAAAGCACAGGAGGGGATTTGATGCCGAGAAGACTTATCGTCGCTTTAAGCTTACTTCTACTGGTAGCTTTTTTGGTACCAGCCAGCGTTCACGCCGGGGTCTTTTTTAAATTCAGGAATGGCACGACCCAATATACCCCTGGCGCCATCGTTACCACCTACCAAACGGGAACTAATAAGCCCGTCGATACCTCCGCCGCGGCCGCCAATCCGGTCGATCGCTCTGCTTCGGCCGCCAATCCGGCCGCTGGCTCCACTCTGGCCGCGGTGAAAGGGATTACTGTCGTCTATCGGTCGACCACGCCGGCCCAGGGTGTTCCGACGACCACGCGTGTCGTGAAATACGTGGTCAGACCAGCGCAAGGGACACTGGCAGGGATCTCGACGTCAAATACGCCTGCAACGACGATAAGGGTAACCACCGGAACTAAAGTGGTCCGTGGCACACCCAAGACCACACCGGCCCCGTCTCAGCCTGGCTCGGCCCCGGCCCAATCCGGAGCTCAACCGTCTGCCCAGCCGGGGACGCCTGCGGCTCCTGCTGCTCAGCCAGGAGCGCCTGCAGCTCCTGCCCCGGCGTCTCAACCGACGGCGTCTCAACCGACGGCGCCGGTGCAGCCTGGTCTGTCCCAGCAGCCGACGACTCCTGCTGTACCGTCTCAAGCCGGCTCGGTGCCATCTCCGACCGCTTCGCCGGCGGGGACTGGTTTTGCCCTGACCCCGCAGGAACAGCAAATGGTGGACCTGGTAAACCAGGAGCGGATCAAGGCCGGGCTTCAGCCATTAACCGTTGACCGAAAGTTGACGGAGTTGGCCCGCTTGAAGGCGCAGGACATGGTTAAAAATAACTATTTTGACCACATTTCCCCAACCTATGGTTCGCCCTTCGATATGATGCGGCAGGCGGGGATCACTTACCGGACGGCCGGTGAGAACATTGCCGCAGCTTCCAGCGTGGAGCGCGCACACACCGCTCTCATGAACAGCAGCGGCCACCGGGCGAATATCTTGAATCCGAATTTCACCCGAATTGGCATTGGCATTGTTCCTGACCCGACATACGGGCTCATGATCTCGCAGATGTTCATTGGCAATTAGACGACGGTTCCTCCATCGGGATGGGCGCCTTTTAGATAAAGGCGCCCTTACGGAATCAGCGGCTCTTTCACAATTGGCGCGCCTACGGACACATTGCTTTGGTAGCTGCATTTGCGGTTCAGCCCACCCCAATTGGCTGACCAGGTAGCAACCTGAGCCTTGGGGGGCTGGGGTGCCTCTTGCATAGCCATAGTCAAACGCCTGCTTTGGCCCGACAATGCCGGCCGCCGCAGCAATCCGCATCAGGGCCTTGCAAAGCCATAGTCAAAGCACCAATGCAGTCCCATCGTACCATGACGGTGCAACGACTTCGTATCGAACGAAGTGGCCGAAGCGATACCTGCCATCGAGGGTAGCCCCTCCGGTCGCACATTAAGTATTTACACCACCTCGCATCACGTTTTTGCTTTGGCCCGACCGTTTCGACGGTCCACTCAGCTTAACTGTGTTTTTAGCTGGGCTAGCCTGATCCTATCTTCACCTCCGGTTAATCGCTGTTTCAGCTATCCGGTGCGGTAACACTGAGGCTAAGGTTATCCGCTGATCTCTAAATTTTAGGCTTTACTCGGTAAAGACTCTTATGTTATAATTTCATTGCCTGTTTCCCTGGGATAGTAGCCGCAGGATACTATAATACTATAAAGGTCTTTACCGAGTCCGTTTGTCTGGTCAAAGTTGGTGCGGCTGAACCTCTAATTTGCCAAAAACTTGGCTGGTCAAACTCGATACCGTCAAACTTCCAAAAAAATAGGTTTTGACAAGAGGCGCGACTTATTATATACTAATAAAGCGGCGAACGGGCGAATAGCTCAGCGGTAGAGCACCTGCCTTACACGCAGGGGGTCACAGGTTCGAGCCCTGTTTCGCCCACCAGAATCAACGGGAAATACGGAGGCGTGGTGTAGCTGGCCTAACATACATGCCTGTCACGCATGAGACCGCGGGTTCGAATCCCGTCGCCTCCGCCATCTTTGATCTTGATGCCGAAGAAAAGGCATACTATAATATATGTGGAAGGCGAAAGGTTTAGATTATTGGTGTGCCGCGGTAGCTCAGTCGGTAGAGCAGAGGACTGAAAATCCTCGTGTCGGCAGTTCGATTCTGCCCTGCGGCACCAGAAAAAATGCGGAAGTGGCTCAGTGGTGGAGCATCGCCTTGCCAAGGCGAGGGTCGCGGGTTCGAATCCCGTCTTCCGCTCCATTAAGTGATCGTCGGGGGCATTGACGATGCCCCCGTAAAATAGTCCCCGTAGAAAATGATCTATGTGGATATGGTGGTCGGAGACCAGGAAGAATATCCTGGGGCGAGTGGCGAAGTGGCTAACGCTGTGGACTGCAAATCCACCATTCGTCGGTTCAATTCCGACCTCGCCCTCCAAAATACGGGCGGTTAGCTCAGTTGGTTAGAGCGCATGCTTGACATGCATGAGGTCACAGGTTCGAATCCTGTATCGCCCACCATGAAAATCAAGGCTTCCGGGGTTTGCGGCGAAGTGTAACGGATAGCGGAGTGTGCAACCGCAGTGCAACGGGGCCTTAAAAAATATGAAAAATAACCGGCAGGTGGCGCTGCCGGAAAAATCCCTTCTGATTCAGGAGGGGCTTTCTTTTTTTAGGGCCTTGGCCAGTCGTTCTACCGCCCGCCGTTCAAGTTCCAGGCTGACATGAGAGTAGGTGTCCAGCGTGGTCTGAATCCGGGAGTGGCCCAGGATGGTCTGGACGGTCTTGGGATTTTCGCCCAACTCCAACAGCCGGGTGGCGAAGGTGTGTCTCAAGTCGTGCAAGCGTGCCTTGGGAAGTCCTGCGCGTCTGAGTGTCCGCTGAAAGTGCCGGGTGAGGCCGTCTGGATCCAAAGGGACACCGTCTTCTCGGCAGAATACCAGTCCCTGATCCTGGTAGGCTGCTCCTAGGAGCAGTTTCTCTTGGGCTTGGCGAGACTTCCACTTCCGCAACAGGTCCAGGGTCTCCTGAGCCAGCGGCACCGTACGTTTGGATGCGGGTGTCTTGGGCTCTGTAATTATAATTGCCGTCTTTTCTGGTCCTTCAGGTGTATTTATCCGTAGGAGGCTCTTTCGAACATGGAGTAGAGAATTCTCCCAATCAATGTCGTCCCACGTCAGGGCCAGGAGCTCCCCACGGCGAAGACCGGTCTGCAGCATCAGCCAGTAGGCCGGCTGCAGCCGGTCGTCCTTTATGGCTCCTAAAAACCGGTTCAGCTGGTCCGGCGTTAAGGGCTTGATTTCGGGTTTTTTCTCCCGTGGCGGATTGGCGATGTCGGCCACGTTCCGGACAACAAGGTTGTTTCTAAGGGCCTGCTGCAGGGCCTGTCGAATAATCATGTGCGCATACCTGGTCGTTCGATTGGAAACCCTGCGCATCATGCCATTATACAAAGCCTGCAGGTGGTCGGGCCTTAAATCCTGCAACTGGATCTCGCCAATTGCGGGTTTTATATGAGCCCGGAGCATCATCTGATAGGAGTCGAAAGTTCTCGGGCGCAGTACAGGGCGCTTGTAGTTCTCGAGCCAGACATCAAGCCACTGGGCGACCGTCATTCGGGACGGCTCCACCAGCAGACCTTTTTCTTTTTGGGTCATGATTTCAGCCAGTTTGGTGGCCACTTCCTGGCGGGTACGCCCGGAAATGGATACTCTGCGGAGTTTGCCGGTCTCAGGGTCCCGTCCGATGACGAGGAGACCACGCCACCGGCCGCTGGGTGTACGATAGATGGTCCCTTCCCCATTCGCACGTTTTTTTGACACGATATCCTCCTTCTCCTTTTTCCCGGACTGTAATTCTGACTCAAAATTGATCCGAGTTTCCCGGCGGAAATTGGCCCACCCGTCGGTGCAAATTTTACCATATAGTGCCTTTTTCTAAAAGAGGTGGTTTCAATACTAAGGGCCAGTTCATTGCTCTTCAGCCCCTTGTTTCCTTGTGGAAGTTTGGAACGGTGCAGTTTATCGCGAATGCGATAGAGGGACCATTAATCGCTAAGATTTGACTATGGTGCAATAAACGCTCAAGAATCGCCGAAACGAGGGTAATTTTTAGACAAAGCCAGGATAGAGCGTAAGTTGGTCAGAAAGTTTAGCTTCTGTTGAGCGCAAAGCTTCTCCGAAAACAACTGCCCAGTTTGACAGTTTAGTTCGCCCAATCAAATTGAGCTTGCTGCCTGGTGCGATCTCATATCGTTCATAAACTTTGTCGCTGGGTTTGCAGCGGCGATCTTCTTCAGATGCCCCGTAAAAGGCGAAGTGCGCGCTGATACCCCAGCTGGCATATTTCCCCCATAATTCTCGTACCGATGTTTTGTCATACAACATGCTCCTGGTAGCCCCGGTGAAAGGCTTACGCTGTGGCTTCACCTTAGTGGTCAGGCCAATTGTCAGAAAAAAGTAACATGTTAGGGGGCCTCTTTGTACTGAATTATATCGTACAGGCCGGGTTATCGGCCCTGCTTCTCAATCCATTTTAACAGGGCATCCTTCGGCACCCGGATTACCCTTCCAATCCGAACGGCCGGGAAGTCCTGCCTATGAACTAATTCATATGCTGTATTCTTCCCGATGCGGAGCAACTCGGCAGTCTCCGCGACCGTGAGCAACAGCTTTTCTTTTTTCATAGTTTCACCCCCCTTATGCGGTATTTTTGATCTCCCGGTGATTTACTTTTTTGCAGAATCTTTTTAAGGAACTGTATTGCCTTACCACTCTTTATTCGGGGCCAACATGCTGCGCATAAATAGATTAAGCTCATGGTTTGAGTTTGGGCTAAGCCATTGCAGTAACCCCTTGATCCTGGCAACCAACTCAGCGAATTTTAGCTGTTGACCCTGAATCAACAGGGTGGAGATTTGCTAAACGGGCTTCATCTAGCTCCACAGCCACAGGGCTTCGCAATGAATTTTCGACACTGAATTTTATTGGCTGGAGTAAAAAAACAAAGCGGGCAAAAGCAGACATAAACAGTCTGATCAACTGCATTGTCATCTGCTCTTGCCCGACTGTGACCCAGCGGGAAGCTCGATTTGGCTTTTGATATTTCTGCCGCCGCTGACCAGCGACAGAATATCTTCTTGATTACTTAATTTTCCTGACTCCCGTGACCCGGGAACAGGCTTCTACTGACAGGATTTTACTAGCTTGGCGGACTGCCAAAAAATCCGCGCCTTTCCTGTCGTCATTTTCGTTGTTATCGTTTTTGCTGGGGCTTGTCGGCTTGACCACAGGGTTATCCCAGCTTCCCCGTGCCGACCTGGTTGTGATTTTTCCGGGTTTTCCCCGGGTGGAGGCCCCCTTTTTGCCTCTTTTGGGCCAAACATTCTGAATACATTTTAACTAAGAAAATGCTTACCTGCAAGGTCTATTTTCGATCAAAAAACTGAATAGTGTCATAAAACAAGTCAAAAAAAACCGAAACCTTGACCGGACGCCTACAGGCTAATAAATAGAAAATAAATCCCATCCAAGTTCCACTACTTGGGGGGGGTTATCACAGCACATGCCCAAAAAAAGAAGTCCAAGGGATTTAGGATCCCAGGAAATCTTGAATCGTTATTCAACACTCAGCTCCTAAAAATGAGCCCAAGAGAACTGTGATAAGCGAGTAATAAAAAATTGACCCATTCTTGGTTGAAACGCGTTCCATCAGCTTTGAGAGGAAACTTATTACCTATCTCAGGCTAACAGCTAAAAGAAACGAATAAGGCTCCCTAGGAGCCAAATTGAGCGAACATGAAAAAAGGGGACTTCGGTTGAAACTTATCTGAAGTTGGAGATTGGTCGAAAGCAAAATGATCAAACACCCAAGTGGTGTTAAAGGTACCTCAAGCCAATAAGGCTGAGAGGGGGGGAGAAGAATGCCGGAAGGGCTGATTGCGCTTGCGAAGGGTTTCGCTTTCGGCATCTTTGCTGGGTTCGTGTTGACCTTGGTTTATCATTGAGCGTTCATAGATCCGGAAGAGGCACATAAATCACATAAATGATTCTTCAAGGCATGTTAGGGCGTCAAAGACCACGCCAAATCCCTCATTCTCGCAAGTAAAATTCAGCAGTGTATATGGGAATTCCAGCTCCTTCTGGAAGAGACATGCTACCGTTTTCCCTCATCCGGTCTGAGACCAAGAACTTCTGGGCTGGGTAGTACATCATAGACAATAGCAAATACAGGACGGCCTTGTTGTTCTTCGGTGTAAATCCATTGACCTGACGGTTGATGCAGAGATTGCCGCTGGCGATTTAGCTCAGGCTTTGATGGGAAAGTTGAAGCGGCTTTGGAATGAAGAGTTGGACACCTTGACGCCGTTCATTGTGGCCGGAGGTGGGGGACAGAGGTGGCACTGGAAAACACCTAAAAAGGTGTAGGCCATGTCTGTAGGACAGCCGAAACGCAAGAGCGACAAGGTTTAGAAATTAATTTCAGGGGCAGAATGTCCTACAAGAGAAATGGCCCTAAATTTGTCCTACAAGAAAAAGGGTAAAATTACCTCTAAAGCAGGTGGCCCAAGGCTTTGCCGTGTCCTACGAATACGGAAGGGTTGGCTGGAAAAAATGGTTCTGGGAACGAATTGGAAAAGTGTCGGCCATTTTGTAGGACAGCGGAAAGCCTTGGGCCACAAGAATTAGAGGCTGATATGACAGCATAAATGTCCTACAGAAAAAGAGCATGGAAAATGTCCTACAGAAGAAAGGATGAAAAGTCTTCAAAGTCCTACATATCAAGGAGTTGATGTGTCCTACAAAATGGGTAAAAGTAGCTGGAAAAGGGAAAAGGCGCGGCCGTTAAACGGCCGGCGACCGAATCAGCCTCGAAGGTTAATAGTTGTATGACAGCGCAAGGCCTTGGGAATCCAGGATGCGCGGGCATTTTCTGGCTGAAATGTCCTACGGGAATTTTAAAGAAGGGCGTGTCCTACGAAACAGTATTGAAAACTACCCCTAAGCTAGGTAGCTCAAGAGAAAGAGATGTCCTACAAAGCCATTCATGGGGTGTCAGCCACATGGTGTGGCCTGGGTAGAAGATAATGAGGTGCGTTGCCCTTCGCAGATGTGCGATGGAGGCTCTTAAAAAGCAGTCCTTTGGCGGTTCGATTTTAATGCTCCAGGAAGGTGGGACCCTGACAATTTGCTATTAAATTCTTGCTTGACGTTTTGCGAGATACCGGCATTATTGCCGTAGATCATGCCGGAAATCTTCCGGCGCATTTCTGGATGGCCCCAAAAAGCGAAACTCCGAGCGTTGAGCCTCTATTGCTTGAGGGCGGTGATGGCTTGAGACTATTCGAAGAATTATGGAAAAAACTATTATAATCGTTGTCTTCGCGAAGGGACGGCGGCGCCAGAAAATAACATATATGGGAACGCGGAAGCCGGGATATTCCAAGAATTAGGCGAATTTGGCAGTCCAATAAAAATTATTCCTAATAATCCCGGAAGCCTTGAGGCTGTAGTGATTCAGGTCATAAAGTTGCGCCGACAACGATGCGTTGTTTTATTAGAAGAAGGGCAAACCCGGAATGGCTTGAGCCATAAGGATTTGCGGGAATAAATTCTCGAAAAAGTGTACGAGGGATGCGGCGGCAAAACAATCGCACCAGCAGAATGTGTTGCCGTTGACAGGAAAAAGGATGAAGTAGAAGGAGGAAGGATAAGGTTGCAATTAAGGGATGAAATTTTAATTTTAACCTATGTGGGCCAATATAGAGCTCTAACGCTACGTCAATTAGGCATATTACTTCAACTACCGTGCATACATCTCACGGGCGGCTGAGCATTGAGAGGACGAGAGAACGATCCTTCCCCGGGGGTCACGGCGGAGACCCCCGGGGAAGGGCCTTGCGGAGGAAGGATAACTGGTGGCTTTTGTAGTATTTCCCCAGTGATAAAAATCCTACTGGGGTGGTGGCTGTGGGCAGGCCGACCTTTTTCCGGCAAAGGATTCGGACCGAGGCTGCTTCCATTGAAGCTAAGACCTTTTTGGAGTACCTGATCAGCTACATCAGGGAGCGGCGCGAGGTCTCCCTGGATGAGGCGCGATTGATTGCTTCGGACGCCATGAAGTACTTAAATGAGCACCTGGGGATGCAAAAGCTGGGGCAGATTGAATTTCCGGCGGTAGTACCCCAAGGAGCTCATTTCAGGCGGGCGAGGAGGGATCAAGAAGAGAAGCTAGTGCGGCTGACGCTGATCCAAGACGATGATGCAAGTTTACTTGGGGAGTTTGGAGCGTGGGTGATGGTTACGGGCCGGATCGCCCGGGTGATCGAGGAAGCCTGGTATCAGGAGGCGCTTTTGGACATCAACCGGCTGTGCGTCTTATTTCCGTTGAACGTGCGGGCGATCCGGGAACGGGTGGGTAGTCTGATCGAGCAAGGGGCCATACTCCCTCTGGCGGGGATGAGCCGGGCGACACGGGAAAAGTTCCGGGCATTACGGCCGGCCTTGGCGATAGAGCGATATTTAAAAGGCGAAAAACTCACTGAGATACGGAAATCCCTTTGCCTAAGCCAGGGGACCTGGGAGCAGTGGTGGAACCTTTTCCGGCGGGTGGTGAAGTTAAAGGACGATCCGCCGCCGGAGATTGCGGGAGCCACCGGGGAGCCGGAGGCATTGGTGAAAGACTGGCTCAAGGTCTGGGAGGGTCTTTCAAAGGAAGGGATAGCGCAAAAAGTTCTAGATGGGGACGGCTTTTTGCCCTGGGAAGGGGAGGATGCCTATAGGACGAGGTCTGGGTTCATGAATCTATTGCAAAAGCGGCACGGTTATTCGCCGGCGGCGGCGGATGGATTTGCCGAGGCCTTGCGGGAGATGGCGCAGGAGTTTTCGCCCAGGTTAAGGAGTCCCGGGCAGGTGGTGTACATCGGGGTTTCCGCCACTGAAGGTCCGGGACGGAGTCTAAGGGAGGCCCGGTTACAAGCGGTAGTATTGGACTATGTCACGGCGGAAGACTGGGCGAAAGCCAAAAGGACGAGTCCGAGGGGGTTGAAATGGTCGCGGATCGAGCGGTTTACCACCCAGGCCTATGCCCAAGGAGCGGCTTTGACCCTGCACGATATCGCCTACCTGGTCTCGGCTTCGGTGGATGCCGTAAGGCACGCTGTTGGCGAGCATCCCCAGGTCATCTTGCCGACCAGGGGCCGGGTGGCGGACATGGGTTCAACCTTGAGCCATGCGGAAAAGATCATCGGGCTTTTCATGGACGGTTACACCGAGACGGAGATCGTGCGGCGGACTGGGCATAGCTATGACAGTATAGAGCGTTATCTTTTAGACTTTGCCAAAGTGGTTTACCTTTTGGAATTGGGGATGCCGGTACCGGCCATTCGGAAGGCGACCGACTTTTCCCGGAAGATGGTTGAGAAATACCATTCTCTATACAAAAAGTATGTGCATCCAGATTACCAGTTTGCCATGGCCAAAATCCGCCGGTTGGCCCTGGCCCATCCCCCGAAAAAGGCGAAAGAAAAAGAAGGGAGAAGTGAGAGAAAGGATGATGGCGGGTAAGGGTACAAACAGATTTACCACCCTTGCCGTCCGTGATCTTGAGTCGGTGCAGGTTGCTCATTTGCGGTCGAGGTTTGAGCTGGCGGAAAAGGCCGTGGCTCTGGTCAACGAGGCCTTGGAGCAGTATGAAGCCAAAGAAAGTACGGTCCGGGTGAAACCGGGGGAGCTGGTACTTTTAGGCGGGAGGAAAAAGATCGTTCTGCCGTTGCTTGAGGTCCATTGGTTCAAACGGGGTTTGGGGTTGGCGGAGGTGAAAAGGCAACATGAGCACGACCAATACCTGCGGCTCCTTGAGCATGACCCAGAGGCTACTTACGGTGATCTCTGGTGCCTTTTGGGTGTAAACCAAAGATTAAGGCGTACTCCCAAGGGCTATGACTTTTTGCCCGAGGAACCGCTGGCCGAAGAGGCGGTGTCCGGGCTTCCCCGGCGGCCGGAAGACCTGGCCGCCGTACCGGAGGAGGTCATGAAGGCGGTTGCCGAGATCCTCGTAAACCAGTATGGCTGCAAGACGGGTCAGGCCGAAGTCATGATCAAGGCCATAGCCGGTATCAGGGTCTGGTGCTGTCCGAAGGTAAGCGAACTCCAACCGGGACGGCTGGTCTGGTTGGCCTACAGCACCAAAAAGAGCCGGAAAACGGATCCAAGGCTCTTCGTGCCGGTGGTCCTCACCCTTTTAACCCCTGAAGAACAGGTCCAAGAGACCAAGCACCGTGGAGAGTTCAAGCGGGCGAAAATTCGCCAGATTGAACGGATTACCACGGAAGCCTGGCGTCAAGATGGAGTCCTGACCAACTCCGATGTGGAATGGTTAACCGGCCTCACCCCGACCACGATAAGGGAACTCCTGGAGGCCTACCAGGAAAAATTCGGGTTGATCCTCCCCACAGCCGGAACGATACTGGATATGGGTCGAACCCTCACCCATAAGAAGATCGTCGTGGAAATGGCTCTGGGGGGCATGACGACCAAGGAGATTGCCCGGAGGATCTACCACACGGAAGAGGCGGTGGACGCCTATCTGAAATGCTCTGCCGGTCTTGCAATGAGACTTTCCCTGGCGTAGAATAACGTAAGGGAAAGGAGAAAATTGCGATGGAAAACAGTAAGACCGAAGTGGCCAAGCGGAAAAGATGGACTCCTGAAGAGAAAACCATGATCCTGATGCGCTATCTCAAGGACCGGGTTAGTGCAGCCGACCTCTCCGATG
>Ga0334722_10002380_pt1 | contig 21451 bp, 19 predicted proteins | sample C3_bottom_MG_FD_207210 | JGI IMG/M metagenome (GOLD analysis project Ga0334722, IMG submission 207210) | Sediment microbial communities from Yellowstone Lake, YNP, Wyoming, USA - C3_bottom | ecosystem: Environmental > Aquatic > Freshwater > Lake > Sediment | place: USA: Wyoming | collected... | reverse complement strand
TAATAAGTTGAAAAGCATGATGAAAGAAAAATATAATAATTTTTTGAAGTTTACTCAAAAGGCTGAAGCAGAAGAAATATTTATAGTGCGACACAATAATGGATAACTTTTTTAGCAATTTTTTTCATGTATTCTTTTCTGAACTGTCAAAAATGTGGTGGTTTATTCTGCTTAGTATAACTGTTGCTGCCCTTATCAAAACTTATCAAATTGATTTGAAAATTAGGTTTTTACTTCAGAAAAAAATAAAAACAGGGATAGTCTTTGCAACATTTGCAGGGATGATATCACCTCTATGTTCATGTGGTATTCTTCCAATAGCAATTTCTTTAGCTGTAGCTGGAGTGCCCTTACCACCATTAATGTCTCTGCTTTTCACATCTCCTGTGATGGGTCCTGAAGCTTTGGTTATTACATATGGTGGCTTAGGCAAAGAGTACGCAATGATAAAGCTTATTTTTTCTTTTATTTTTGGGGTTGCGATAGGACTGTTTTTTTACATATTACAAAAATTTGACATTTTTAAAGAACACAATATTAGAATAAAACCAGTTTATGACAAAAATGGTGAGCTTTTACCATCTTACGACATCGCCTGTGCCAATGACATATCTATTAAAACGATGAAGGTTGAGCAACGCCCAAACAAATTTTTATTTTTTTTAGATAGATTTAAAGACATGGGATTATTCATCGGTTCTTTAACATTGCTTGCAATTGCAGTAGAAGCATTAATGTTTTCACTATTTTCACCTGATATGATGCGTAATATTTTAAACTTTAAAGGCTTTTATTCTGTTTTAATAACGGTGTTTTTTGGTGCTTTAATACCTTTAAATCAGATTGCTGCGGTGCCAATACTAAAAGGGCTATTAGCCTTAGGGATGTCTAAGGCATCAGCAGTAGCATTGATGTTTGCTGGTCCTGTGGTAAGTATTCCTTCTGCAATTGTACTGATAAAAATTTTTAAGCCTTCGATTTCTCTGGTTTATTTTGGCGTTTGTATTTTCTTTTCAATTTTAGCAGGGGTTATTTTCCTTTAAGATAATAGTGATAAAGCTGTAAATATACCGTTAAAACACCACTTTAAAAGGTCATTTTTGGGGAAAAGTCTTGGAAAATATTAAAAGGTATAAATTTTGCTAATAGATTTTTAGCTTGAAAAATAACTAAATTAAAGCTATTATTTTAGAAAACTCTAATAGAAAAAGGAGTAAAGAGATGAAAGCAAAAAACCTATTTCTGGCGTTATTATTAATGGCAATACTGCCACTTACTGCTTCAGCAAAAAATGCTGGTGTTGTTTCTTTTGATGATGTATCTGAGAAGGCGAAGGTTGCCTTTAAAGGCAACGGAAAAGGTGTTGCTGTTGCGGATTACAACAACGATGGCTTTGACGACATTCTTATCTCTAACAAAGGTGGAGGTTTAAGATTATTCAAAAACAATGGTAACGGTACCTTTACGGATGTTACAAAAGAGGTAGGTTTGGATGATGTTGGATATTGTTTGGGCTCGGTCTTTGGTGATATTGATAACGATGGCTGGGTTGATTTGTATGTTCCAAAGGGCGGTGTGTATGAGATTGAGACAAATAGACTTTTTAAAAACGTAAATGGCAAGTTTGTTGACATTACAGAAAAGGCTGGTGTTGCTGGTATAGTTGATGGTAAACCTGCTTTTACTTATGGTGCAGCAATGGCTGATTATGATAAGGATGGTTTTCTTGACATTTATCTTGCCAACTATGGTGTTGGTGCAAAAAACATTCTTTACAGGAACAACGGAGATGGCACATTTACCGATGTAACAGATAAAGCAGGTGTAGGTGACAAAAGCTGGAGTTGGAGTGCTACATGGGCTGATGTTAATGGTGATGGTTGGCCTGATTTATATGTTGTAAACGGACGTTATCCTGCTGGCGAGCCTAACAAACTTTATATCAATAAGGGTGACGGTACCTTTGTTGAAATGGCAGAAAAGTTAGGCGTTGCCGATGATGGCTGGGGATTGGGTGCTACCTTTGGTGATGTGAATAACGATGGTGCACTTGACCTATACGTATCCAATTACATTGGCGATAATAATCTTTACATCAATGATGGCAAAGGTAACTTTAAAAAGGCTAATTATCTCATAAAAGGGGCTCCAAAGGACCATTGGGGTAAAGGACCAACCTTTGGCGATGTGAATAACGATGGTTGGCTTGACCTCTATGAAGGTGATTGTAAATTAGCTAATCAGCTTTACATTAATAAGGGTGGTAAGTTTGAAAATATGATTAATTCTGTCCCCGCAGCAAAGTGTGAAACTGTTAGAACAAAAGGCACAGTTCTTGCCGATTTTAACAATGACGGACAGCTTGACCTTTATATTGTCAACTGGGGAGCTGCAAACAAGCTTCTTTTAAATAAAGGTAAAAATCCAAACTGGTTAAGAGTTAAATTAGTTGGTACCAAAAGTAATAGAGATGCAATTGGTGCAAAAATCTATGCCTACGACAAAGGTGGAAAGCTGGTTGGTTTTCGTGAAGTTGTTACAGCATCTGGTTTTTGTACACAGCCTTCCAAAATTCAGCACTTTGGCTTTGCAAAGGGCGGAAACTATAATATTAAGGTAGTTTTTCCATCTGGTAAAGAGGTTGTTAAAAAAGACGTTAAGTTATCTCAACTTATTGTGATAGAAGAGTAAAAAATTTTTTAGGCTTAAAGAAGAAAAAGGGGCTTATCTTTAGCCCCTTTTTTTTGGCTTAAATTTTGTTAAAGATACCGCATGTTTATTTATCTAATACTCTTTTTACTGTTCCCTCTAAATCTATACTCTTTTGATTTGTCAGTCAAAACTTTGTATGAGGGGAAAGCTTTGTCCTTTGCTACGGTAAAAGTGTGGCAAAAGGCTTCTGTAATAAGAAGCGATAATCCAGATTATATTTATAAAACGAACGAGAACGGCATAGCTAAAATTTCATTAGACTCTGGAGAATACTATGTTTTTGCGGAAAAAAAGGTTAATGATATAAACCTATTTGGTTTTTATGGTCAAAATCCTGTTTCTGTCAGAAAAAATACTGAAATAAGTTTAAATCTTATAAAACTGTCTGATAACATACTGATAAAAAAAAGAGAAAGTGGCGTTGAGGGTGTGGTAAGACACGATGGCAAACCTGTTGGTAACGTTTCAGTCCTTGTGTATTTAGATTTAACTTCTGATTTAAAAGGTCCTGCTTATCTCTCTACTGTAACAGATGAACAGGGTAGATTTTCTCTTGATATATCTGATGGAAGCTATTTTTTTGTTTTCAGGAAAAAAAATGAAGAGTTGTTTGGACCTCCATCTCCTGGTGACTTTGTGGGTATCTTTCCTATTTTCCCTTTGGAAGTAAATGGTGGTGGTTACTTGATGCAGGTTTCACTTTTGAAAATTCCTGAAAAAATGAAATCTAATTTACAGCAAAAAAGCTATATAATTAAAGGGCAGGTACTTGATAAGAAGAAAAGACCAAAAAAGGGTGTCTATGTCGTGTTATACGAAGACTATACGTTGCTTGGCAAACCTGATTATGTCTCCCATCCTACAGATGAAAAAGGTAACTTTCGCATTTATGTTAAGAAGCCCGGAACTTTTTTTGTAGTTTTACGAAAATCTTTGGGAGATACACCTCAATTAGGCGAGGATGTGTCAAGTTTTGCCGAGATTGAAATTGGAGAAAAAACTCTTGAAAAAGAAATTGTTATTACAACAAATGATTAAAGTTAGTTTTCTGTCAATACTAATTCTTTTTGTCACGAGTAGCAGTTTATCTGCAAATAAATTTTATGATACGAAGGTGCTTACAAATGACACGATATGGGAAGGAGAAGTTATTGTAGCTGGCAAAATAGTTGTTGATAGAAAAGCTACTTTAAAAATAAAACCTGGCACCAAAATTTTATTTAAAAAGGTTGATGTAGATAATGATGGCTTGTCTGAATCGACAATTATTGTAAATGGAAACATAATAGTTGAGGGAAGTAAAGAAAATCCTGTCTATTTTACTTCCTTAGAGGATAAAAAGGATTGGGGAGACTGGAAGGAGATACAGATTAATCACGCAAAAGGTTTTGCTTTCAGTTATACTATATTTGAGTACAGTGAATATGGTATTCACGTCCACTTTTCTGAAGGGCTTGTTTCTAACTGTATTTTTAGAAAAAACGGAGATGCTACACGTTTAGGAAATTCAGTAATCACCTTTGTAAATAATCTCTTTGAAAACAATAACGGTAAGGCACTTAACTTTACTAACTGTAAAATTATCTTTAAAAACAATACATTACGAAATAATAGAGAAGGTGTGTTTGTCTTCGAAAAGGTTGGTGAAGCAGTCATAGAACACAACAATATTTATAACAACAATGTTAATGTTAAAACAGGTGATTTTTTTAAGGGTAAACTTGTTTTAGGTGAAAATTTTTTTGGTGAAAAGACTTTGGTGCAAGAAAATGTCGAATTTAAAGTAACAAAAAAGCCATATTTCTGGATTTTGCCAGATATTCTTGATAGCTATATCGTTAAAGTTATAGATACTAATGGATTTGTAGATGGTGCAGCTTCTCATAACGAGGATAAAGTTTTTTTTACATCTTTTGATGGGAATCTTTATTATTATTCCCCTAATACTGAAACGCTTCAAAAGTTTTTTATTGGTGATTTTATTGACTGCAAACCTTTAGTAACAGATAAGTATGTTGTTGTAGTTGACTGGGGTGGCAAGGTTTCAGCCATTGATTTTAACGAGAACAAACAGTTGTGGTCTGTTCAACTTGATAAGTCTTTGAAGGATGACCACAGGATGCCTTCTCCTGTTTTATTAAATGACAAGGTTGTTCTGGTTGCAAGACCTGATGGTAAGGTTTACTTTCTTGGCTTAGATACAGGGAAAATATTAAAAAAAATCTCTTTGAACGATGAGTTGCGAGCAACTCCTTTGGTCTTTGATGAAAGGGTATACCTTTGTGGTACACATGGTAATGTATATTCTTTAGATGTTACAAAGGAGACTGTTTCTAATGTAAAGTTTGATGCTTCTTTCTATTCACCGCCAATAATTTTTAAAAAATTTATTGTTTTTTTGGATGTTGAAGGCAAACTTTTTTTTGTTGACAGAGGTTTAAAACTGCATAGATTGATAAAATTAGAGGGGACATTTAGACATCAGAGCCCTGTTGAGTTTATGGGTAAGCTTTATTTGTTTTCTCTGAACGGTAAGCTTTTTATTGTTGACAATGCTTTACTCGAAACAATTAATTTTAATGAAATTTTTACGGCAACCCCTGCTGTTGTTGAAGATTTTTTATTGGTTACAACTTTTAGTGGTAAGTTATTATTTTATTCAAAAAACAAAAATTTTTATTTAGGCGGTTTAGGTGAAATTCAGTTTGAGCCTCATATTTTTGGCAGATACGTTTATTTAGGAACAAGGAGTAATAAGATATATGTCATTAAAGTTTGGTAAAGGCTATCTGTTTTTGCTTTTCTTTGTATCTTTTACTGCCTTTTCGTTTGAACTAATGCTAACAAGAATTTTTTCTGTGCTGATGTGGTATCATTTTGCCTCTTTGTCTATTGGCTTAGCTATGCTTGGTTTAGGTGGTGGTGGATTATTTTCATATCTTATGAAAGATAAACTTAATGAAAGGGGTATTGGTCTTTTTTTCGTTTTATTTTTAGTATCTCTTTTAGTGGTTCATTTATGTTTTTTTTATGTGCATTATAATCCTGATGAACTTGTTCCCTACCTTTCTTACTTCCACCAGCCTTATTTTCAGCCCTTCCAGCGAGGGTTATTTTTCACTACAACCCCCTCAATGCTTCTTGCTATTGCCGTTGCATATACACTTTTAACTATTCCATTTTTTTTGACAGGTGTCATTATAGCGGGGATTTTTAAACTGCTTCATAGTCAGGCTCAAATACTTTACTTTGCTGACATGGCTGGAGCTGCCATTGGAACTATATTTGTTGCTGTTTCTTTAAATCTTTTAAGCCCAATGAATGTTCTTTCTTTGCTGGTTTTAATTGGAAGTTTTTATTTAGTTTTCAACAATTCTAATAGATTGGTCGCTTTATTCCTTCTTATATTTTCATCCTTCACGTTTATAGCTGGAGCTTTTTACAAGATGGATGAGATACCAATCGCAAGAGGAAAAGTTGCTAAAAATATTATCTGGTCTGAATGGAACGCATTTTCTCGTGTTATACTATATCCTTTGGCTCAGGAAGAGATGGCAACTCCTTTTGGACAAAGCCCTTACTACAACGGGTTTATCCCTGAACAATGGGGGCTACTTGTTGACGATACAGGCTACACAACGGTATCAGAATTTCCAGATACAGAGGGAAAGAGGGAGTTTTTTAGATGGAATATCATTTCACTACCCTACGTGATAAAAAAGGGTAGTACATTGATAATAGGGCCCGGTGGAGGAAAGGATATACACTGTGCCTTAGCTATGGGCGTAAAAGAAAAGGATGTTACCGCGATAGAACTAAACCCCTTAGTTGTAAAAGCGGTTGATAACGTGCTAAAAGATAAAACAAAAAAACTTTACTCAAATGTTAACACAAAAATCAAAGAAGGAAGAAGCTTTTTAGAAAAAGATAAAGGCAGGTATGATGTCTTGCAGGCAACATCTGTTTATGGCAGAATACCTCCCGCATCAGGAATATTTACATTCGCTGAAGATAGTTTATATACGGTAGAAGCATTCAAGACATACTTTTCAAGGCTTAAGGAGGGAGGAGTTTTAGCATTATCACGCTTTATATACGAACAAACTGTCCCCAAGATGCTTCTTTTGTCCATTAATGCTCTTAAAGAACAAGGGATACAAAATCCTGAGAACTCAATTTTTCTTGCTAAAGAAAGAGGGCTTGCTATTCTGCTTGCAAAAAAAGGTGCATTTACCGAAGATGAAGTTAACCAGTTAGTAACATATTGTAATGATAAAGGGTTTACGATACTTTATGAACCTTTTGGTAATTATGAAAATGTTTATGTTAGCTTGATAAAATCAAAAGATGAACAAGAAAAATACGAGCTTCCGAGTGATGACAAGCCATTCTATTACTATAATTTTTCGAAAAAAGAGTTTGCTGAATCGATGTTTTTTAAAAATGACAAATTTGAGGAGAAGGGTGTTTCGGTGCTTAAATTCTTTTTCTATCTTAGTATGTTCTTTGTTTTTTTTATAATTATTTTACCACTTATGCTTAATAAAGATACTTTAAAAGCCTTTTCCAACTTATCTTTAGGCGTTTACTTCTTTTCACTCGGTATAGGTTACATAATGGTTGAGATTATCTTTATAAAAAGTTTTTCTCTTTTTCTCGAAACCCCTATCTATTCGATGATTTTTGTTACTGGAAGTTTATTATTGTCATCTGCAGTAGGTGCATACGTTTCTAAAAACTGGCTGAGTGATAAAACATTAAAGCTGGTGTTTGTGGTACTTATTTTGCTAATGATAATAATGACTTTTGTGCAAGGTAGATTTGCAGCTTATCTGTATTTACCTCTTTATATGAAAGTCTTTGTGACTGTTATAGTGCTTGGTGTCATTGGTTTTTTTCTTGGAATGCCTTTTCCATATATGCTGAAAAGAACAGGTGCTCGTGATAACAACCTTGTTGCATGGGGAGTTGCCTTGAATACAGTTTCATCTGTTTTGGGAAGTTTTTTGTGTTTAATGGCTGTTGTGAACTTTGGATTTAAAAATTCTTTTCTTTTTGCAGCTTTTTTTTATATCCTTGCATTTTTATGTTATTTTTTTCAGCGAGAACGTATATGAAAAGATTTTGCATGTTACTTTTTTTTCTGATACTTCTTTCTTGTAGCAAAAAAGATAATTATCTCGTAAAGGGTAAGGTTATGTTTAACCAAAAACCTCTTTATGATGCAGAAATTCAAGTATTTCTCAAAGAGGAAAAAGAAAAAGAGACTCCACCAATTAAAGTAGTTGCATCGGATGAAAAAGGTGAGTTTTCCCTGACACTTCCCAAAGGCAAATACTTTCTCGTTGCCAAAAAAAAGTACGAAGAGCAGGGTGAGGTTGATATGCTTTTTGGCAATTATCCTTTCAATCCAGTAATATTATCAAAAGACACGCAGTTAAAAGATTGGGAGTTGGAATCAAAAAAGACAAAGGTTAAATTTGCCAAAGAAAGTGGTATAAATGGAAAGGTAACAGGTTTTAAGAATTATAGAAATGTCAGGGTGTATGTTTATTCATCTGAATCAGGCGATTTAAAAGGTCCTAATTATCTAAACAAGGCAAAAATTGACGAAAATGGAAGCTTTACAATAAATCTGCCAGAAGGCAAATACTTTGTAGTGGTTAGGGAAAGAAAAAACAGCACTTTTGGATTGCTTAAAGAAGGTGATTTAACTGGTGAGTATAAACAAAATCCTGTTATAGTTAAAAAGAATGAGTATGTTGATGTAGGTAAAATTCAAATTTCTCCTGTTGACACAAAAAAGGTATCAGAGGTTAACGAAAAGGGCGTTACGTTAAGAGGTGTAGCACAACTAAGCGGTATTGTTGTAGATCAAAAAGGTAAACCTGTTAAAAATGTCTATGTTCTCCTTTATGATAATGCGGAAATGGTAGGGCGTCCAACATTGATTTCTACTCCTACTAATGCAGATGGTAAATTTATAGTATCTATTACTAAACCAGGTAAGTATTACATAGGCGCTCGCTCTAAGATAGGCGGACCAGCCGAGCCTGGTGAGCTTATAGGTACATATCTTGGTTCTGCTGATAAAAGTGTTAAAATTGAAGCAGGCAAAAAGATTACAATAAAAATTGAGGTGCATGAGGTATGGTAAAGACAGTTTTAACGACTTTATTGGTGTTAATGATGTTTTCCTTTGGTTATGCTGAAAAGATGGGAACAATTAAAGGCAGAGCTGCTTATAGGGGAGAGGTGTTTCAAGGCACAGAAATACTTGTTTATCACGATGCTGTCGATATAGACCTTACAAAACCTGATTACGTCTTTGGACCTACAAAAATTGATGGAACTTATGAATTTGTTGTTCCAGAGGGAAAATATTACCTTGTTGCTTTAAAAAAACATAAAGAACGTAAAGACTACATTCCTCAAATTGGTGATTTTTACTGCTTTTATAGTGGTGCACCTGTCGAAGTGGTCGCTGGTGGCATAAGTTATGTTGGTTTTAATCTTATAAAAGTTAAATCAACTGGAAAAGACAGAATTACAAAGAGCGAAAGCGGCATTTACGGTAAGGTTTTGTTTGAAGAAAAGCCGCTGCAGAAGTGCTACATATACATTTACAAGGACTTTAAAGGCGGCTTCAGAGGACCAGCATTTATAACCTATCCATCTGTAGATGGTACATTTAAAATCTCTTTACCGATAGGTAAGTATTATGTAATGGCTCGAAAACGTCAGAAAGGTGGTATGTATGGACCTGTTGAAGAAGGAGACTATTTCAACTTTTTCTATGGTAATCCCTTAGTCGTAAAAAAGGGAACATACAAATACGTTGAGATAGAAACTGTTAAAAGATTAAGCCAGTTGGAAGAGGGGACTGGATTTGCTCAGGTAAAAGGTATTGTAGTTGACAGTGCTAAAAATAAACCTGTATCGGGTCTTTTTGTGCTGTTTTATCAAAACAAAAACATGCAAGGAAAACCACTTTATATTTCAGGTAGAACAAGTAGCACAGGAGAATTTAGCATAAAACTGCCAAAAGGTGTTTATTATGTTACTGCAAGAGAAAGTATTGGAGGTCCTCCTGTAAGTAATGAGTGGTATGGTAAGCTCGCTGAAGAAGTTGTTGTTAAAGATGAATCCGACCAGAAAAATTTAAAAATCATGGTGGAGAAAATAAAATGAGAAAAATGTTCAAATTATTTTTGTTGTTCTATCTAATCATGGCTTCGGAGCTGCTTGCTGGGACGCAGTATCTTCAAGGCAATGTTGTGATTGATAAAGATACAGAATATAAAGGAAAATGGGAAATCAAAGAAAACACGAAAATCATTATAAAAGATAATATTCGTTGTATCTTTTCTGGCGAGATAAAAATAAACGGCAAAAAGGGAAAACCAGTTGTTATCAGCGGCAATAAAAAGAGCGTTCTAAATTTTAACAAATCTCCTGAAGTAGTATTGAATTATGCTAATATCACAGGTATGGAGGTGGTTGAGTTTAGTGAAAGCAATGCAAAGATTAACAACTGTGATTTTTCTGGAAACAAATTAGCGATTAGGTTTGTAAAAAATTCAAAAGGGGCAGTTTTAAACACTTCAATAAAAAATAGCGAAATTGGCTTAGTCTCTGAACTAAAATCGTTTGTAGAAATTAATAATTCATCGTTCTTTAAAAATGAAAAGGCTGTTATTTCAAACCAGTCAGGTTTGATTGAACTTAAAAATAGCGAGCTTAAGCAAAATAATGTTGCCTTTTACATTAATAACGATGGGAAAAATATCGTCAAAAATTGTCAGTTTGTTGATAATGAAGCTTCGGTTGTTTTACATCAAAATGGTGCCACTGAGATATCTTTTAACAATTTTTTCAAAAACAAGTTGGCGGTTTATGCAGAGATAATGTCTGTTCCAGTTATTCATAACAATAAATTTTCTGATAATGACATTGCCTTAAAATTTGTGCAGTTTGTGGAAGGCGTTATAAAAGAAAATACCTTTATAAATAACAATACCGCCGTTTATCTGGAGAAAAAATCGTCGCCACAAGTAAGGCAAAACAAATTTAAAAATAATGTAACAGCTATTTTCTGTGATTTTTCTTCTTACCCCGTCATAACGCTGAATGATTTTTTAGATAACAAGATGCATATAAAGCTTGGTATTTATCAGTCAGCTGATTTTGAGAACAGAGTTGGCTCTTTACAGCTTCAAGTAAGTGAGGCAATGGCTAAAGAAACAAAAAGAGTTGCTGATTTTAATAAACAGCGTAAATTCTTCGTAGGAGAGGTTTTTGCCAAAAAAAACTACTGGGATGAAAAGACGATTAAAGAAATGGAAACTAAAGAAAATGTTTCTACCATATATGATGGACATGACTTGCCCGAAACAAAGTATGATGGATATGGAGACGAGACTTATCGGCTGGATGTTGTTGTTTTTAAACCTTTTTTAAAAAATCCTGCTACTAAGTAAAAATGAAAAGTTTTCTTAGCTATCTTTTATCTGTTGTTTTCTTGATTTTTTCAGGGTTCAGCTCGGTTTATCCTTTTGTAGTAACAGGTAGGATATTGGTTGATAAAGATATTAATGATAGTTTTGTCGTTTATTTTAAAAACGATGAGAATGTTTTTAAAACAACAGTTGATAAAACAGGTTTTTTTAAACTAAACCTCGATAAGGGCACATATTTAGTTACAGCTGAGGCGGTTATAGATGGCAAAGTTTACAAAGGTTTTAGCGGTAGAAACCCACTTTATCTGGATAAAGATGAGCATATAGGGATAAAACTCTTTCCTGTTAATAATTTGATAGTTAAAAAAACAAAATCAGATTCCCCCATCATAAATGGACGTCTACTTTTCAACAAAAAGCCCGTCAAAGATGGAAGAGTTTATTTATATATGAACTGGACAGACTTTAAAGGGATGCCATATTACTATTCGCTCCCAACAGATAAAAAAGGCCAGTTTAAGATTAAAGATGTTGTTGAGGGTAATTACTTTGTTGTGGCAAGAAAAAAGTCAGACGGTAATCCTTTAGGCCCCCTTGCAGAAGGAGACTTGATAGGTTTTCTTTCTGATACTCCATACAACTTTAAAGCTGGGTATAGCTACAAATTTGATATTAATCTTTTTAAAAAGATGAGAGATGAGCCTCCTTCGGTAGTTGCTGAAGATAATGTTTTGTATATCACTGGAAAGGTTGTTGACAAAGAAGGCAATCCTGTTGAAGGATTATACGCCTTTGCTTACGAAAAAAAAGTTATCGGGCATGAAAGGCCCGTTTCTATTTCTAAAAGGACAAACAAGGAAGGCACTTTTATTCTGCCGTTACCAAAACAAGGAAGATACTATCTTGGTGCGCGTGAGTTTTATGGTGGCACACCAGTGCAAGGTGAGTATTATGGATTATATTCTGAAACCTTCGATCATCACATAGATGTAGACAGAAATATAAACAATGTGACAATAACTGTTGAGAAGATATTGAAGTAATGAAAAAAATACTGCTTTTCTTTTCTTTTATTTTTATCAACATCTCCTTTGCAATGGAAACACCTGTCAAAGAGATTAAAGGGAGTGAAGTCTGGTCAGGGGATGTGATTATAGAAGGTATTGTTGCTGTAAGGAAGGGTGCTTATCTTAAGATTATGCCCGGTACAAAGGTGATGTTTATAGCTAAAGATTACGATGGTGATGATATAGGTGATGGGGAGGTATATGTAGAGGGTGAAATTGAGTGTTTAGGTACTAAAGATGCACCCATAATTTTCACTGTTTATAAAGATGCTGTTGAACCTGCAAAATGGAAGTATGTAATGGTTAATCATGCAAAAAAGGCTGTTTTTGACTGGACTATCTTTGAAGGTGCCTATTCTGGGCTTCAGGTGCATTTTTCAACAGCAACTGTTAAAAACTGTGTCTTTAGAAAAAACATTGATGGTTTTAGATTTTCTACGTCTAATATTTTTGTTTCTGGATGTAAAATGACCGAAAACAAACATGGGATTAGATATGAAGAAAGAGATTCAACTGGAACTATCTGTGGCAATGAGATCACGGATAACGAAATTGGCATATTTCCTGTTACTAAGTGTAAAGGGAAGATAAACTTTAAACTAAACAATATCTATCAAAACGGTTATAATATAAGAATGGGTGACGAACAAAGAGACGACTTATCTTTTGCTAATAACTATTTTGGTAGTCAGCTTGAGAGAGAGATTTTGAAAACTATTTACGACAGAAAGTTTGACAAAAATTTACCAAAAGTTAAATACAAGCCTTTTTTAAAAAAGGCTGTTTTATTAGGAGAAGAGGGATGTTTAGAAAGATAGTTTTGTCTTTTATAGTGCTTATTTTAGTTGCTGATGTTAGCTTGGCGTGTGTTGGAAAAACTATTTACGTAGGCTATGTTGATAACAAAAATGAAGAGATAATGGCAAATGTTTTTTCGAGATTAATCCTTGAAAGAACAGGTACTACAGCGAAGTTAAAAAGTTTTAAATCTGCAAAGGCACTTATCAATGCTGCACAGGGAGGGGATGTAGATGTTTTTGTGTTTTCTGATGAGCAAATTAAAGAAATTGTCAACTCCATAAATCATGAAAACGCAAAGACAGAATTTAATGTGAAATATAACCTTGTATGGTTAAAACCCTTGATTTCAGCTAAAAATGAGTTTCTTGTGCCTATCATAAGAAAGGATACATTGAAAAAGTTCCCAGCCTTACCAAAACTTATAGAAAAGCTTGAAGGTAAACTTAACGTTGCAGTTTTAAGCAATCTTGCTGCTTCGTTAAAAAATAGAAATATGAAGGATGTTGTTAAGGATTTTCTTAAGGAAAACAAACTTATTTAAAAGAGAAGATAAGAACAGGTTGGTTTTATTATGAGAAGAAGAGATTTTTTAAAGGCTTCATGTGCAGCAGCAGTTACAGGTTTTTTTTCAAAAAACCTTTTCGCTGAAACAAAACCTGCGGTAATTTCAGTCTCAGAGGGAAAAGATTACGAGCAAATCACTCGAAACGTGATAAATGCACTTGGAGGAATGAGGCGTTTTGTAAAGAAGGGAGATATTGTTGTAGTAAAACCTAATATTGGTTGGGATAGAAAACCCGAATATGCCGCTAATACACATCCACTGGTGGTTAGGGCAATTGTTATGGAATGTTTAAAGGCTGGGGCAAAAAAGGTTAAGGTTTTTGATCGTACCTGCAACGACCCACGCAGAAGCTATGATAACAGTGGTATTACAGAAGCGTTGCAAAACATCAAAAACGTTGATTTAAAACACATTGATTATGACCGTTTTAAGCGTGTAACATTAAACGGTGTTTTTCTTAAAGATTGGGAGCTTTATGATGAAGCCTTATCTGCTGATGTTTATATAAATGTTCCTATTGCAAAGCATCATGGACTCACAAAATTGACTCTTTCTTTAAAGAATGTTATGGGAATCATGGGCGGAAATAGAGGATATATCCACAGAAACATCGAAAATGCACTTGCTGATATTCATACTGTCTTTAAAACAACACTAAACATACTGGATGCTACACGGATACTTTTGGATAATGGGCCTCAGGGCGGCAATTTAAAGGATGTTAAAATCTTAAACAAGGTGCTTGCCTCTACCGATAAGGTAGCATTAGATGCTTACGCTACTACACTTTTCAAATTAAACCCAGAAGACATTTCTATCACTAAAGTCGCTTATAAGCGGGGACTTGGTGAGATGAATCTTAGTAAGGTTAATGTGATAAAAGCATAAATAATGAAAATAAATGTTGCTAAAGTTTCACAATGCCTTTTTCTTTTACTATTTCTGTTTTTGTTTGTTAATACGGAGTATCGTGGTAAAGACGAAATTTCTCTTGCAATTAACAGTTTTTTCAGGGCAAATCCTTTAACGGTAATATCTTATTTTTTAGCAAACGGAACAGTCCTTTCGATTTTTCTACCGGGCTTAATTCTTATAGTCGCAACTGTTTTTTTAGGTAGATTTTTTTGTGGATGGATTTGTCCACTTGGAACAGTTTTGGATATAATTAGCTCTAAAGTTAGAAAAAACAGCAAAAACAATGTGATAAATACCAAATTTAAGTATTTTGTGTTAATTCTGCTTCTTACTGCGGCAGTATTTAATGTCAATATTTCTGGACTATTAGACCCCATTGCGATATTTGTTAGGTTCTTAACCTTTTCTGTGTATCCGTTATTGGGTTACTTTTCAAGCAGAGGTTGGGCTATAACGTATAAATTAATCGGCGAAAAAAGGGATTACATTGAACCTTTTTACATATTTTTCAAAAATAATTTTCTTCCCTTTAGGACTAGTTTTTATCCGCTTGCCTTCTTTTCTCTTTTTGTGTTTGGTTTTATAATTTTTCTTGAAAGATACGAAAAAAGGAACTGGTGTAAAAATCTCTGTCCCTTAGGCACATTATTAGGTTTAATTGGAAGTTTTTCAATTTTTAAAAGATTGCCTATAAGGCTTTGCAGTGATTGCAGAGAGTGTGAAAATATATGCCCCACTGCCTTTGATGATGAGATTTTAAACAAAACAAACTGTATTATGTGTATGGACTGCCAATTAAAGTGCAGATATAACAGGGCATCGTTTAAAATAAGCTTCCAAAAATCTGCTTATCAAAAACCTGACTTTGGTAGGAGAGAATTGTTTGCAGGTGTCATAAGCGGAATACTGCTATCAAAAATCTTTAATTTCTTACCTGAACAGAAAAAAGTAAGACTGCTTAGACCGCCGGGAGTTAGAGATGAAGAAGAATTTTTAAGAAAGTGTGTGAGATGTGGAGAATGTATAAAAATATGCTTAAAAAACGCCCTTTATCCAACAGTTTATGAAGCTGGTTTTTATGGCATTGCAACCCCACAGCTGCTACCAAGAAAGGGATATTGTGAATATAACTGCACACTTTGTGGACAAGTTTGTCCAACAAAGGCGATACCAGAACTATCCGTTACAGATAAGCAAAAAGAAGTTATAGGCATAGCTGTTTTTGACAAAAATCATTGTCTTCCTTATGCAAAAAAAATAAACTGTATTGTATGTGAAGAGCACTGTCCAGTACCTGACAAGGCTATAAAGCTTGAAATTGTAAAAGATGTTGATAGTAATGGTAAGGCTATCACGTTAAAAAGACCTTATGTAGTTGACAATTTATGTATTGGTTGTGGTATTTGTGAATATGTATGTCCATTGACAAAAGCAGGTGTGGAAATATTCTCAAAAAAGGATGAGAGGAAAGTATAATGTCAGTTTTACAAATTTTAAAGTATCCCGACCCAAGACTTAAAGAAAAGGCTCAAGAAGTTAAAGAAATAACCAAAGAGATTAAAAAGCTTGTCTTTGATATGGTAGAAACTATGTACGCAGGAAGAGGAGTTGGCTTGGCAGCCACTCAGGTTGGTGTACCGTTTAGAATTATCATTATTGACGTAGATCAGTTGGAAAAAGAGCCGAATCCTGTTATTTGTATAAATCCTGAAATTATAAGTCAGGAAGGCAAAACAAAAGAAGAAGAGGGTTGTTTAAGCGTTCCTGGCTTTACGGCACCAGTAGAAAGGTTTAAAAAGGTTGTTGTTAGATATTTGGATATGGATGGCAATACTCACGAAATTGTTGCAGAGGATTTTTTTGCGAAGGCTTTTCAACACGAAATAGATCATTTAAACGGCATATTATTTGTAGATCGCTTAGGTAGGCTTAGAAAACAGCTCTTTTTAAAGCGCTACAAAAAGATGATGGAAGAGGCGTTATGAGTCTTAAAATTGGCTTTTTTGGCTCAGCACCCTTTGATGTGGAATTTTTAGATGCCATATATAATTCTCAGCATAAACTCTGTTTTGTAGTAACTGCACCAGATAAGCCAAAGGGAAGGGGAAAGGTTATTACACCACCCTTAACTAAAGAGTTTGCTATTCAAAGAGGAATTCCCTGTTTGCAGCATGAAAATATTAAAGATGAAGCATTTGTAAATCTGATAAAAGGTTTTGACGCTGATGTTTTTATTGTAATCGCCTACGGGAAAAAATTGCCTGCTAATCTCCTTTATCTACCTCCTCTGCATTCTTATAATCTTCATTTTTCACTTTTGCCACGCTGGCGTGGTGCTGCACCTGTCAACTGGGCAATACTTTCTGGTGATAGCGAAACAGGTTTAACCTTTATGAAAATGGATGAGGGACTTGATACTGGAGATATTCTTTTTCAACAAAAAATCAGTATCGACGATGATGAAACTGCCATTGAGGTTTTTGAACGCTGTATTGATTTGGGAAAAACCTTTTTAATAACTTCTTTATCAAAACTGGAGACGAAAAATTTTAGTTTAATAAAACAAGATGAAAATTTAGCAACTTATGCACCAACATTTAAAAAAGATGATGGCTTGATAGATTGGAATAAATCTGCACAAGAGCTTCATAATAAAATTAGAGGTTTGCTGCCTTGGCCATCGGCGTTCACATTTTATAAAGGTAAAAGGATAAAGCTACTAAAATCAAAAATTGCTATCGATAATGGAGATGTGGGTTGTATAATTAAGGCTGATAAAGAAGGTTTTATTGTAGGCACTGGACAACAGTCTTTGAAAATTCTCGAATTGCAAGAAGAAGGTAGAAATAAAATGTCTGCTGCAGAGTTTGTTAGAGGTAAAGCCAATTTTGTAAACACCTTTTTTGACGGATATGGTAACAAGTAGTGCTGATGAGAAACTTTTTGCTAAATATCATTTTACCTGTTGAATCATTTTTTAGTCGCATTTTTCATTTTAAAAATGAAAAGATTGAAAGGTGGTTTATTGATTTAAATAACAGAATAGTTTTACGTCAGCTAAAGACATCGCCAAAACGCATTCTTTTACTCATGCCACACTGTTTGCAATTTTCTGACTGTGAATACAGGGTGACAGGCAAAGAGATACGCTGTAAAATGTGTGGAAGGTGTGAAATAAAAGATTTAGTGGAAATTTCTAAAAGGTATGATGTAAAATTGTCAGTTGCAACAGGTGGAACAATGGCGAGGAATATTGTAAAAAGGTTTGAACCTGATATAATTATTGCTACTGCCTGTGAGCGGGATTTGATTTCAGGGTTACGTGACACCGTTTCTATACCTGCCATCGGAATTCTAAACGAAAGACCAAATGGACCATGTCTCGATACACGAGTTGATGTAAAAAAAATTTCTTACTTCATTGAATATTTGAAAGGACTTAATAATGAAAAAAAGTAAAGTTTTTATCGCCCCATCAATTTTATCAGCCGATTTCGCACGATTGAAAGAAGAAGTACAGGCTATAGAAGAGGCAGGAGCAGATATAATTCATCTTGATATTATGGATGGCCATTTTGTTCCAAATTTAACCTTTGGACCTTATGGTGTTGCCTGTATCAAAAAGTATGCTACAAAACCGCTTGATGTTCACTTAATGCTTGATAATCCCGATAATTTTGTCAAACCATTTATTGATGCTGGTGCCAACTTTCTTTCAGTTCATATAGAGGCACTCTATCATTGTCAGAGAACAGTTGAACAGATTAAACAGTTGGGGGCAAAGGCAGGTGTTGCAATAAATCCACAAACAACGATTGAAACATTAAAATATATACTACCTTACCTTGATTTTGTGCTGATTATGACTGTCAATCCTGGTTTTGGAGCTCAGAAACTTCTTGAACCAGTGCTTAAAAAGATAGAAGAGCTAAAAAAGATGATAAAAAAAGAAAATCCTGATTGTTTAATAGAAGTTGATGGAGGAGTAGATCTTAGCAATATTAAAATAGTAAGGGATGCAGGGGCAGATATTATTGTTTCTGGCAATGCAATTTTTAAAGAAAAAAACTATAAAACTGTTATTAAAAAGATGAAGTCTTTATGCAGTTCTTCAATTTAGAAGAGTTATTCAAACTTATTTTGGCTGCTACCTTTGGCGGTCTTGTAGGTATTGAACGACAGATACAGGGGCAGACTGCGGGATTTAGGACACAGTTGCTTGTTTGCTTGGGATCTTGTCTTTTTACAATTTCATCTATAAGATTTTTTGAGATTTATGGGAAGATGGTTGACCCAGCAAGAATATCTGCACAGATTGTTGTTGGTATTGGTTTTTTAGGTGCTGGTGCAATCATCAAACAGGGTGATTATGTAAGAGGCTTAACAACAGCTGCAACATTGTGGGTAGTTAGTGCGATAGGTCTGGCGGTTGGTTTAGGTGAGTATAATCTTTCTACATTTGCAACGTTTCTTACTCTTATAAACCTTATAATACTGAAAAAGTTGGAAAATATCCTGCCTCGAGACAACTACTCGAGTTTAGAAATCGAGTACGAGGGTTTTGAAACATCTGATATCCACAGTTTTTCAAAAAAATTTTCAATTGAAATAGCCAGCTTAAAAGAAAGTTTTGACAGAGATGATAACAAAAGTATCATAACAGTAACACTAAAATACAAAAACAACAACCAGATAAAATCCTTATTGAACGTTTTAAAAAATGAGCCTGGTCTTAAAAAAATCGTGATTAAATAGGAAAAAAGAAGAATTTTGTCATCAATTTACACAAAACTTTTGAATTTTTTTTAAATCTAAATATGAACCATAGTAATATTTTGCTAATTTACGGTTTTCTTGCTGCCTCTTATGTTCTTTATAAAGTAATCGTTTACAAGACAGATATTTACTCATTTGGCAGGGGAGAGTCTTTTAGATTCTTTTTTGCCTTATTAACTGGTAGTTTAGCGATTGTATTAGCTTTTAGAGATTTAGATGCTCAATTTAATCTCCAACGAATGATAATATCGCTAATTTTTTTGTCTGTTTATGTGTTTATATCTATAAAAAAATTTTTGACTTACAAAAAGGATGTTGATTTAGTATTTGCAGTACAAAAATCGATATGGGCAGTAGTAATTTTTATCTTGCTTATTCTTACACTCCTTAGGCAGTTTTTAATTTCTAATGACCGATGGTAGTATAATAAAATTAACACTTTCTAAAAGTTTCACTGTGAAAAAATGTTTAATTAAAAGAGGAGTGTTGGTATAATAATATGATTATGCAAAAGGGATTTATAGTAAAAGCTGTTATATTGGCAGTAGTTGTTTTTTGGTTAGTTGTGGCAGGTTTTCTCTTTTATTTTTTCAGAGAAATTCCACCGGTAAACGAGTTAAAGCAGTATAAACCCAACTTAATATCCCGTGTTTATTCTGCAGAAGGGGAGTTAATAGGGGAGTATTATACTGAAAGACGTATAGCTGTACCTATTGAAAAGGTCCCCCCATTATTGATAAAAGCCTTTATTGCAGCGGAGGACTCACGCTTTTTTGAACATCATGGTATGGACATACGGGGCATTTTAAGGGCAATGATAAAAAACGTTCTTGCAGGTGGTTATGTGCAGGGTGGTAGCACAATAACCCAACAGGTTGCCCGTTCTCTATTTTTAAGCAAAGAAAAAACAATCGGCAGAAAAATAAAAGAACTCATACTTGCGTATATCCTTGATAAAAAATTTACAAAAGAGGAGATTTTACAGCTTTATCTAAACCATATCTATTTAGGAAATGGTGCTTATGGTATTGAGATGGCTGCTCAGGACTATTTTGGTAAAAGTATTAAAAACCTTAACTTGGCTGAATGTGCCATGCTTGCAGGATTACCAAAGGCACCATCGATGTATTCCCCTTTCAAAAATCCGGGAAAGGCAAGAGCAAGGCGTTCCTATGTTTTAAACAGGATGCTTGAGTTAGGCTATATTAATGAGGAAGAAATGAAGAGGGCTGAACAGACTCCTTTACCTGTTGAAAACAAGAGGATTAAGAACCTCAATTATAGTAGCCATTTGGCTGAATATATTAAACAAAAGCTCATCGAAAAGTATGGAGAAGAAACCGTTCTTAAAAAAGGTTTGACTGTTTTTACAAGTATAAATGCAGATTTTCAAAGACGTGCCTTTGAAGCAATTGATCAGGGTTTGAGGGAACTTGACAAAAGGCAAGGTTTTAGGGGAGTGCTCGAGACGATCACAGAGGATAAGTTTGACTCTTTTATAAAAAATGGTCCTCAAGTTATTGATGACATGAAAATTAATACTTATACCAAAGCTCTTGTTATTGATGTCCAACAAAAACAGAAAAGGTATCTTTTAAAGGTGGGTGCCTTTGATGTATATATGCCTTTTTCAAACGTTTCTTGGGCTTTAAAAGGTAACGTTAAACCCGAACAGTTGCTTAAAAAGGGAGATATTGTTAATGTCAAAATTTTATCAATTGGTAAAAAAGAAATTATTGTCTCTTTAGAGCAGGATCCAATTGCTGAAGCCGCTCTTGTAAGTATAGACCCTTCAACTGGCTTTATCAAAGCACTTATTGGAGGACATAATTTTATCAAAAGCCAGTTCAACAGAGCAATTCAAGCAAAAAGGCAGGCAGGTTCTGCATTTAAACCATTTATCTATGGGGCTGCTTTAGAGAAGGGCTATACACCAGTTAGCATATTTGTTGATGAACCAATTTCTTACAATTTAGGTTTTAAAGAGTGGACGCCCAAAAACTTTGATGGGAAATTTTATGGTCCTACAACGCTTAGACATGCCCTTGCAAAATCACGAAATATTGTCACTATAAAACTTTTAGAAGCAGTTGGCACACAAAATGCAGAAGATTTTGCTAAAAGGGCAGGTATTACATCACCTTTAGAAAAGAATT